>CEQE01074911.1_pt1 | contig 12698 bp, 8 predicted proteins | sample 356201 | NCBI WGS metagenome assembly CEQE01 (sample SAMEA2619970, study PRJEB7988) | marine metagenome | biome: marine biome (ENVO:00000447); feature: mesopelagic zone (ENVO:00000213) & marine oxygen minimum zone (ENVO:01000065); material: "saline water (ENVO:00002010), including plankton...
CACCACCACCACCTTCCTCGCCTGATTGAATGAGCCACTCACCATCCTCGCGAAGTAGATGCTTGACGGGACATCCGCCGTCAACAAGCCGGCCGCCGTCGCGTCAACGTTCCATCCAGTCCATCTTTTCCCCGGTCATGGAGATACCTCCTCAACTGGCCTTATTCAATAGCAACACTGTCCCACTATCGCTACGATTTCTACGTATGAAGCATTAAATTAGTCTTATGGTCGAATTTCTCAGATCTGCTTTACGAAGGCCCGTAGTTCAGATCACATCCGGCATCCTGACCGTTATGATTATCGGCGGATATGGCATTGGACTGCTCGAAGGGACGCAGGATATTACCGAAGGGAACAATCCTTTCTGGTGGGCAATCGTTACCATGACGACTGTTGGCTACGGTGACTTCTCGCCGATGTCGCCAGAAGGCCGGTTATTCGCAGTCGTTATTATGTTTGCCGGCATTTCTCTCATTGCACTGTTAACAGCTACAATTTCATCCGTTTTTGTGGCAAGAAAGATTCGGGAGGATAAAGGTTTGGAAAAACTCAATGTAACTGATCACATCCTTTTGTGCGGCTGGAATAAGAATGTGGACCGCATTATGGATTCACTCCAAAGTCTCAGTCAGGGTAAAAAACTGCAGATAGTCCTCATCAACGAGGCGTCCGAGGACGCCATCGCGGCTATCCGCAATAAGTACAGAGAGATCAAGTTCAAGTTCGTTCGCGGAGATTACACGAGGGAGACGATCCTTGAGAGGGCGAATCTGAAATCTGCTTCCACCGCCATCGTGGTACCGAACGATTCATTGGAGGCGGGGAGCCATCCTGATGAAAAGACGATCTTCGGCACGTTGACCATGAAGACACTGGCACCCAATATCAGAGTGATAGCCTATATTACCGAGAGGGAAAACCTGACGCACATCAAGCGTGCTAATGCGGATGAAGTTATTCTAAGCGATGATCTCGGCGCCTACATGATCGCCTCGCATGTTTTGGATCCGGGTGTGCCCCAGACGCTCGACAATCTGTTAGACAATCAGACAGCCAGCAGATTTCACCGTACGTCAATTCCCCTGGAATATGTGGGCAAGCCGTTTCCTGAACTTTCCGACCATTTCAAAAGCAAGCACGGATGGCTCCTGGTGAGTGTCTATTCTGAAGACGAACAGATTGGGATCGGCGAGATTCTTTCATCGGATACTTCAGCTCTGGATGCTTTCATCGAGAGGAAGCTCAAAGAGGCTGGTCACTCCCTTGGTGAGGAGAACAGAATGTCGGTGATGATCAATCCCGGCGCAGACTATATGATCCAGGAAAACGAAAAGGCTATCGTCATCCAATGAATATGCTACTTAGTAACATGAGGGAATAATATGACTGAATCAGTTGATTTTGGGCAGTATCGTATCTTCAAAGATTTGTCAGATGACGAGATCAAGCAGTTTGAAAACGTGATGCAGATTAAGAACTTCGAGGCCGAGCAGATCATTTTCAACGAAGGAGACATTGGTGATTCGATTTATCTTCTCCTGGACGGAAAAGTGGAGATCAACCAGGCGCTTACAATGCAGCTGAGTAAGGGAGACTATGATACACGAGAAAAGGCCATCATCAGCCTGCCCAGCGAGTGGCATCCTGTTTTCGGCGAGATGTCCATTTTTGGAAACGATGATAAGCGTACGGCAACGGTGAAAGCTCAGACTGACTGTGAAATGGCGGTTGTAATGAATGACGATCTTTTCACCATATGCGGATCTAATCCGGAACTGGGCTACAAGGTGATGAGAAACGTTGCCGCAATTGTAACGGATAATCTCGTCAAGGCCAATCAGAATGTTTTGAAACTGACGACGGCCTTCAGTCTGATCCTTGAGAAATAGAGCTGCAGATCCAAGACTCTCTTATACCGAATTCTCGATGGGCTGAACAGTGACTACCACTAGTGAACTTTCCAAGGTCTATGATCCTTCGAAGGTGGAGGATCGATGGTATCGACATTGGCTTGAGAAGGACTATTTTCGTGCTGTGGTCGATCCCGGCAAGAAGGCGTATACAATATTCATTCCCCCTCCCAATGTAACCGGAAGCCTCACCATCGGGCACGTCCTCAACAATACCATCCAGGACGTTCTTGTCCGCCGTGCCCGTATGCAGGATAAGGAGGCTTGTTGGGTCCCGGGAACGGATCACGCCTCTATTGCTACTGAGTCCAAAGTTGTCAGAATGCTGGCGGAGAAGGGGACCGACAAAAATCAGATTGACAGAGAAGAATTCCTCGGACACGCGTGGCAGTGGAAGGAAAAATACGGTTCACTCATTATTGAACAGTTGAAACGCCTCGGTTGCTCCTGCGACTGGTCCCGCGAGAAATTCACAATGGATGACGACTACTACAAGGCAGTTATCACCGCTTTTGTGAAGCTGTATGAGAAAGATAACATTTACAGGGGTACGCGACTCGTCAACTGGTGTCCGAAGACAAAGTCGGCCATTTCCGATGAAGAGGTAATCTACCGTGAAGTTGAAGGGCATCTGTGGTATTTCCGCTATCCTGTGAAAGATTCTGATGAGTATGTAACGGTGGCTACCACCCGCCCTGAGACGATGCTGGGCGATACAGCCGTAGCGGTTAATCCGGACGATAAACGGTTTAAGAGCCTCGTTGGTAAGACGGTAGTGCTGCCCCTTGTCGGCAGGGAGATGCCTGTCATTGCCGATTCCTTTGTCGATCCTGAGTTCGGTACCGGGTGCGTCAAGGTTACGCCGGCACACGATCCCAATGATTTTGAGATCGGAACGGTACATGATCTGGAGAAGGTTAATATTTTCAACGACGACGGCACCCTGAATGAAAACGTTCCCCAGCAGTTCCAGCAGCTCGATCGATTCGAGGCGCGGGAGAAAGTGGTAAAAGCACTGGAGGAACTTGGCTGTGTTGAGAAAGTGGACCCTTACGTGACCAGTATCGGCTATTCAGATCGCGGTCAGGTACCTATCGAACCGTATCTTTCTGAGCAGTGGTTCATGCGAATGTCCGAGTTGGCCAAGCCTGCGCTTGAGGCAGTCAGGAACGGTGATATCACTTTTCATCCTAAGCACTGGATAAAAACTTACGAGCATTGGATGGAGAATATACAAGACTGGTGCATCAGCCGGCAGTTGTGGTGGGGACACAGAATTCCTGTCTGGTTCCACAACGAAACAGGAGAAGTCTACTGTGGAGTTGATCCTCCTGAGGATGAGGTTCACTGGCGGCAGGATCCGGACGTCTTGGATACTTGGGCAAGTTCATGGCTCTGGCCTGTCGGCGTGCTGGGGTGGCCAGATGAAACAGAAGATCTGAAGTACTTCCATCCCAGTGATGATCTTGTTACAGGTGCTGATATTATTTTCTTTTGGGTAGCGCGAATGATAATGTCGAGTCTCGAATTCAGAGGAGAAGTACCGTTCAAAAACGTCTACTTTAACGGTATGGTCCGTGACATGCAGGGTCGTAAGATGAGCAAGTCGCTGGGAAATTCTCCCGACCCACTGGCGATCATTGACAAGTATGGTGCCGATGCTTTGCGCTACGGAATTATGCTCATTGCGCCTCAAGGACTGGACATTCTCTTCTCGGAGCAACGCGTTGAGGTGGGACGCAATTTTATGAATAAACTGTGGAATGCGTCACGGTTTGTTATCATGAGTCAGCCGGGACGAGTCGCGACACCGCTGTCTGAAATAGATGGCGCAGCGCTGGAGCTGGCGGATCGGTGGATGCTGAGCCGACTCAACAACACCATTTCTGAAATCAATGGCATGTTTGATGATTATCGTTTTAATGAAATCGCTAAAAGGATTTACGATCTTACCTGGTCTGACTTCTGCGATTGGTACGTGGAAATCATTAAGTCGAGGTTGTATGGCGAAGATGAAATGCAGCAGAATGTTGCTTTCAGTTTGGCCGTTCATCTGGTTGAGAATATCCTTAAATTACTACACCCTTTCGCGCCATTTATCAGCGAAGAAATCTGGCAGCGGCTGTCAAAGGTTAGACGGGGAACCGAGTCAGTTCCAGATCTGGTCATTGCTGAATGGCCGCGGGCGGACAGCTCTTTGATTGATGAAAAATCGGAGAAAGTTTTCGCATCACTACAGGAGGTGGTCACGGGCATCAGGACAGTTCGTGCTGAGATGAAAGTTCCACCCGGACTGAAGTCTAATCTTCTCGCCAGAGGTGAGGACGGGCAACTGTTGCTCTCTAACGAGGCGATCATCCGTGATCTCGCCAAAATTGACCAACTGACCATCGGCACCGATGTTGACAGACCGCTGCATTCCGCTACTGTCATCATCGGTCGGTTGGAACTATTTATCCCGCTTGAAGGTTTGATCGATGTGGAGAAAGAAAAGCAGCGTCTTTCGCAGGAAATGGAAAGACTCAGCGGCATAGTAGAAAACGTAAAATCGAAACTGAAGAACAGTAGCTTCGTCAACAAGGCACCCGAGGAGATTGTTCAAAAGGAGAGACAGAAACTGGAGGATATACAGACGAACCTTTCAAAACTGAAAGAAAACCTGTCAATGTTATCATGAAGAAGAATATTATCACTTATCTATTATTTACGTCAATTGTCTGCGGACAGTCGCGCGATGCTACGGTGACGCTCTACAAAGATGGTTTCGGACTTGTGAATCAGCCTGCATCATTCAATCTGGTCAAAGGGCAGAACGAAGTGCGATATCAACTTATACCTGACCGCACTGAACCCAATTCGCCTTTCCTGACAATGGATGGCGCCGACATCATTTTACAGAAGTTTCATGGGGACACTTTTGAGTCCTTTGCTTTTCTCAGGGATCAGTTGGGAAAATCAGTTACTGTTACCCTTTCGAATGCCAAGCATGTGAAGGGAGAACTGATGGATATTGACGGCAAATGGATCACCATTAAGAGTAAGAAAAGTGTAAAGATTCTGAATCTCAATGAAGTTGTTGACATTACAGCTCATGAGAAGGGCGGCGACTATTCGGTCAGGGCGGAACTGGAGTGGCTGATGAACAGCTCCAGAAAGGGAACTGTTACAGGGGAATTGGTCTATATAACAGGTGGTTTTGACTGGGACGCCAACTACAGGCTCATCATATCACCTGATGAAAAATCAGGTACCATAGTGTCTCAGGCAATACTGAAAAACGAAACGAACCTCTCATTTTCTGCGGCCAGGCTTGAGTTGGTGGAGGGTGAACTGAAGCGGGTTCAAAACGGCTCGCGTTTGAGAGATCAGCATTTCCGCGCAGCGAAAAAATCTCCGGTCACAACGGATGCATCTCAGTCAGATGCCTTGACTTTTAGTCAGGATCTGCTGGGTGATTATGTTTTCTATTCAATTTCAGAATCGATTTCTCTTCCAGCCAGAGAGTCTATTTCAGCTTCGCTCTATCCCGATAGAGAGATCACTTTTTCCCGTCACTACCGCTTCGAAAACAACGAACGGTTCAACAGAGAAGGGCCTCTGTCCGTGGAACTTTCATTTACGAATAACAAAGCCAGCGGCCTCGGCATACCTCTACCAGCCGGCCTGTTCCAGATCTTTCAACAGCATGTTTCGGCTTCCGGTGCTAAGGCGGCAAAATTTGCCGGCGAGGATTATCTTGGACAGGTAGCTGTAGGAGAGAATGCCTCTATAACTGCCGGCCGAGCCTTTGATGTGCTGGGAAAGAGGACAGTGATGAACTATGACCGTAAGAAGAAAAGTGAAGAAGCGATGATTCAGCTTCAGATTGACAACAAGCGCGATGATATCGTAAATGTGCAGGTCATAGAGCACATCTTTGGTGATTGGGTTATCAGAGAACCGTCCCGGGACGACTATAAAAAGGTGGATGCCCAGACTATTCAATTTGAGTTTAATTTAAAGCCGCGCGCCTCTGAAACCATCACTTATACCTATCGCAAGGAGTGGCAGTAGAGGTCATCTCTGCCATTTCTCTCTCCTGTCATAAGGACCTTCGTTATGATTGCATGCCTTTACCGGCGTCCCATTGATGCCTGAATCGAGAAGCAAAAGGCTCGATACACCGGTCCAGTTCGTAAAAGGTGTAGGGCCTAAGCGATCAGCGGTTCTCGAGACTGAAGGTGTAACCGCTGTTAGAGACCTTATTTATTATTTTCCCCGCCGTCACCTTGACAGAACGACTGTTACGCCAATCAGGAATCTTGAAAAAGATATATCCGCCACGGTGGTAGGCAAAGTTGAAGCCGGCGGTATTCGTACCTCTAAAAGACGGAAGTACTATCAGATGATTGTCAATGACGGCACCGGCTTTCTGACCTGTACGTGGTTTAACGGCGCCGATTACATCAAGAAAGTTTTTTCAGTGGGTGACAGGATTGCCTTTCACGGTAGAATTGACTTTTTCAAAGGTCTTCAGATGGTCCATCCCGAATATGACATCCTCTCAAAGGAGGAGAGTGATCCATTACATACGGGAGCTGTCATTCCTCTCTATCCTTCCACTCAGGCGCTCAAATCAGTGGGGCTCGATGGTCGGGGGTTCAGGAGGATCATCAGCAGTGCACTGGACTTTCTTGAGGACAATCGTGAGGAATTCTTTGATGAGGAGTTGCGCAAGGGATATGACCTGATCCAGCTCGACGAGGCACTCAGATTCATCCATTTCGCACCAGACTCGGATCGCCTGTCGCAAGCGACACGGCGGCTGAAGTTCGATGAACATTTCTTCCTCCAGTTACTCATGGCCCTCAGGAAAACTGGCATTACTGAATCGAAAGGCAGAGTCATGTCGAAAGTGGGGCCTTATCTGAAGCTTCTCTACGATCAGTTGGATTTTGAGTTAACCCAAGCGCAGAAGAGAGTTCTGAAGGAGATCCGGCAAGACATGGGATCATCCAAGGTGATGAACAGGCTGTTGCAGGGAGATGTTGGCGCGGGTAAAACCATTGTGGCCATCCTGGCGGCGGCTATTGCGGTGGGTAACGGTGCTCAGGTAGCGATCATGGCGCCTACGGAAATATTAGCTCATCAGCACTACGGTGTGTTAGCGTCCTACCTGACGAAAACGCAGATCACCACGGCGTTGCTGGTGGGTAAACAGAAGTCGTCTGAGAGAAAGAAAATCCTGGAAGGGATCGCCGACGGCCGGGTGCAGGTGGTGGTGGGTACACACGCTCTAATTCAAGAGGATGTCCGGTTTAAGGACTTGGGATTTGTTGTCATCGATGAACAGCAGCGGTTTGGTGTCTTGCAGAGGGGTAAGCTGCTTGAAAAAGGGTTTAATCCGGATGTCCTGATCATGACGGCAACGCCCATCCCGAGAACGCTGGCAATAACCTATCACGGCGATATGGATCTCTCCCTGCTGGACGAAATGCCTAAAGATCGGAAACCACCGGTAACCCGGAAAGTGAATGAGGACACGCTGAAGAAAGTTTATAGTTTCATGTCTGACCAGGTTGAGAAAGGTCGCCAATGTATCGTCGTCTACCCTCTCATCGAGGAGTCGAAAAAGAGTGATCTGGAGGCGGCTGAAGCCGGATTTAAAACTCTTTCCAGTAAGATTTTCCCCAATTTGAAATTGGCGCTCCTTCACGGCAGAATGCAGAAAGAAGAAAAGGACGGAATCATGGACGGGTTCGGCGCTAACGAGATCCAGATACTGGTTTCCACTACCGTGGTGGAGGTGGGCATTGATGTACCCAATGCCACGGTGATGCTGATAGAGAACGCCGAGCGGTTCGGACTGACGCAGCTTCACCAGCTAAGAGGACGAATAGGTAGGGGCTCCGAAAAGGGGTACTGCATTCTCGTACAGCGTAAGATTACGGCAACTTCCCGTCTCAGACTGGATGTTATCTTGAGGACGAACGACGGATTTGAAATCTCTGACGAAGACCTTAAATTACGCGGCCCTGGCGAGTTTTACGGTACCAAACAGCATGGATATCTCAAGTGGAAAATCGCAGATCTGGTGAAAGACGGTTCCATCATTCGTGAAGCGAGAAAGGCGGCTTTTAATGTTGTTGAAGAAGACCCCCATCTGAGACTGAACGGACATGAGCAGATCAGGAAACGGTTCATGCGCGATTATCAGCATATGATCCATATGGTCAATATCAGCTGAGAGTTATGGCAGATGATTCAAGTCGAACAGTGCCCTGTATGCGCTGGAGAAAAGTTGGCAGTCGTATTTGCCGCCAGAGACCATGTCGTCACTCAGGAGGAGTTCAAGGTTCTTGAGTGTGACGGCTGCGGCTTGCGATTGACCAGTCCTGTCCCCGATAAAGATGAAACAGATCGCTACTATGAGTCAGAAAACTATACACCTCATGCCGCCAGTGGGGGCGGCAATTTCGCTTACCGCACTGTTCGTAAACTGATGCTGGCAAGAAAACGGAATCTCGTTACAACAGAAACTAAGATGCATCGCGGCAGGATCCTTGATGTCGGCTGCGGCAGTGGTGAATTCCTGCACGCCATGCACCGGGCAGGTTGGGAGGTAGATGGAATCGATGCGAGTGAGGTGGCGAGGCGAGAGGTGTCTGAGAGATATGCTGTCACGCTGCGATCTCCTGAAGAATGGTTCGCCGGCAGTGAGGAGGAATATGACGTTATCACATTCTGGCACGCTTTCGAACATATCCCCAATCCGAACGATTATCTGCGCCAAGTAACCTCATCTTTAAGGGACGATGGTACTTTAGTGCTGGGCCTGCCCAATTGGAACTCACTGGACGCCGAACATTATGGGGCGGAGTGGGCGGCTTACGATGTCCCGCGACACATCACCCATTTTACGCGGTATACGATGGAGACACTTCTTGAGCGGCACGGTCTTTCTATCTCCAGCACTCACGGCCTCCCTTTTGACGCGTTCTATATTTCTATGCTTAGTGAAAAGAGTGGATTCGGCTCTACTCTGCGAGGTCTCTGGACCGGGCTTAAATCCAATCTGTCTGCAGTGAACGATTCGAACCGCTGGAGTTCTATCATTTATATCATTAGAAACTCTCGCACATCAGAGAGAATTGACTGAAACCAAAAAGTGAAAGGAGCGATTAGGGATCATGTCTGAAAACGGAAAAAAAGGCGATGAACATCTGTTTATTCATCTTATCTCTACTTTTACGCAGAGTGCTTGGGTTGCTCTGGGGAAACTGAAGAATCCGATAACCGATAAGGTTGAAAAGAATCTTGAAGAGGCCGGTTTCTATATCGATATGCTCGATATGGTCAAGGATCGGATGGAAGGAAATCTAGCGCAAGATGAAGAAAAATTCATGGAAACGAACCTAGGTAGTCTGAAACTGAACTACATCGAAGAAAAGAAAACAGAAGCAGAAAAGTCAACTTCTGCAGAAGAGGATAAGGAAACTTCTTCTGAATCTGAGGATAAGAGTAAAACTGAGTCAAAGGAGTCTAATGAGCAGAAGAAGCAGAAGGTGAAACCGCTGAAGAGCCGAAAGAAAAAGGACAAAAGTGACGGTTAAGCCACCTGATAGATGCTGAAGTAACATGTTTGCAAGAAGGATAAATACAATTCTTGCGGGAGGCGTTTTTCTCGTCTCCTTCCTTATCTATTTTGACACCATGGCGTCCACGTTGTCCTACTGGGACTGCGGGGAGTTCATTGCAACGTCTTATATTCTGGGTGTTCCCCATCCGCCCGGAAGTCCCTTATATCTCATTATTGGACGGCTCTTCTCTCTGATTCCTTTCAGCGATGATATAGCCTTCAGGGTAAACCTCATTTCTCCCCTTGTGAGTTCTCTAGCGGTGATGTTCCTCTATCTCATCATCGTCCAGTTCGTGCGCCAGATGAGGGGCTCCTTCAAGTCCCATAATGACCGGCTGATCGCGTTCGGATCAGGACTGCTGGGGTCACTGATCTTCGCCTTCACCGATAGTCACTGGTTCAACGCTGTAGAGGCGGAGGTTTACGCTGTCAGTACTCTGCTGACGGCAATGGTCGTCTGGCTGATTCTGCGCTGGGCTGAACGATCAGAGGAGATCGGCAACGAACGATACATTCTTATTATCAGTTACGTTGTTGGAATGGCTTCCGGCATCCATCTTCTGAACCTGTTAGCGCTGCCTTTCATCGGACTCGTCATCTACTTCAAGAAACTTCAGTTCTCCTGGAAGTCGTTTCTTATTATGACGGCCATCGTGGGGGCTACTTTTCTGACGATATATCTGGGGATTATCAAAGGATTTCCGAAGCTTGCCATGATGGGAGGCGTCTGGAGTGTTGTGATTCTTACACTTGCTCTGTTCGGGGTCACCATATTTTCCATACGAAATAAGAAACGACTCTTATCTACTGTCCTATCATCGCTAGTTCTTATAGTCATCAGTTATTCTACTTATGCAATACTCTTTATCCGTTCGAATCAGGATCCTGCCATTGATGAAAATGATCCTGAAACTCTGGCAAGAGCTGTCAAGTATCTGGAGCGGGAACAATACGGTTCAATTTCATTCTTGCCCAGGAAATACAAAAAGGATCAAGTCGGTTCACTCACTCACAAGGTAGATAAAGTAGGCAGACCCCGTAACGGACGGCAGTTCTCGTCCTCCCAGAATCTGAAGTATATGTTTCACGATTTTGGCAGACAGGCTCAGTTTCTGTGGGATTACCAGATCGTCCGAATGTATGTCCGCTATTTTCTGTGGCAATTTGGCGGACGAGGACCGGCCGGTCAGCCGTGGGTATCTGACCTCGGGGCTCTGGCTAAACGCCAGGAGGACGGCGTCGACTGGATTCAGTTTGGGCTGCCGTTCCCATTCTTGCTGGGCGTCATCGGTATGGTCTACCATTTCAAGAAGGATCCCAACCACGCACTTTCGGTCCTCACCCTCTTCTTCATGACGGGTCTGGCCATCATTTTCTATCTCAATCAGGATAAGTTTCAGCCGCGGGAGCGTGACTACTCGTACGTGGGGAGTTTTCTCGCTTTTTCCATTTGGGTTGGTATTGCCGGTGCCGCTGTATTGGATAAAGTGCTCACCTACTTTAGTGAAAAACGTTTTGGAAAGGAGGCCGGGTATATCACCCTTGTGCTTCTCCTCCTGGTCCCAGCCGTTGTGGTATCGACGAACTACCGCTCCCACAACCGTTCCGGTAACTACGTGGCCTGGGACTACTCTTATAACATCTTGCAGACATGTGAACCCAATGCCATTATTTTTACCAACGGTGACAACGACACATTTCCCCTCTGGTACCTGCAGGAGGTAGAGGGTATTCGCAAAGATGTGACCGTAGCCAATCTGAGTCTGCTGAATACAGACTGGTACATCAAGCAGTTGAAGGAGTCGCGCCCGCCGGGCGAACGATTTGTAACTTTCTCAGACAGCCAGATAGTTGGTAGACAGCCTATTGCTGATAATCCTGTCACCGGTGAGCCGCTCCTTCTGCAGGTCAGTTATTGGAAAGATACGCCTGTTTCGGTTCCGGCTCCCTATGATCCGGAAAACAAAAAAGGGGCTATTTCGTGGAAGATCAAGCCAACAATTGGTCAGGGAATTCGTGTTCAGGATTTGATGATCCTGCACATTGTCCAGGCGGCCCAATGGCGTTACCCTATCTATTTTGCCGTCACTGTTTCACCGAAGAACAGGATCGGACTGGAGAAATATCTCCAGATGGAGGGACTCGCCTTTCGCCTCAGATCGCATAAGGTACCTGCTGTCAACTACAAAAGACTGGCTGAAAACCTGACGAGTGTGATTGCTGACAGTGATTGGAGTACGGATTACCAACAAGGGTACAAATTTCGCAACCTTAACAATTCGGACGTTTACTACAATACGAACATTATCAAGCTTCTTCAGAATTACAGGTCAGCATTCCTGCAGCTCGGTGTAAACGAGTATCAGCAGTTCAGGAAAACGGTAAAAGATGCGTCTGTCGCAGATGACGATCGGGAAAGAATGAGACAGGAGGCACTGGAGCCCATCAGGCTGATGATGGATGTCATGCCGGACAGTGTTATCCCCGTTACTAGTGAGGAACTCTCCCTCCGCATCGGTCAACTTTATCACGATCTCGGTGAAGTTGAGCGGGGTAAGGAAATCTTCAGAGGGTTGCATGACTCCAACCGCCCCGATCTGGTGGGATATCTCATCAGAACGTATGACGAAATGGAGTACTGGGAAGAAGCTGTCGATCTACTTCAGAATTGGTTGCATAAGTTTCCCGGTGATACAGGCAGCCGCGGTTTGTTGGAAGAATATATCTTGAAAGCTAATCGAACTTCTGGATCTTGACGGTGTGGCTGAGCCTGAACCACTTGTCTCTGTTGTAATTCCTCATTGGAACGGTATAGAGGTGCTGGCCGAGTGCCTCGAGTCTCTCTATAAAAGTTCATATCCAAATATGGAAGTCGTTGTCGTGGATAACGCTTCCACCGATGGGAGTCCTGAATGGATAGTAGCAAATCACGGGAAGGTCAATCTGGTTCGGTGCAGGGAGAATAGAGGCTATGCGGGCGGGTGTAACTTGGGCGCTGAATATGCTTCGGGAGACTATCTGCTGTTTCTGAACAATGATACTGTTCACACGCCGGATTGGATTGAGCTCCTCGTGGCAACGCTGGAGAAGAATCGTGGGGTTGCCGCGGTGCAGCCTAAGATTCTCAATTATTTTGAGAAGGAACTATTTGACTACGCGGGCGGATC
>CEQE01147161.1_pt1 | contig 12696 bp, 15 predicted proteins | sample 356201 | NCBI WGS metagenome assembly CEQE01 (sample SAMEA2619970, study PRJEB7988) | marine metagenome | biome: marine biome (ENVO:00000447); feature: mesopelagic zone (ENVO:00000213) & marine oxygen minimum zone (ENVO:01000065); material: "saline water (ENVO:00002010), including plankton...
CGTGTTTTTCAGCCATGGATTTTCAGAAACACTTCGGTCAAGATCTTGCACGGAAGTCACCACAATGTTTCGTGGTACGGCGATATTCCATTTCTGGAGAATTCTCATTCCATGTCCTTCTAAAACTTTTGCCATCCCAGCTCCCTCGTGTTGATAAACCCATGGAAAAAACAGGATATATACGATACCCAAATTGCCGCATGACCTCAAGACCCAGAGAAGTGAGTCATTGGACCCAACTGAAATTATTCACGCTGAGCCATGCAATGATATTGAAATAACGTCTTTATGTTGTGCTTGTTATTAATGAACATACATCATGTAGTACTTAGTTGTTTTAGTGAGAGGTATCCAATTTTGAAGTATGGATATAAGGGGAACGTAAATAATAATTTCTTCAATTCTGAGTACGAATTTCCTGATCTAGAAGGCTCTACCAGTTTAAATTTCAGGATAAGGAGTAGGCCTGTTGCGCAATACAAAAGCCGAAGTGTCTGGTTTCGTAACAAGTTCTTTAGCTAACTCGAATGGCAACGACTGCTTTTGGGTAATTATGAGGTGCGGCTGAGTTGAAAGGTGGCGATTGCTCTTAACGAGTTGGCAGGGAGGCCGAATGGCTCAAGATATTGAATCGCTTGTTTGGTGAGTTCCTCAACCTGATTTCGAGATGAGTCAACGCCGAAAAAAACGGGATAGGTGGGCTTCCCTCTTGCTGCATCGCTATTGATTGCTTTTCCAAGCTCTGTGCGTGCTCCAACGACATTCAAAATATCGTCATTGATTTGAAATGCGAGACCAATGTTCTCACTGTATCTCGTGAGCAAATCCAACTGGACTGCTGTTGCTCCACCCATAAGGGCACCAATGCGTACCGCTGCACAGAAGAGCTTCCCTGTTTTATGTTTGTGGATATGCTCAAGTTGTTTAGCATCAATCGTTATACCTTCTGATTCAATATCAATTGCTTGGCCTCCAACCATTCCGAAACTTCCAGAGCCTTTGGCAAGTTCATTGATTATGTGAAGACTTGTTTTTTCGCTGTTATCGTTTGCTAATGCTCTTGATTGACTTGCTATTTCAAAGGCCAACGTCAACAGAGCATCACCCGTCAAGATTGCGATTGCTTCACCAAATGCTTTGTGGCTTGAGGGCTTTCCCCGACGATAATCATCGTCATCCATGGCCGGTAAATCATCGTGGATTAGAGAATAGGTATGAATTAGTTCGAGGGTCGAGGCAACACGTATGATGTCTGGAGATGTACCCTCGACGGCTTCGTGCGCAGCGATAGCAAGGCCAGGGCGTAAACGCTTCCCTCCTGCAAATAGGCTATATCGCATAGCTTCATGGAGAGTATTGTCCGGAGGTGGGAGAGTTGTATCGAGAAACCGGTCAATTTTTTCTCGCTGAGCAGAGAGAAACTCCGCACCGTCCATTACGTTGTCCCCTTTGTATGTTTGCAAGCAAAGCGATTCTATCAAAGCATTTTCTGTTAGGTCAACGAGTGAAGTAGCGTAACATATTGCTATGCAAGGCTATTCTTTTAGCAAGGAATCTATTATGATGTGACGCATGAGTTCATGTGAGTGTATATGTACCGGCTTTTAGTTCTGCACGGTCCCAACCTTAATCTCCTCGGATCCAGAGAGACTTTAATCTATGGAACAGGCTCCCTTGGTGAATTGGATCGCAAACTTGTTGAATGGGGGCAATCTGAGGGTGCAAAGGTTACAGCACGACAATCAAATTCTGAGGCTGATTTGATCAAATGGATTCAAGAAACTCCCTCACACTATGATGCCATCGTGTTGAACCCAGGAGCATTTACCCATACGAGTATTGCAATCCGTGATGCAATTGCTGCTGTTAATACTCCAACAATTGAAGTTCATCTCTCAAATATTTACGCAAGAGAGGAGTTTAGACATCGGTCGTATACAGCGGCTGTGACAGTTGGGCAAATCTCAGGATTTGGCGCATACAGTTACTGTCTTGGAATACGCGCGGCAGTGCAGAAGTTAAAAGAAAAAGGAACCGAATGATATCAACTGCAGAGTTTCGTGGTGGAGCCATGGTCGAACTCGATGGGGAGCCCATGGAAATTCTCGAATTTCAACATGTCAAGCCCGGCAAAGGCGGTGCCTTTGTGCGAACGAAGTTGCGGAAATTGAAGTCTGGAAACGTGATTGATAAGACTTTTCGAGCTGGGGAGAAGTTGGAAGAGCCTGATTGCAAAGAGCGTGACATGCAATTTCTCTATTGTGACTCCGCTGCGAATGAGTGGCATTTCATGGATACTGAAACCTTTGAACAGCAATTCTTCACCTCCCAGCATGTCGGGAACAGTGCGGATATGCTCAAAGACAATATGATGGTCAAAGTTCTTTTCTATAAAGGCCAACCTATTTCCGTTACGTTGCCAAATTTTATCGAAGTCGAGGTGATCGAAACAGATCCTGGTGTTCGTGGTGATACTGCATCAGGTGGAACAAAAAATGCTACCACCGAAACCGGAGCGGTGGTAAAAGTCCCACTTTATCTGGAAACTGGAACTATCATTGTAGTTGATACAAGAACTCGAGCCTATGTCGAACGAGTCAGGTAAAAAACCTAACTCTGGAAAAAGCACGCCTGCACGTCTGAAAAAGGCAGGGGGGAGTGTGTCATTCGATATAGTTGAACTTGAGAAACTCATTGACCTGTTTCAGCGTAAAGACATTGACGAGCTTGAAATTGAGCAGGCGGGGACTCGGGTGAAACTTGGGAAGCAGAGTGAAAGTGGCGCTCAGCGCACGCAATCATTCGAATTTGAGCGATCCTCTACGCCAAAAGAGAAAACGGCTGTTGATCAGCCTCGATCCGATTCTAGTCTTCTTCCAATTACTGCCCCGCTTGTTGGGACCTTCTATCGAGCATCGGCAGCAGATGCCAAGCCATATGTTGAAGAAGGTGACATGGTACGTAAGGGGCAGGTTCTTGGACTGATTGAGGCTATGAAACTGATGAATGAGATTGAGTCTGATGTTGATGGAACGGTAGTCTCAGTTCTGGTCGAGAATGGAACCCCAGTTGAATATGGTGAGTCTCTAGTCCTTGTTCGGCCACAAGGGTAACTGCGACATCCTTCTCTTCTATGGGTGCCTGTTCAGGTATTGAGCCTGAAGAAGGAAAAATCAAACTAGATCCATTGGGCAATAACCACACGCGGAGAGTCAGGAACAGCGTATTAGGTTTTGGTGAATGGGTTTACCTGCTCTTGTCGTCAACTCAAATGTCTGGGTAATTATCTCTACGATGCAAGGCCTTTATTTATTTGGAGCAAAAGGCATATCCCATGTTTAGGAAAATCTTAGTTGCCAATCGTGGCGAAATTGCTCTTCGAATAATACGCGCGTGTAAAGAGCTTAAGATCAGTACAGTGGCAGTTTATTCCAAAGCAGATGCCAATGCCCTACACACACGTCTTGCGGATGAAGCCATTTGTATTGGGCCTGCAGAAGCAATGCAGAGCTATCGTAATATTCCGAACGTGATCAGTGCTGCCGATGTTACTGGTGCTGATGCGCTTCATCCAGGCTATGGATTCTTAGCCGAGGATGGACACTTTGTGGAAATGTGTGAGTCTATCGGACTAACTTTTATCGGCCCAACCGCAGCAAATCTGACTACGCTGGGAGATAAAGCAAAAACACGTGCTGCGATGAAATCAAACGGTATTCCAGTTGTTCCAGGCAGTGATGGTGAGGTCGCAGACGAATCTATCGCGCAAGAAATTGCAAATAAAATAGGGTATCCCATCATCATTAAAGCCTGCTCAGGGGGAGGAGGGAGAGGACTTCGTGTGGTCCATAGTCCGTCTGAACTGAAAAAATCTTTTGCAGCAGCGCAACACGAGGGTGTGGTGATCAATGGACGCGAAGGGGTTTATATTGAGCGTTACATTGCTGAGCCTCGGCACATCGAAGTGCAAATCCTTGTGGATCGTGAGGGGAATACTACCTTCTTTGGCGAACGCGAGTGCTCAATTCAGAGAAAATACCAGAAGCTCATTGAGGAAACGCCTTCCCCTGCAGTGAGTAAAAAGATGAGAAAGGAACTTGGTCGCCTCGCAACTCTTGCGGTTCAAGCGGTTGGTTATCTTAATGCCGGTACTATTGAATTTTTGCTTGATCAAGATAAGAATTTTTATTTCATGGAATTAAATCCTCGTATCCAGGTTGAGCATCCGATTACCGAAATGGTTACGGGAGTTGATATTGTCAAGGAACAGATCAAAATTGCTGCCGGGTTGGCATTAGGATATCGACAAGAAGACATTGAAGTGCGTGGCCACAGTTTTGAATGCCGAATTGCCGCAGAATGTCCAGAAAAATTCGTTCCGAGTCCCGGGAAGATAAAACAGTGGCATCAACCAGGCGGTTTTGGAGTACGTGTTGATAGTGGTGTTGATGCCGAGTCCATAGTTCTTCCCTACTACGATTCATTAGTTGCTAAACTCATTGTTCATGGAGATTCACGCGAAGAGGCTATCACAAAAATGCAGTGCGCTCTTGATGAATTTGTCGTTGAAGGAATTAAAACGACCATCCCTCTCCACAAACGGGTATTCCAAGACCCCGATTTTCAGCAGGGACGCCTCTCCACTAAATTTCTTGACCGCTTTGTCTCAACAACGTCGTAGCGATCATACAAAATACAGTGTCAGATTTTTGGTGCTTGAGGCAGTTGCTTGGGAAGGCATGAAAAATGAGCATCTTGTTATCAAGCTAATATGTGGCTGACGAGCAAGGTACAGGTGATCAGATAAGGTCTTGTAAATGTAAGGTTTACATAACCTATTATATGAAACCAAAATTTCAAAACATTCATCGATGTATCGATGGTCTCTACATCATTCTTGACCGCAAAGTTGCTGGAGAAAGGCCTTTATCCAATATCGTAAGGAGTGCGCTCGATAAAGGTGCCCGTCTTTTTCAATATCGAGAAAAATATTTGCCAAAAAATGAAATCTATCGTGTTGCAATGGAGCTTCGGGCACTAACAGCCCAGAGAGGTGCCACGTTTATCATTAACGATTTCAGCGACATTGCCCTTGCCGTCGATGCCGACGGTGTGCACCTCGGACAAGATGATATTCCCCTAGCCGACGCCAGAAATATACTTGGCACGAATCGTATCATTGGAATTTCAACCCATTCGATTGAACAGGCCGTTAAAGCAGAAAAAGGTGGAGCTAATTATATTGGATTTGGTCCGATATATCACACCAAGACTAAGGACATTGGACATATGCCATTAGGTCCTAATGCAACGCAAACACTGAGTTCTCTGGTTTCCATTCCGATCTTTGGAATTGGAGGAATTAACCTAACGCGCATTGCAGAACTTCGATCAGCTGGACTGAGTGGTATTGCAGTGCTATCTGCGATATTGCGTGCGCCTGATGTTGGAGTAGCAGTGCAGAGGTTTATTCTAGAGTGGCAAACTCAAGAGAGTGGAAGGGTTGCCGTTTCAAAATAGGGATAGCGATCAGGAGATCTGTGCTTAGAGACGTCTTTCCAGTATTTGATCATCTCTGAAATGTTTAAGCTTTAATTCGAGACCTTCCGTGTTTTTAAATGCTTGTTCAGGAATAAGACCAATAATTTCACTTTCAGTAATCGTTGCTCCATATCGCTTAGCCTCAAACTCTATGGCTTTAAACACGGGGCTAATTGGAGTTTCTTCGACATTCGTGAGGTTCATTGAAACTTGAACTATTCCTCTACTTTCTAATTTGACTCCAATAGCTTTCACATGTTTGAAACCACCATTTGATGCTCGAATGGTTCGTGCAATGGCTTTCGCAACAGCAAGATCAGTACTCGCAAGGTTGACATTGAAGGCTACTAGAATTGACCTAACCCCTATCGCCATCACTCCAGCAGTGGGATGAGGGGTTAACGCGCCAAAATCTGGTGCCCACTGCAGATCATGCAGCATGCGGTTTGTTAATTCTGAAAGGGATCCTCGCCGAATATCTTCGATCGCTCGATGATTTATTTGTGAGGCTTTCCCATATAAGAATACTGGGATGGCTAACTCTGTAGCAATTCTAGATCCAAGAGATTTGGCTAGCTTGATACACGCATCCGTTGAGGCAGGTTGTAATGGGACAAAAGGTATGATGTCAGTTGCTCCGATCCAAGGATGTACTCCTTGGTGTTTCCGAATATCAATCAACTCTTTGGCGGATTTGGCTAATTGGAATGCAGCATTTTCAACAGCTTTAGGTTGGCCAGTGAATGTGAGGACGGAGCGGTTATGATCAACATCGCTTTGCCTGTCTAGAAATGAAAGTTCTGGGTTCGACTGAATGATGTTGGCGAGAGTATCAATTGTCGTGAGGGTTCGCCCTTCGCTAAAGTTTGGGACACACTCAATCAACTTCCCCATGATGGCCATTCTAGCTACAAAGAGTAGTGTTTTTCATGGAAGAAGCAGGGGCGATGGCGAGAAAAAACGTGTAGTGCTCTAAAAATGGTTTGGAGCAGAAAATAGGAGGCCGTTTCCCTTGTCTCTGATAGATCTACCTATTCTTTTTTTTCATCACCGCTTCTGCTCCAGCTTGCGCGACGACTTCATCTTCATTCCCAACTCCACCACCACCACCAACTCCACCAATAATAATGCCATTAATGGTGATAGGAACCCCTCCCTTGAGGTTCGTAAGCCGTCCTTGAGTGATAGCTCTAAGTTCGTTTGCGACCGCAAGTGGCAATGTCCCTGTTGGTTGACGAAGAGATACTGCAGTATAGGCTTTACTGAAAGAAGTGTCTTGAGCATGTACAAAAGTTCCATCCATTTTTATAAATCCTCGAACATCTCCATGCGCGTCCGTAACGGTAATGCCCATTGGTACGCCAATTTGATTGGCTTTGGCTTCAGCGGCCTGAAGAGCAACATAGACATCCACTGTAGTTAGGCGACTAGGTATGGATTCAGCAGATGCACTAATCTCGCCCCAAGACAACATGGCTAAGACAGCAAGTGTCACAAAAAATTCGTCATTCATATACTCCCATAAGTTCATCTTCCTTGAGGACTAAATATTCAATATGATCGATAACTAATTTGTTCCCTGCGTATCGTTCGTAGAGCACGCTGTCTCCTGCTTTGACCAGTTGCGCATCTTTTCCAACTGCCTCAACCTTTCCTCTTTTTGGTTGCTCTCTGGCTGTTTCTGGAATAAAAATCCCTCCTGCGCTCATCTCGGTGAGCTCTGCAGGAAGAACAAAGATCCTCGATCCCAATGGTTTAAAACTTGAGCTAGATGAATTTTTACTTGAGGGAGTTTTTTCGCGTGAGGTGTCAGGTTTTTTCCGGTTGCCTGTAGCTTTTGTATTCATAAAATTCGTCTCCTTTCGATGGCCTGCTATCTTGTGATATTACGTACGCGGAGTGATTGTCTTAAACACATCCCAAGTTTTCAAAAGTTCGATTGCCTTTTGAATATGGATATCTTTGTCAATAAATTTTTTCTCTCGTTCTTCCGGAGTCTCTTCGTCCGACGATGGGGGATCTGACTGTTCAGTGTTCTCAGCCGTGGGGTGTGGTGGAATTGGAGGTTCATCCACTTTAATATTTGGCGTAATACCTGTTCCATGGATTGATCGATCATCCGGAGTAAAATACTTTGCTGTCGTGAGACGCAGCCCTGACCCATCACTCAGTGGAAGCATTGTTTGTACCGACCCTTTTCCAAATGTTTGTGTGCCGATAATGACTGCACGCCCCCAGTCTTGTAGTGCGCCTGCAAGAATTTCAGATCCGCTGGCGCTTCCAGCGTTAACTAAAACGATAATGGGAATATCGGTCAGAGGACTACCTGCGTTTGCACGATACTCGTCACGTTCTCCTTTCCGGTTTTTAATCGACACTACCAGATTGCCAGCCGGAATAAATTGTTCGGTCGTTCCAACGGCTGCGGAGAGTAATCCTCCGGGATTGTTCCGAAGGTCAATAATAAGGGACTTCATTCCTTTTCCTTTAAGCTCGCTTAAAGCATTTTCTTGGTCCGTGGCTGTCTGTTCTTGAAATTGTGAGATGCGGAGATAGCCAATGTCATTTTCCAGCATCCTGCTACGCACACTTTTAATTGTGATTTCATCGCGAATGATAGTGACAACAATTTCATCATCCACACCCTTGCGAATGATGGTAAGCGTGACTTCGGTTCCCTGAGGGCCTCTCATGCGATGGACGGCATCCAGAAGTGTCATGTCCTTTGTTGTCTCACCATCAACTTTAGAAATATGATCTAGCGCTTGAATGCCTGCACGATCAGCAGGTGTGTCCTCAATGGGAGCCACGACAGTAAGTTTCTTGTCACGAATCCCGATCTGAATTCCAACGCCCCCAAATTTCCCTTTTGTCTCGACTTGCGCTTCCTTGTAGATATCTGGAGGCATGTACCCAGAATGGGGATCCAGAGTTGCGAGCATACCTCGGATTGCGCCATGAATGAGATCGATGGATTTTGTTTCTTCGACATAGTTCTTTTCGATTTGCGCCAATACTTCCGTAAAAGACTTCAGGTGCTCATACGGTTCCGTGGCCTGTAGCATATCTGGTACTAGCATTGTGCGGCCAAGCAAAATGCCGATGAGTAACGCGCCAACAATACTGGCGCTCATCCATCTGCCTCGATGGGTTGGTGTTTCTTGGGTATTCATTGGTCTCTTCCCCTCCGTTGAGCCTATTGCCGTGCTACTAACCATTTGATTGGGTCAACAGCTTTGCCTCCAGCACGGATCTCAAAATACAACATACTGTTTCCTGTCAAACCGGTATCACCGACGGTTCCAACCAACTGTCCTGCTTTAACCCTATCACCAATGTTTACCAATAAGGACGAGGCGTGTGCGTATAGCGAGACATCTTCTAAACCGTGCGCAATAATGAGGACTAATCCATACCCTTTCAACCAGTCTGCAAATGCCACAATCCCGTCGAAGGCCGAATGGATCCCAGTTCCTTGGGTGGCTTTGATATCAATGCCATTACGCTGCAAAAAGGTATCAAACTTGGGATGTTTCTGGCGACCGAAGAACGCGACGACTTTGCCATCGCTTGGCCAATGTAAAGCACCTTTCTCTCCTATCAAGCCATCTCCTATTTCGCTAAGCTGAGCAAAGTTTTCTTGTTCTTTCAGCAACATGTTCACTAAACTTTCGATCTTTGCTGAAGATGCTTTTAATTCAGTAATTGTTTTTTCGTACACGGATTGTTTCTTATTGATGCGTGCAATTAATCGACGTTTTTTCTTCTGCTCTGTTTGGATTGTGTGCAGAGTCGCCTCAACTTTCGTTTGTTTTTCAATCAGCATCTTCGTTGTACGACCGTAATCCTGTTTTCTCTTCTCTAACGATGTGAGTTCTTGATCTGCTTGCTGAGTTTTTTTATGCTCTAATCTGGATAAAGCTGAGAACACTTGATCGTGCAGGTGTCCGGAATCTTTTCCGCGCGATGCTAGTAAAGGCGTCATTTTGTTCAATTGGCCAGTTTTATAGTGCATCCTCAAGCGTGTGCGAAGAGAATCTTTCCAGAGCCTAAGCTGCTCTGCTGTGTCATCAATCTTTTCCCCAATAAGGGTAGAGTTTTCAACAGTTTGCTCAGTTTCGCGGACAAGGAGCTTGAGCTCTTTTTTCTTCGCATGCTTCACTTGATCAATGCGCTGTAGTTCGTCTAGGATGGAGATCCCCTGTTTCTCGGCATTGTCGAAATCGCGCTGATTTTCTTCAAGCTCATGATGAATATTTTTTAAGGTTTCCTTTTTATCCCGTATTTTTTCCGAAAGCTCATGGGCCTTTTCAAGAGTAGAGTTTCCTGCATAGGACGTATTTTCAGAAAATGAGAAAAAGAAACTCAGAAATGCGATCAATCCTATTTTCACGTTCATGCCTTCCGAGTTTGCTTCAACGAAAGCATTGCTCCAGCGAAACCTAACGATGCACCACACACTATAACTCCTACAAGAGCTGTTGGCGACAAGAAGATAATAGTATGCTTTTGAATGAATGCTTCTCCAATGCGGTAAATGACTAACTCAAAGATGATCTTCAGTAATATCAACGACAAACCCGCACCTAAAGTCCCAAGAGCCACACCCTCAATCAAAAATGGCCCCTTGATAAATGCTTCGGTTGCTCCGAGCATCCGAAGAATTCCAATATCATGTTTTCGGTTAAACAGGGTCAATCGGATGGTGTTTGCGACAATGGTAATTGAGGCAAGTGTGAGCGTTGCTCCAACTACCGACCCTATCAGTATCATAAGATAGTTTCCCCACCAGAGTGTCTGAATCCATTTTTCCCCATATTGGATATCGGTTATCCCATCCACATTCTCTAGTTTTTTGGCCAATGCGGTTACACTGCTGATTGTTTGGTAGGCTGGTGCAAGGCCTATAACAAACGACGCAGGAAGTGTCTTTTCATCAAGACTTGTCATTAGAAGTTTTTCTGTTGGGTATTGCTCAAGGTATGCCTCAATAGCATCGAGGTGGGACACGAACTCTGTATTGTTAACCTCAGGGTAGGACAGAATGACTTGTTCTAATGCCAATCTCTGATCTGCCGTGAGGTGTTCGTCAAGGTAAAGGTTTATTCTAATTTCTTCTTCAAATGCCTGCACTATTTCATGGAGATTGACATAAATAAGAAAAAACAGTCCAACGCAAAGCATTGAAAGAGCACTTGTCACTAACGCGACAATGGATAACCCTCGATAATCAAAGACGTTGTCTCTCGTTTCACTAAGACAATAGATCAGATATCGCATCTGTTTCATTGGGGGATGATTTTCCTATGATTCAGCATCACTCGATGTTGAGGAAACTTGGCGGCGACATCTTGATTTTGTGTCGTGAGGAGCACTGTTGTTCCACGCATGCTCATACTCCGAAAAAGAGCAAACACCTTGGCAGTGGCTGTAGAGTCAAGGGGTCCCGTTGGCTCATCCGCGAGCAATACTAAAGGGTCACTTACCGCCGCACGAGCAATCGATACTCGTTGTTTTTCTCCAGCTGCTAAGGTTGACACAGCGTCATTTTTTTTGTGCTCAAGCTCTAATGTTGCGAGGACTCGATCAATATTTTTACGGCCCTGTTTGAGCGGAGTTCCAGCGATGGTCAGGGCCAACGAGATATTCTGAATGACTGTTTTTCTCAATATCAATTGACAATCTTCAAAAATAAATCCCATGCGTTGCCTAATGGAAGAAATAGCCCATTGGCTCATATGCGTGACGTTTTTATTGTTAATTATGATTTGTCCTCGATCTGGATTTTCTTGACCAAAGATGAGTTTTAACAGCGTTGATTTTCCTGATCCATTTGGCCCTACGATGCAGCAAATGTCACCTTTTTTGACCACAAGTGTGACATCATCGAGTACTGATTGTGTATCGTAATGCTTATACACGTGGAAAAGTTTGATCATAGCTCGCAGGTATTCTGTATCAACTCACTTTGTATTGCGTAAGATGATTGGTGGGAAAAACAATATTGAATCGATGCCTTTTCATGCTCAAGGGTATTGGCGGAAAATAAAAAAATCCACATAGAGCTGCTTCTTCTGTTTTCCAAAGTTCCTGCTTTGGCAGGTGATGTGAAGAGCGTATTTTCCATTTCGAGCGCAGGTAATCAAGGTGTATTTTTTTATCGTATATTTTGTAAGTATATGGCTGGGTTTGTTTGTGTTGCATAATGGAAAGTATTGACGGCATCATGTCTCTGTGCGATTTGCCGTCATAGATATCGTTATTTTCTCCAAGTGTGGAGTGCGCTGATTGGATCGTAACGAGGGGTCGATCCCTGAGGTTTGAGGCTATCGCGTTGATAGAGTAAATCTCTGAGACGACATATTTGCAATTGGGCGAAAGCATTTTCGATGTACCTCACATGGCCCGAATTGATTAAGAAGACGCAAGTGTTCAGCAGTGCCATACCCTTTGTGAACATGAAAGTTGTACTGTGGGTACTGGTCGTGTAATTTGGACATAGTGCGATCTCTCGTCACTTTTGCCACAACAGAAGCAGCAGCGATTGAATGGCTGAGACTATCACCTTTTACAATAATTCTTTGCACAATGTTTAGATCTGGAAGATTTACAGCATCAGTTAACAAACAATCTGCTTGGAATGACAAGCCGTGAACTGCACGCTGCATCGCATTTCGTGTTGCGGGGAGAATTCCAAACGCGTCAATTTCGGCTGCATTGGCGTATCCAACAGAAACACCGCGAGCAGAATTGAGAATTTGAATGAAGAGCCGTTCCCGCCGTACAGGCGAAAGGCACTTGGAGTCCTTAAGACCCGGAAATGTTTTTTTTCTCGGAAGGACTACGGCCGCTGCAACGACAGGGCCGGCAAGAGGCCCTCGGCCAGCTTCATCAATGCCAGCGACACACCGAAATCCTCTAGCATAGGCTTCGGCTTCAAAAAAACCGTCGGGCTCTACACCAGCTAACGACGTCACTCACTCTTTTCCTCTTCGGAATCTATAGCCTCGGTTTTCTCAGTCTCTGCGGGCTCATCCCGCGCCGCTGATTTTTTAGTTTGGATAGACAATTTTTCCTCACGGCGGAACTCTCGTTCTTTTACCTTCGCTTCTTTCCCTTTTTTATGACGGAGATAATAGAGTTTTGCACGCCGAA
>CEQE01146092.1_pt1 | contig 12682 bp, 13 predicted proteins | sample 356201 | NCBI WGS metagenome assembly CEQE01 (sample SAMEA2619970, study PRJEB7988) | marine metagenome | biome: marine biome (ENVO:00000447); feature: mesopelagic zone (ENVO:00000213) & marine oxygen minimum zone (ENVO:01000065); material: "saline water (ENVO:00002010), including plankton...
CAACAATGAGCCCCTCACCATGCTGAGAACTTTCTAGAAGCGCCAGTCCGTCCTCCGGCCCCATCACAAACACTCCCGTCGCCATCGCATCCGTGAGAGCACCATGTGCACCGATGACCGTCACACTTTGGCAATCCCTCGCCGGCAGCAGAGTCTTAGGATCTAAGAGATGATGATACATCACTCCATTTTTCGTGAAAAACCTCTCGTAGTCTCCCGATGTGGAAACAACCGTGTCTGTGAGATCCAAAGATGCTATCTGCTCCTCGGGTTTACGCGGATGGCGAACGCCAACACGCCAAGAGCGACCATTAGGTTTCTGGCCAAAGAGAAGGATGTCGCCGGCAGCTGAGATAATCCCAGATGATACTCCCTGCTCAACGAGCAGTTGTTTCGCTTTCTCCGCAATGAAGCCCTTGCCTATCCCACCCGCATCAATACGCATGTCAGGTTTGGAAAGGAAGACGGTCCTGTTTTCCTCGTCGACGATGATGTGTTTAGGATTTGTTAGAGAGTGAAGGCTTTCACGTTCTCTGGCACTCGGCACATGCTTTCTTTTCAGGAAGCTCCAAAGATTGCTGGGAGGCCCCATCGCAAGATTAAACGCCCCCTTTGTTATACGGGTAACACGCATTGCGTGAGAAATCACCTCAATGACTTCCCGACTCACCTGAACAGGATTGCGTCCTGCCGCCACATTGATCTGTGAGAGTTCGCTCCCCTGATCATAAAAGTTTAGAAGCTGTTCCAGGCGCTTCATCTCATCAAATGCTTTACCAATCGCTTCCTTCGCATTCCCCCGATCTCGAGTGACCGCCGTGATCCCAACGGAGACATTGCCCATCATCACGCTTGCCCCCTTGACAAGCTCATATTGGGCTTCCCTAGGATCGTCAGCCACGAGTGCAAACGCAGAAGTGCTGCCCGTAGCCTTGAGCCCTAACAGCCCGATTCCGAAGATCCGGAGAATGTCACGTCGCGTCAGGTTTTTGTTCACCATTGTGGAAGCCCGAATGCCACCAGAGATAGAGCACTATACCTCTCTCAGGTAGCACAACCAATAATTTTAGATTCTCCTACTACTCATGCTGCCTAGTGACATGAGGCACGAGGAAAGGTCTATGTTGCCGAGCTCAATCGCCAAATGAGCTGCGGTCTCTCCCGATGAAGTCCGAGCAGTCACATCACATCCTCGAGCGACTAAGATTTTCGCAACATCGAGATGACCGAGGATCGCCGCAAGGTGAAGAGAGGTTCCTCCATCCATATCTCTCGCAGCAATATTGACTCCGTTATCAATAAGCCATTCCGCCACCTCGGCGTGACCGGTCATTGCCTCAACGTGCAAGAATGTGCCTCCAGTAATTATCGATGCATTGATGTCCACCAGCTTTTGAAAGCAAGAGGTTCGAAACAATAATACACCCCTTAGCCATTGCATCATGTAACGGAGTTCTCCCATATTGGCCTATTGTGTCATTTACATCTTCGCCAGCGGAAACTCGTTGTTTTACTTTTTGAACATCTCCAGCTTTCGCCGCGTTGTGGAGATGACCAGCAACGACCTGAGACGGCACCAATATCACGCAGCTAAGAAATGCACCCATTTTTAGTATTTGTAGCATCTTAATGTTTTCCTCCAAGTTGCTAGAACGGAATGCGTAATGATGTCTGCAGAATATTGGCATGTAAGGTTTTTCCACTAAAACCAGCGTTGCTTTCAAAATAATGGTCATATGACAGAGTGAACCGCCAATCTCTCAATCTTGTGTCGAGGCGCTTCAAACCAAAGTCGAATTTCACCCCAAGGAAATGGCTATTGAAATCGCGAAGCCGGTCATCTGCGGTCATAAACTCCGATACTTCTGTGACAACAGGCCTGAAGAAGTCCGCCTGGCGTTGAGAATAGAAACGATATCGCGGTCTAACGATCAGATCATCAAACAGGTAGTGGCTCACACGAAATTCGGTGGCGTAGCCATTAACACCCCAATTGTCAAAGTAATATGACAGATTGGCATCCGCTGCCGTTCTCGTTTGGAAATGTCTTTTCATTCGGACAAAGAGTGTGTTGCGATCGCGTACTGATGGATGGACTTCATCGAAGATTTTCGCCGCAATAATTGGGCCAAGATTTTGTTCGATACGAATTTTCCGCGTGGGATTACTCAAGAACCCACTTAGATGAGAATAGCTGTACCCTCCCCCAATCCACATGTCGGGTGTGAGCACTTGTGTTAAGGACAACGTGATCGTATCGCTGTCCCGATCACGAGGGAATTCCTCCCCAGGGTTGGGGTTGAGATTATCGACTTCATCGAACGATCGCGCGTATAAAGCCGAGACGGTAAAATTGTCCTGAAAAAATGATCGGCTCAGCGCAAGAGAGAAGGCGTTAGAGTTGTAGTCCTCCTCTGTACTGTAGAAATAGTTAACACCCACTGTCGCCCAATCAAAACGATAGGTTCCACCACCAGCTACTTCTTGGCGGACTTCGTTAAACCCACCACCTTGGCCACCAGCAACTGTTGTGGCGCCAGTAACCACATCCGCCCCGTCACCCTCTGGTGCATCAATATTGAATGTTTCATACGTATACTTCACGTTGACCGTCGCTCGCTCACCAAGATCTTTCCAGATGTGGATACTCGGCGTCTGAACCGTGAGGTTCTCATTATCGTCGTAATATCCGTAAAACAGTTCGACTGCGTCCTGAGCCAAAACAGTTACACTGGCGAGCAGATTAAGAACGATCGTTGCCGCGACGAGACGCCACATCTGCCCCCCGTATTCCGTGAGAATCCATTGATCGTAAGACAATATTTAACACATCGAGATAGTCACTACCCTTCATTATCTGTGTCGCCTCTCGAATCGTGAGCAGCTGTCCATTTATATCGTTCTCGATTCCCTGTACCACGGCGCGAAAAAGAAGATTTCCCGGCTGAGCCGAGAGTGGGGTGGAGGAGTCAAAAGCCGCTGTTTTTACTTGAACTGCCGTCCCCGACGAAGACGCCTGAGCAAGACGGGTATACAGCATGGCTAACGACGTCCCCTTGTACATCTGTTTTCGTGTTTGGCTCTTTGGTGCTTCAAACTCGATGATCGGAAGGTTATCGGTATTGAGAGGGAATTGTTCTAACCATGACTGAACCGTGGAAAGATCGCCTCCATACATTGTTAAGAATCCGTTTGCTGATCGAAGCAACGGATCTTTGGGCTGGATCTTCTCTTGAAGTCTTGCAATCCGTGGCGTGATTGTGTCCATGTCCAATATGATTGGATCATTCGACCCAACCAGACCTATAATGGGTGCCTTTGCGGAATAATCGCCACGCCAGACGGATACATGCGGAAATGCTTTGGCCATCGTCGCCGCAATGATTCCGAACTCGCGGTCAGAGAGCTGGTACAATGGCAGCCATTGGCAATAGAGCCCATTCGGGTTTAGCCTTTTCGCGCTTGCTTGGTAGTGTTCGAGGGTATAGAGATTGCCCGTCCCTGCATGCCATGGGACGAAAAGATCGGAGACGATGGCATCGTATTTCCTGTTAGTGGTACGAAGGTACACACGACCATCGTCGACCACGGCTTTGACGTTATCGTTGACCAGAAGATCCGCATTCTCTTCTTTGAAATAAGGAAGGGCGTCCAAGACGCCAGGAAGAATTTCGATCCCAACTAGCGAATCTAAATCGTGATCGATACCGGCGCTCATGCTGATACCCGTAGCCACACCAACGAATGCCACATCTTTCGGTTCCGGATGGAGCAAGAGCGGAAGGTGCCCTAACCGCTTCTCACCACGAACTGCTACGGTAGCGCCAAGATTGTATGTATTGTTGCTCTTGAGCCAGATGACGTTCTGCGCATCACGTACAACTGAAATCGCGGCTTCTCTTCCCTCATCCAAATACAACAATCGTTCGCCAGGCTTAATACGCTGAGACGAGTACTGCATAGGATTGGCGAGAAATACTATAACGAGTGAAAAAGATAAACCCATGGTAACTGCACAGGTTCGAAGACCCCGAGATTTCCCATAGAACAACGCCAGCTGAGAGAGGAGCAAAAATAGCAGCCCGACCGCAACGATCGCCTTCCACAAGCCCATCGTGGGGATTAGGACGAACCCTGCGATGATCCCTCCACTCAGTGCACCAAGCAGATTCCACAGATTGACTCCACCCAAAGTGGTGCCGACGGGCCGATGGAATTGCTCATAGAGCCTCCAGAGCAATGGCAACGAAAAGCCGGCACTTAGAACAGGAACAATGATGATTCCCGCGACTAGTGCGACAACCTTGAAGATATACAATGGCCATCCAACGCCATATTCAAAGTAGGCAAACCCCGTCATGTACGCGAACAGGAGAGGCGTGATCACGACACACAATGAGGTGATTCCGAGGCTCACACCAAGCACCGCCACGGCATGGCGAAGGAACTTCTGTGCTCCACTGATCAGCAGAGCTCCTAGGGCTAATCCGACCAAGAAGATCAGAACGATGGCGGAAAAACTATAGACCGAGTTTTGGAAGACCAGGGCAAACATCCTGGTCCACAACACCTCAATCGCAATGGTTCCAAGGCCAGAGCCAAAGGCGATGCCCAACAGGACTCGCTGGGGTAGTAGCGACACGCCCCCTTCATCGTTCCTAGTGTCAGGAATCGGGGGTTGATTGGTCTCCACCGACTGCACACTCAGATGCGGGTTCGAGCGCCACCAAGCGAGGACGAGCCCGCCTAGCACGCAGTTGGTCATAAGCGCTAACACATATGTATTGAAGTTTCCGAGAAAAGGGGGAAGCAAAAATCCAGCTAGGACAACCCCACCCACAGCTCCAAAGGTATTGATAGCATAGAGTCGGCCCGCATCTCGGCCAAGTAGCGCGCGTTGAGTAATCAAAACCGAACCGAGAAGTGGAAACGTTGCACCGATGAAGATGCTCGCAGGAAGCATGAACACAAGTGCAACGAGCACTTTGGCCATATCCATGACCCACGACGCCGTATCCCCCACAAGAAGCATGGGCTGCAGATGAAGATACAAAGACGTCACCAACAACACAGGTGACGCAGTAATCGCGATCCCCAACTCTACGAGGCCATAGGCTTTAAAGGGCGATGAGACTCTTGATGCGAGACGGCCCCCCCAAGAATTTCCGATTGCCATCCCAAGGAAGAACACAAACAAGACAATCGCGGCAGACTTTGCCGTGTTGCCAAACAACATCTGTACCTCACGCATCCACAGAATTTCGTACACAATCCCTGCGGTACCTGAGAAGAAGAAAATGCTAAATAGAAACAGGCGTGAAAGATTCATTTCAAATCTTTATTTCCCAAAAGGTCACAATCCTCACCTGACTTTCTATAAACACCCTCCTCCCACCCTTCCCCCGCAAGGGGGAAGGGTGGGAAAATACAAGACAGGAGGGCAAGAGCACTGCAAACTACCATCCGCATGACTAGGGAGGTCGAGACATCATGGCACTTCAACGCATCGCCCTGCCCTTCCAATCTCAGATGTCATCACACGTCACCACGTCACTTATAAGGCGTGTGCAGCCCTTCGATCCCAACATCCGTAGCATGGCTACCTACCGGTAACTGGGCAATTTCTGTATCCGTTTTGGTGTTGATGACAGAAACGGTGTTACATTCCTCACAAGTGTTGGGATAGAACGCCAGCTTGCCGTCCGAAGTCACCTCGCCATTGCGGTGGGAGCCAGACTCGCCGATCGTGACATCGCCTAAGAATTGATGATACGTCGCGGAGGTTGGATCGATGTCCACGACTGCCGCGACGTTTGTCTTGGCACGTCGATTACTGCTTGGAAGGTAGGCCTTCTTGCCATTCTCGTCGATGCTTCCGACAGACACATCTCCAAGTTCGATCACCGCAATGACCTTGTCATTATCAGTCGCATCAATGGCCGAAAGCCACCCCGTTCCCGGGTCTCCTTCTTCTAGACCATCTTTCGAGCCGACGGTATACACGGTCTTCCCTTCATGGGCGATATGCACGTAGCCCGCAGCAGGAATCTGCCCAGGTCCCGATCCTGCCGGAATGCACGACACCGGAAGATCTTCCTGGGTGGTGTCAACGACAGTCACGGCACAGGTCAGTGGTGATGTGGCTCCGTTATAGAATTTCCCACTGTATTCGGAATAGTCCATGCCATGGGGAACAATATCGACCCCAATCATGTTAGGATTTCCCGGAGGATTGATGCCTGGAACCGTCTTCACGATCTCAAGGAAGGTTGAGGATGACGGGTCGTTGTCAATGACACTCATGGTCCGATCCGAGATGTTGCTGGTCGCGAACAGTAACCTGGCGTTGGGAGCATGTTCGGTCGGAAAGCTAAATGCCGACTTGTGGTGCCCATTACCAGTCACGATCTCGCTCCATTTCAAATAGTCAGGGTCGTTGGGATCGACATTGAGGCGAAAGACCCCGTCGGGATCGTCACCATTTTCAGCATCGTCCCCTGTAGGCCCATCATTATTGAGCCAGAGGTGTTTCCCGTCGGGATCGTCATACGCATGCACAAGACGAGTGGCATTCCCAGTCTTGAGACTTTCCAGAACCACCGTGTCCTCAATCTCCAACGATTCCACGTCTACAACCAGAACCCCACTCGATGGAATGCCTGTTTTAGGCCCGATAAATCCCTTGCGAACAAGGATGATGGCCTTTGAGAAATCCCTAGAATAATGAATTTCGCCAAGCTCAAACCCAGGATTCTGGGAAAAATTGAACAAAGCTAATTGGTCAAATGGGGCCTTTCCGTCAAAAACACTCAAGGTGAGTGCAGTGTCAGCAACCATAACTCGCGGCGCCCTCGCGACCCTCGCCGCGATGTGCTCAACCATGGTGTTGTTGGACTCATTGCTTTCCTCAACAACATCTGGTTCATCATCCACAGTGACAATCGCGTGCAGCCCAATGACACCGCTAAGTCTGGACACTTTGAATTTGCGCTCGCTACTTGTGCCCGCGAAGCATTCACCGGCCGCAATCGCGTTCATCTCCTTGACTTGAAGAAGCGGGTCATTTCCGTCTAGCACAGCATCTTGCGAGAGGCGCAATGCCACGACGAATGGACCCGCGGCTTGCGAATCCCCTTCATTACATACCTCGACTTTGACAATCAGTTTTTGACCATCGTCTTTATCTTTTATTTTCACTTTCGTGATGGAGACAGTTAAATCAGGGGCAGCGAACACGACCCCAAAACTCCCCACGAGAAATATACCGGCAACCAGTACAACAATGAAACTACGCATAACACATCCTTTCTGTGACTCGCCTGTCTCACAAACACAAGGGTCGCACGCGCAATAGAATAGACAGCGCACGTATTCGTTCTGCTTGGAGACACAGACTACTGCGCTCGCACTCTGGCGAGCGGTTAAACAACTCAATTGTTATGTATTGGTTAGAGTCACCACGACGTAACGTATGTGACTCATCGTCATTCCCTGTCAAACGGAAAACCAGAAAAGCCAGGAGATTTCAGATGCTGCCCCGGATTCGATCCATGGTCAAGCCTGGAATGACGAGCGCTATACGCGATCTATCGTTAGGTGATGGTGAAGATAGGAGGTCCGCGAAGAAAAATATTGGAAAGAAAAAATTGGATATAATACGAGCCGGAAATGGCGAACACAGTAAGGTATGGAATCCAATAGAACGAGTTGATTTGGTCTCCTTGCGCGATAAACGATGAAGTGGCACACATCCACATGCAGGTGAAACTGACATGCATCTCGCCACGATCTATGGCGTCTGAATGGTTGTGTCTGGTACCCCAAACGGAATTCGCAATGGTGAGCGCGAAGACGTATATGGCAAGAGATACAGCAATCGCATGCATCGCCGACCAACGCACGTGGCTAGGTTCATTGTCAGTGCGACAACACGTCATAAATCACTGCTCACAGCCACATCCAGCTCCGGAAACAGGCTGGCCAGCAAGACCTTGTGACAGCGCACGATGGAGATGTTGCTCGTAAACGGTTTCATCGATATCGTCTTCGCCCATAATCGGATCGGCCAAATGCTCACGTTCATAGGGTTGAACGTTGGCACAACTCGTCAACATGCCGAAAACAAACGTCACGGCTACAACAGCTTTGATCAGGTCTATCATGTATTTTCTCGCGTGGGGTGTCTCATCATTTCACGGACTTGCGTTCAATCAACGCCACGATTGACTTTTCCATCTTTGGTAAACGCGACTCCGCATATCCAAAAAACACTTGTTGAATGACGCCCTGACGATCAATTAAATACGACACCGGCATGGCCTTTCCCCTGTATTCCCGAATAACCCCTCCTTTGGGATCGAGCATGACGGGAAAACTAAGCTGAAAGCGATCAATGTACTCCCTCGCATTGTTTTCGCTCATATCGATGTTGATCCCTACCACGTCAAGTCCGCGAGCTTCATACTTGCGGTAGAGTTTCTCGAGCTCAGGAAGTTCTTTCTTGCAGGGCTCACACCAGCTTGCCCAGAAATTGAGAAACACGACACGATTACGAAACGAAGTCAGGTTTCTTGTCTCGCCAGAGGCGGCCGGAAGGGAAAATTCAGGGGCTATCTCTCCAACGGTGGCCGAAAGCGAGATCGTAGGTGAGAAAGCAAGCATCCCAGCCACCACCACGGTACAGACCCCCAACGCGCACATGCTATTGGTACTATTCGGCAATCGTAATCCTCTTTACTACGCCACGAATGATGTCTCCGAAGTACTTCCGTGCGTTTCGTGGGTTATCCGCACTATATTCCCCTGGAGAGACACTCGTGACTCGGTCGGGTTCGGTCAGGAAGCAAATTTCCATATTGGTCATCCCTTTGAATCCACGCCCACCCGTGAGTGCTATCTCAACATCCTCATCCAAAAACTAACGCTGACCATACCCCATCGTATCCATAGTGCCAGTAATCCGCCCTACCCTGTTCCCAAGTTTAGACTACGAACCCTTCCGCCCCGTAGTACCAGCTACACCGTATGGTGATCTCGCGTGGGGTTACCGCGGACATCCTTCGGCAACGGATTGTCTCCCTCGTTCACACGAAGCATGACCATGTTGTGTTCCCAGATGGTGATGGCCAAGATGTCGGATCAATGACCATCACCAATTCCCCGAGAGTGCCCACTGAGCATCTAAAACCGCCTCCTCTGGAAGCTACTGATCGAGGGGAACTCCAGATGTGTAATATGAAAGATGTTTCCGCTGAATGTGATCTTTCCGTTTGCTTCACCATAGGTAATGAACTTTTCCTAAACTATCGCGACAACAACACGTACACCTACAACACTAGAACTCGGCAATTCAACATAGAACACCTCCATAACGCCGACCGTATGATCCATCACCCCATTGAATGATCCGCCGTCAGGCTAATCATTCAATTAGGATTGTACAGTGGATCTTTTGTGAGGGCGCTAGGAATTAAGACTGGTATGAAAGTGATGGTGGTGCGCGGGGACCGAGGTTGTGTAAGAAGAGTCTAGTTGCGATTTCCGTAACCGGAATCTCGGCGACCGAACCGAGGCCCAGGATGTCAACCGCAGGGTCGATGGGTGAATCGACAAATGTCGATGCCGCACACATCCAAGCACAGGAAAGACTTGAGTGCATGGCCTTGTGATCAGCCTGACCATGATGGTTATGCCCCACTGTAAGTGCAGGACCTATTGCGGCGAGAACGAAAAGAAGAAATGAAAGAGCAACAGTAATTCGTTTCATTCGCATAACCATTAACTCGGCTGGTCTAGACGACCAGTGGTAAGATACCTTTGCACGGCTTTCACCTTATGTTAGGTGCTTTACAGAAAGCGTTGCATGTCAAAAAAAGTGAATCGTCTCCAAGCATGCTCAACTGACCTTATCTCATAAAACTGGACCAAATACCTAGATTAACTCATCCCTGACGCCACTGGAATGTCCAAGTTGTGGACAATAAAAAGCAACTGAATATGGGGTCACACCGAAAATTTGCGGTAACTTTGCACGGTATGTCTAAAACGCTATAGAATGCAGTCGTTTACTTTCAGTCACTTATGATAGTTGTTCGATTCCCGCCGCCCCACCAATAGCCATTCAGATGAGGCATGAAATGCTTCTCAAATTTATGGGTTCCCATCTACTGATACGCATTCCCCCTTTACTGGTTATACTTTTTTCTCCTTGACAGGATAACCCACAAGGAGCATAAAAAGGCGACATCAGAAATACTGACGATGACGTGAACTGCGCAGTCCTAGGATTCGTTAGAGCAGATAGCGTTTGGGTTTTGGAGAAAAGGAGCGTTTTCAATGGTAAATAGTAAAAAACTATTTATGGCTATTCTTTCTGGATTACTACTTATCGGCATTGCAGGCTGTGTCACCAACATTACGAAACCCAATTCATGGGTATCAAATACGAGATTTGACGTCAGCGATCTTAAAATTGGAGAACATACAATTACTGGAGAATCTAGCTCTCAGGCGATTTTATTTGGGCTTGTTCACTGGGGCAACCGTGGACTTGAGGCAGCATTAGAGAATGCAAAACAAAGAGCGGATATCAAAGTTACTGAAGTTTACGACGTGAAAACAGATCGAAAATATTTCAACATCTTAGGGCTATATGTGAAGGCTACTACCGTTGTGACGGCATCGGTCGCTCAAGATATTGACAAGGCCATTGGAACCGTAGGCTTACCCTCAGGAAGTAAGTGATGCTGAGAGTTCTCATCATGCTTTGTTTTGCCTTTGTTGTACCCTCCGTGTGGGCATTTGGACCTCAGGGTGACGGAAAGATTCAAGATAGACGTGATTCGGGCCAATCCTCAGATTCTGTTAAATTTCCTTATTTTGCTGTTTATCAGGATGTTACAATTCCCTTCTCCTATCCATCACTAACTCGAAGGGATATTTCTCGAAGTGAAAAGACCATTGATGTTGAGGGTCAAAGCACGGCGAAAAACTACGAAGCTCCTCTTCTTTTATCTTCAGAGAATCTACAAGGTCTCTCGTTTGATTTTGGTGATCGTGGGGTGCAGGCAGCAATTGAAGATGCCAAACATCGATATGGTGTTCATGCATTATATGACGTCAGAATAGACAAGAAGCTCTTTTCAGTGTGTTTTCTGGGGGTGTGTCCCTATTCCAAAGTGACAACCACTGTGCATGGCAAGGGCGTGCTGAAGAGGGATGCACAAATACCAAAGCCCTAACATTTTTTGAGGTCAGCACTCTACTCGTACTCCCCTCATAAGGTTTTTTGCCATCGTATATGGCGGATCATTTTCCAACTCAAGACCAGAACTTGTTAGTAATATCTTCCTCCTCCATTATGCCAGCAATACTAAACGTGACAGGGGAATTGCAGACGTCAGTTTTTAATAGACGAGTGTCCCCAATGCACTCTCGTGAGAAATTAGCCTAGCGCGCGCATTATTCATAATAGTCCTGCGACACGTCGTCTCCCTTCCCACACATCAAGCCAAGATTAAATTAAGCCTGTGCTTTCTGGCGATTTGCGGATTTCCTGTACTTCTGAACGGCTATTGTAGTTGATTTGTACTGCCAACAAAGTGCGTAGAAAATTGCATTCTTCCGGTAAAGAAAAGCTGTTTCAGAGGAAAAATTGACTGTTCCAGACATTGAGATGCAGATGGAATTGATTACGAAAACAAAGAACGAGATTTCAACAGTCGAGGGAAACAAACGACTTATTCAAATCTACATTAGAAAAATCCAAGATAGGATTAGCAAGATGTGGGGTGATTGAGATGTTTATACATCTGTATTAAACCCCTGATAGATGATTAAAGAATAGATAATACAGAGACTTAGAAGAAAAGCAGAAATGAGATTAAAAATAAACACTCTTCTGAACCAATCAGTAACTACAGTTTTTCTACAATTTCAACATTGCTCCATCACCACTTCATTTCTATTCCCCTGCATTCTCTCAATTCTCCGTGTTCTTTCACATTCCCAAGCATCGACGGGATCACTGCGTGCCCATGCCTCGAAAAGTTTCCGCTGCTCGCGTGAGAGGATTCCCTTTTCAGGATATGCCAGATCCATATACAAATACGTCCGCGCAATCTCGCCTCGCACCGCTTCTCTCGGTTCCACCTTCCGATGTGCTATCTCCACATCACACGCTCCAAATTCCCGCTCCTCGCCATCGATGCGTGCCATGGCATAGTTACTTCGTCGCCCATTCACCTCCCCAATGGTCGGATAGAGGTTGTACATATCCGCTGCCATGCGCTTGAACTCCCAGTTGATCTTTTCTGCACACTTCCGTCCTTTAAACCTTTTGCCCGTCTTACTAACACAGCGTGGATGTCCTTGCCTCCACTCAATGAATGTCTTCCCAAAATCGTGAGCAGGCACGACATGTTCCCATTCAATTCTGTTGGCGCGTTTTATATCCTTCTTCGGAATGTACCCACAGGAATCCAAGTTTGGTTTCTTCCCCGTGAAGGTACACCCACAGTAGAGCGTCTCGGAGTGATCAGCGTAGACTTGCTGAAGAATCTTCTTAGATTTAGCAAATGAAGTAATGTGTGTATTCTGGGAAAAGACTGAAACAGGAAAGAGAATCATCACCAGAGAAAAGAAGAGGAATCGTGCCATCACACCTCAAGAAAACGTATTAAAA
>CEQE01138939.1_pt1 | contig 12680 bp, 9 predicted proteins | sample 356201 | NCBI WGS metagenome assembly CEQE01 (sample SAMEA2619970, study PRJEB7988) | marine metagenome | biome: marine biome (ENVO:00000447); feature: mesopelagic zone (ENVO:00000213) & marine oxygen minimum zone (ENVO:01000065); material: "saline water (ENVO:00002010), including plankton...
GCCGGAACTTGAGTCCATATTCGTACTGACCGATCAGCTCGAGCATGTCGGCCGGTGCCGCAAGATGCGGGTAGGTCTGACTCAGCTCCAGTTCGGCGTTCGCGGCGCCGATGTCGACGATCAGGGCGTCCCGCAGCACGAGCGCCACGGTCGCCTTCCCGTCGATCTGGAAGGTTCCGACCTTGAAAGGCTCGGCGGATTCCACGGCCTGGGCACGCAGCCCAGCTGGAGCCGCGAACACCACGAGCAGGGCAGCGAGAATAGTCGATCGCATTCAGTCCTCCGTGTGCATCGTGTGTAAGGTGCCGAGAATGACCGCCCGGACGGCTGACGTCAAGAGCATTTGTCCTTGCGCCGATACTTGTGCCGTGAGACGGGGCAAGCCTATCGACTCACGCCACGCTCTCGCTGCCAATCGTGGACGGATCAAGCGGTGACGTTCGAAGAACAGATACAGCAGCTCGAGCATTGCGTCGAGGCCTTTGCGGGCTCTATTGCTCTGCTCGACGAGCGTCTCATGCTCACGAAGGTCACCAACTGGACGGCCCGAGACATCGTGGCTCACCTGATTGGGTGGAACCGATACATCGTGCGGGGCGGGGGGCAGATTCTTCTCAGCGAGCTACCGTTCTACGATGTCGATCCTGGACCCGACTACTCGAACGTGAATGCGGCGCTTGTGCGCGAGTACGCCGACACGGATCGCTCGGCCCTGCTCCAGAGCCTGAACGCGTCGGCAAGAGAATTGACGTCCTTCTTACGCGCACTTGATCCCGGCGCGTGGGATCGCGATTTCGGAGTTCGGCACAAGGGCGAGACGCTCACGGTGAAGAGTACCGTAGACGATCCGATCGCCGACTATCGTCACCATAGAGCTCAGCTGGAGGAGTTTCGCTCACGCGCCGGCGTACAGGATGCTCCACCGCCCGGCCGGGGAGACGGAGCCTAGTGCCGAAGTATCGGCCGCGTGAGACAGGTAGGCCCGCCGGACCCGTTATCGCACAACTCACTCCCGGGAAAGGTCCTGACGTCGAAGCCGGCGTCGCGCATCCGCGCGATCGTCGCTGGGCTCCCTTCGAGCGCGACCAGGAGCTTGTGGCCCAGCGACACGACGTTGCACCCGAGAGCGTCACGTTCGGTGGTATCGATTTCGATCAGCGTGAAGCCCCGCGCGCGCAGCAACTCCACCGTCTGGACCGCAAGCCAGGCGAGGTCGACGAGCGCGACCCGCTCGTCATGATCCAGCACGCTGATGAGTGACATCAGGTGCAGGCACGCGTCCGGACCATGACCGTACGGCAACGGCGCCGCGATGACCTCGACGTCGTGCGGCGCCAGCACGCCACGCAACTGCTCGATGCCAGCCTGGTTGGTGCGATAACCATGACCGACGAGCACCGTCCGCGCATCGAGCCAGACGATGTCGCCGGCTTCACTCGTACCAGGCGCTTCGACCCCACCGAGAATCGGAATGCCGAGCGTGCGGTAGAGGTCGGCGTGACGGCCGGGCTCGCTGGCGCGGGCGGGCTTTCCCATCCGCATCAGCACGGCGCCGTGGTCGGTCATGAACGACGCGTCGTGCGCGTAGACCGCATCGAGTGAGACACCCTGCGCCGCCGGCAGCCAGACGATCTCCGCACCGGCGTCCTCCAGATGGCGTCGCATCCGATCGTGCTGCGCTCGAGCCACCGCTCCACTCGGAGCGCGCCGGTAGCCAAGCTCAGCCCAGCGCGAGGAGGCCTGAGGCTCGGACCAGCCGGCGACGTCCGGCGCGCAGAGTAACACCCGCCGCAGCCGCCCGGTCATCGAATGGCCGCCGAATGATCTCTCCACAGGCCGGCGTCAGTCCTTCAGGATCCCGCGCGCCGCGTTGAGCCCCGGCATGCCGGTCACGCCGCCACCGGGATGGGTCCCGGCGCCACAGAGGTACAGCCCCTTCACCGGCGCCCGGTAGCGCGCCGCCCCTGGCACCGGCCGCATGAACAGCAGTTGATCGAGCGTCATCTCACCGTGATAGATGTTGCCCTCGGTCAGGCCGAAGCGCTCCTGCAAATCGAGCGGCGTCATGACGTGGCGGCCTTCCACCACCGCTTCGATGTTCGGCGCGTAGCGGGCGAGCGTGCGTACGACCAGATCGCCAATCGAATTCCGCGCAGCCTCGTCCCACGCGCCGTCCCGCAACGAAAACGGCGCATACTGCATCACGATCGACGCCAGGTGCTTGCCCGCCGGGGCCACGCCGGGATCCGCGAGCGACGGGATCGACAGTTCGAGGTACGGCGCATCCGAGATCGCTCCATACTTCACCGGGTCGTAGGCCCGCTCCAGATACTCGAGGCTCGGGCTGATCGAAATAACCCCTTCCAAGTGAGGCCCCGCCCCGGGCAGGCAGGTGAAGTCGGGCAGCCCAGCGAGCCCGAGGTGCACCTTGGCGCACACCCCACGAAACCGCACGTGGTCGATCTTCCGCGCGAAGTCCGGCCCGATCGCATCGGGTGGGAGCAAATGGACGAACGTCCGCCTGGGGTCGGCACTCGAGACCACGCGCTCGGCACGGACCTCCTCGCCGCCCGCGATCACCACGCCCTTCGCGGCACCGTCGTCCACGAGAATACGCTCCACCGGCGCGCCGGTGCGGACTTCCGCGCCGTACTGGCGGCACGCGGACGCGATGGCCTCGCTCAACTGCCCCACCCCTCCCCGAACCCGCTCGGTCGGCCGAATCACCCCGGCGCCCGCGCCGACGTGATGGTGCAGGAAGGTGTAGACGGTACCCCCACTCATCGGCCCCTGACAGAGTCCGCCGATCGCGGAGGCGGCGACGGTCCCGCGAACGAGGTCACTCTCGAACCACTCGTCGAGCAGTTCGTAGATCGACATCGGAAGGATCCGCATGACCTCGGCCATGTCCTTCCTTCCCAGACCCCGCAGCTTCAGCCCGAGCTTCGCCCCGGCGAGGAGGTCACCGAGGTCGCTCCCCGTCACGTCTGGAGGCGTCGTGGTCCACGCAGCCTGCAGGAAGCTGGCGGCCTTGCCGACCAGTTCGGTGAAGGGGACCCACGCCTCGGCGTCTGGCCGAGAGATCCGCCGGATGCTCTCCGCGGTCTCCCGTGGGTCGCGCCAGAGCGTGAGTGGGATACCGTTCCCGACAGGTGTGAAGACCGTGGGGTCGGCGGCGAGGACCTCCAGTCCATGGCCGGTCAGCCCGAGATCCGCCACGACCTGCGCGCTCAGCCCACCGAGCCGGTGCGCGCCTGTGTCGACGCGGTACCCCGGGAAGATCTCCTCCGTCGTCGCTGCCCCGCCGAGCAGTTCGCGACGCTCGACGACCAGCACGCCCTGGCCGGCCTTCGCCAGATACGCCGCGGTCACCAGACCGTTGTGGCCGCCTCCGATGACGACCGTGTCGAAGCCCGCGCTCATCAGAGCTTGCCTCCGAGGATCTTCATCGCCGCCAGCCGACCCGATGCCCCGGTCACGCCGCCGCCCGGGTGCGTGCCCGATCCGGCCTGGAAATAGCCGTCGAGCGGCGTCGTGTAGTCGGCCCAACCCACCGCGGGGCGCATGCAGAAGAGCTGCTGGAGCGACAGTTCCCCGTGGAAGATATTGCCTGCGGTCAGCCCCATCGACCGCTCGATGTCCCACGGGCTCAGCACCTGCCGGTGGAGGATCGCTCCCGGCAGGTTCGGGGCGTACTGGGCGAGCGTGTCGACCACCGCATCGCCAAACGCCTCGCGCTTCGCCTCGTCCCATCCGCCGCGCAGGTCGGACGGCGCGTACTGGACGAAGATCGACATGACATGCTTACCCGGCGGCGCCATCTCCGGATCGATCATCGACGGGATGATGACGTCCATGAAGGGACGGGTCGAAAACTCGCCGTACTTCGCATCGTCGTACGCGCGCTCTAGATAGTCGAAGCTGGGGCTGATCGAGATCGCGCCCTGGTGGAGCGGCCCGACGCCAGGCTTGGCGGTGAAGTCCGGCAGCTCGCCCAGCGAAAGATTCACCTTGCCGGACGACCCACGGATCCGAAATCGCTTGATATCGCGGACGAAGTCGCCTGGCAGGTGCTGCTCCGCGACGAGGCTCAGGAAGGTCCGCTTCGGATCGAGTGCGGAGACGACGACGGGAGCGCGGTACTCATCCCCGCTCTCCAGTGCCACCCCGACGGCACGCCCATGTCGGACGATCACCTCCGACACGCCCGCCTCGGTCCGGATCTCGGCGCCATGTTCGCGCGCGGCCGCGGCGATCGACTCGCTCACCGCACCCGTTCCGCCCTTCGCAAAGCCCCACGCACGCATCGCCCCGTCGATCTCGCCCATGTAATGGTGCAGGAGCACGTACGCGGTTCCGGGTGAGCGCGGCCCGAGGAGCGTGCCGATGATTCCGCTCGCGGACATCGTCGCCTTGAGCGCTTCGGTTTCGAACCACTCGTCGAGTAAGTCGGCCGAACTCATGGTCATGAGCTTGTGCAGGGCGTGGAACTGCGCGTGACCCAGTCCCCGAAAGTGCTTGCCCAGCTTGAGGAAGCCGAGGAGGTCCTTCGGGCTCATCGAGGTCGGATCCGGCGGGATCATCGCCAGGATCGGTTTCACGGCAACCGCGAGCTGGTACATGAGCCTGCCAAAGTCGTCGTAGGCGTCCGCGTCGCGCGGCGAATGCCGGTACAGTTCGCGGCGGGTCTGGTCGTGATCGGCCCAGCGCACGAGATAGTCGTCGTTCGGGAGCGGCGTGAACGTACTCTCGAGCGGGAGGATCCGGAGGCCGTGCCGCGGCAGATCGAGCTCTCGAATGATCTCGGGACGGAGCAGACTGACCACGTACGAGCAGACGGAGTACTTGAAGCCCGGGTAGATCTCCTCGGTGACGGCCGCGCCCCCGAGCACGTGCCGCTTCTCGAAGACGATGACCTTCTTCCCGGCGCGGGCGAGATAGGCCGCCGTGACCAGGCCGTTGTGTCCTCCCCCGATGACGATCGCGTCGCAGGCGTGGGCGCTCATGATCGATCCGCTCGGCCCGGGTTGCTGCGCTTTCGATCGGGGTTGAAGAACTGCGGTTCGACGACACGAGCCGCGGCCTTCTTCCGATGATGCTCGACCGTGATCTCCATGCTGAGATGGGTGCCGGTCGCGGAGTGCGGCGTCTGAAGGTGTGCCAGCGCGATGTACTTCTTCAACAGCGGCGACCAGCAGCCGCTGGTCGCGTACCCCACCTGGCGGTTCCCCGCATAGACCGGCACGCTGGTCCGCCAGCCCTCCGACGGCAGTTGCGGCGGCAGGCCGACCGCCCCGTAAAGCGACTCCATGGCATCCCAGCTGACCTCGAGGCCCTTGAACTCCCACTCCGGGCCTCGCGCTCGCTCGGCCATGAGCGCGTCTCGCCCCACGAAGCCCGGCTTGTCGAGCTTCACCGTCCACCCCATCCCGATCTCGTAGGGCGATGACTTGCGGGCCTCGATGACCGCCTGATGCGACGGCACGTAATCGACCTCGATCAGGATCAGGCCGGCTTCCACGCGAGCGACGTCGAGCGCCAACAGCCCGGCGGGCACGACGCGATGGGCCCGACCCGCCGCCATGAGGGCATCCCAGAGCGTCAGGGCGTGTTGCGGCTCGGTCCAGATCTCGTAGCCGAGATCGCCCGTGTACCCGGTCCGTGTGATCTGCACGGGCGCCCCGCCGATCGCGCCCTCCGTGAGGCGGAAGTAGCCGAGGTCGTCCGCCACGCCGCCAGCGGCTTCGGTCAGAATGGCCCGCGCGTTCGGTCCCTGGAGCGCGAGCGCGGCCAGCGCGTCTGAGACATCCTCGATCTGGACATTCAGGCCACGCGCGTTGTCCAGCAGCCAGCGCAGATTCGGTAGCGCCGACGTCAGCCGAAACACATCGTCCGCGAGGCGGCAGAGCGTGCCGTCGTCCATCACCTTCCCGGCCTCGTCGCACCAGGGCGTGTAGAGGACCTGATGGATCGCACACTTCGCCACATTCCGTGTCACGAGACGGTCCAGGAGCCGTTCGGCGTCCACGCCCTGGATGCGGTACTTGTGCAGCGGCGAGACGTCGATCAACCCCGCTGAGTTCCGGATCGCCCAGTACTCTCGATCGTGGTGGAGTTCGTAGGAACTGGCCGCCAGGAAACCCGACCAGCGACGCCAGTTGCCGGCTTCGCAGAGGGCTTCGGTGCGGCGGTGGAATGGGGTGGTCCTCAGCACAGCGGCGGCAGTATATTCGGGGGGAAAGACCGGCAGCAACTCCGGCCCTTCCGGCCGAACACCCGGCCGGCCGAACACCCGAGGCGACATCTTACAGCCATGTGTACTCCTGTCACTCGTCCCAACGCAGCCCGGGGGCGCCTGACGCCAGCACGGGCGGCCGCTTGACCCGCAAGAAGGCTCTGGGGCTCTGGACCTGCCTCGCGCTGGTCGTCGGCAACATGGTGGGAACGGGTGCGTACCTCGTGCCGGCCACGTTGGGCCGGTATGGCACGATCTCCCTCATCGGCTGGGTCGTGACGGCTGGCGGGGCGATCTGTCTCGCGGCGGCCTTCGCCCGGATGTCACGCATCATGCCCGCAGAGGGTGGGCCATATGCCTACGCCCGCGAGGCCTTCGGCGACCTTCCGGCGTTCCTGGTCGCCTGGGGGTACTGGGTCTCGGTCTGGGTGGGTAATGCAGCCATGGCGACCGGGTTCGCCAGCTATCTGACACCCTTCTTCCCTGCAATCGAGGAATCGCCCGCAGTCATGGCGTCGGTCGCGCTGGGCGCAATCTGGCTCTTGACCGCGATCAACGTCTGGGGTCTTCGCGAGGCGGCCGTCGTGCAGACGATAACGACGGTACTCAAGGTCTTACCGCTGTTGGTCTTTGCCACGATCGGCCTGTTCTGGGTGGACACCGCGAAGTTCACACCGTTCAATTCGAGTGGCGAGTCGCACCTGTCGGCCGTCGCGGCCACGGCGATACTGACGCTCTGGGGGCTCATGGGGCTCGAGTCGGCGACGGTTCCCGCGGAAGAGGTGGACGATGCGGCAAGGACGATTCCGATCGCCACGGTGTGGGGAACGGCTGCCACCGCGATCATCTACGTCGCGAGCACCGTGGCCGTGATGGGCGTGCTGCCCATGAGCGAACTGGCCGGGTCGTCGGCGCCGTTTGCCGACACGGCAACTCGCATCTGGGGCAGCGGTGCAGGCAAGGTTGTTGCCGCCGGCGCGGCACTTGCGGCTTTCGGGGTGCTCAACGGCTGGGTGCTCATGCAGGGTCAGATGCCGCTGGCGCCGTCTCGCGACGGGCTCTTCCCGGCGCGCTTCAGCCGACTGAACGAGCGCGGCACCCCGACCTTCACGCTGCTGCTCTCGTCGTCCCTGTGCACGGTCCTCGTCGTGGCCAACTTCACGCGCGGGCTTGTCGGTCTGTTCACGTTCGCTGTCCTGCTGGCGAGCGTGACCATCATGCTCGCCTACATACTCGCGCCGCTGGCTCACATCGTGTTGATCCGTCGCGAGCCGAAACGCTGGGGCGGGCCGGGGGCGCGTCTGGCCATGGTCGTATCTGCGGTTGCTGCCGCGTACTCACTCTTCGCCGTCTCCGGTGCAGGGACGAGCGAGATCGTGCTCGGCGTCATACTCTTTGCTGCCGGCGTCCCGCTCTACTACTGGGTCACGCGCAGGCGTGATGCATCGGAGACCGGCTGAACGTATGCAGCTGCTAGAACCGGCACTCGTCGACCGTATCGTCCATGAATCGATGGCGGTCCTGGAGAACACCGGGGTGCTGATCGAGGACGCGGAGACCTTCTCGAAGGTGCGCGCCCTGGGGCTGCCCGGGGACGAGAGCAGCATGCGCATCCGCTTTCCCCGAGCCACACTGGAGCAGGCCCTCAGGGACGCGCCCAAGGCGATCACGCTCCACGACCGCGAGGGCACTCCCCACTCGCACCTCGCGGACGACCGGACGCACTTCGTCCCGGCGTCGTCGGCTCTACGGATCCTCGATCGGAAAACCGACCAGGTGCGCGACCCGCTCACCGCCGACTTCGTGGAGTACGTGAAAGTCTGCGACGGCCTGGATCACATCGCCTACCTGTCGACGGCGTTCATCCCGACCGATGTCCCCAAGGACATCGCCGACGCGTGGCGTCTGTACTTGCACCTGACCCACAGCAAGAAGCCGATCGTCTCGGGGGCGTTCACCGCCTTCGGCGTGCGGCCGATGGCGAAGATGATGGAGTGCTTTCGGTCCGACAAACAGGACCTGATCGACCGGCCCATGTCGATCTTCACCTGTTGCCCCAACACGCCATTACGATGGAGCGAGGATTCGACGCAAAACCTCATCGACTGCGCCGAGGCCGGCATTCCGATCGAGGTCGTGCCGGTCCTGCTGCTCGGCATGATTTCGCCCTGCACCCTGGTCGGAGCGCTGGTACTGCACACCGCCGAGGTCCTCAGCGGCCTGGCGATCGCCCAGACGGTGCGACCGGGCACCCCGGTGGCCTTCGGCGGCGCTCCGGCGAGTTTCCACATGCGGCTGATGACCAATCCGATGACCGCGGTGGAAGTGCTGCGCGTCTATTGCGGCTACGCTCAGATCGCCAAGCACCTCGACCTGCCCAGCCAAGCCTACCTGGGCCTTGGAGATGGCAAGTTTAACGATGCGCAGGCGGGCGCGGAGAGCGGCATCGGCATGTTCTTGGCCGCCATGGCTGGATTCAACTCGGTGTCCGGTCCCGGGATGCTGGATTACGTCAATTGTTTCAGTCTGGAGAAGCTCGTCTTCGATGACGAACTCGCTGGTCAGGCCCTGCACTTCGCACGGCCGACCACGATCGTCGACGACCTGCCCGCTGGCCCCCTCATCGAGGAACTCACCCGTGACGGCCACCTGCTGACCTCGGAGCACACTCTGGCGCACTGGGAGGACGAGCTCTACATCCCGGGCATCATGGTCGACCGCACCAACCGGGAGCAGTGGGAGAACGCTGGCAGCCCGACCCAAAAGGATCGTGCCGCCAAGCGCATCGAAAGCCTCCTCGCCGACTACGAACCCCAACCGATCGATCGCGAGTTCGCGCAGTTTGCCCAGGACCTGCTGCGTGGGGCAAGCTCCGAGACGGACTTCACGTTTCCGTCCATCGGAAAGTAGGATCGAGCGACGATGACCGACTACGCGGTGATGAACCAGCACCTGTTCGAAGGCAACCACCAGCAGGTGAAGGGAGCGACCGAGGCGACCCTCGCGGAGGGACGCCCGGTGCTCGAGGTGCTGAACGAAGGCCTGATCGCCGGCATGGCCGTGATCGGAGAAGACTTCAAGCACAACCGGGTGTTCGTGCCCGAGGTGCTCCTCGCAGCCCGCGCCATGAAGGCCGGGCTGGCCGTGATTCAGCCCTTGCTGATCGGCGACGGGACACCTCAGGAGGCCGCCAAAGTCATCGTCATGGGCACGGTCAAGGGCGACCTGCACGACATCGGCAAGAACCTCGTCGGCATGCTCGCGGAGGGCGCCGGCTTCCAGATCGTCGATCTCGGGACCAACACGTCCGCTCGCAGCTTCATCGAGGCCGTCGAGGCACACGACGCGGCGATCCTGGGAATGAGCGCCCTGCTGACCACGACCATGGTCTACATGAAGACGGTGGTCGACGAGGTCAGGGCGGCCGGTCTCGAGATTCGCATCTGCGTTGGGGGCGCGCCGTTGAGCCAGGAGTTCGCCGACGAGATAGGCGCCGACGGCTATGCGGCCGACGCGTCCAGCGCGGTCGAACTGTTCAAGCGGCTGACGGCTTGGCCTGAACGGGCGGCGACTGGATCCTCCAAGGCAATCTCCGCACGCTGACGACCCGCGCTCGATGCGATTCATTCTCGATGCGACCGAGGTCGACGCCGCGGTAGACGACAGTTTGTTCGCGGCCGCGGAACGGGCCGGCCTGCACATTCCGACTTCATGCGCGAAGCAGGGTAGGTGTCGGGAGTGTCTGGTCGAGGTCGAGGCCGGCGCGGAGTATCTGAGCGAACCCAGCCCCGAAGAGAGCCACCTCCAGGGGAACTTTCGACTCGCCTGCCGCGCTCATCTGGTTCGAGATGGTGAGGTGCGCTGCCACACCCTGCGACGCAACGCGCTGCGAATCGAGGAGGCCTTCGCTGACGATGCCGCGTCGCGCGCCGTCGATCCGATCGTCGAGCGCGTGGGCAAGGCGGCCGTCCGAGATGGTGAGGTAATCGAGACGCACGCCGAGCGCATCCTGGGGCTGGCCGTCGATCTCGGCACCACCACGGTCGTCGTGGCCCTCTTCGACCTGGAAAGCGGTGTGAGGCTGGCGACTCAGGCCTTCGAGAATCCGCAGCGGTTCGGCGGATCGGATGTCATTGCACGCATCCATTTCGACACCACCCACCCGGGGCGCCTGCTTCAGCGCACGCTGTTGGGGTATCTCCAACGCGCCATCAACGCCCTGCCCTGCGCCAACCACGACATCTTCGAAATGACGGTCGCCGCGAACACGACCATGCGGGACCTGCTGTTCGGCCTCGACGTTCAGTCAGTTGGGCAGATGCCGTACCAGTCGCTCACCGAGCAGCAGCTGCAGCGCGGAGAGGTGGAGACGACCAGCCTTTCGATGCCCGCGAAGACCCTGCGACTGCCGCTCCACCCGCGCGCGATGGTCTATGGACTCCCCCTCATCGGTAGCCATGTGGGGGCCGATGCGGCGGCCTGCCTGCTGGCTACCGGCATGGGCGACCGCGAGGCCGTTTCGGTGCTGATGGACGTCGGCACCAACACCGAGGTCATTATCGGCAACCGAGAGCGCCTGGTCGCGGCATCGTGTCCGGCGGGGCCGGCCTTCGAAGGCGGCGGCCTGAGCTGCGGGGTTCCGGGCCTCGATGGCGCGATCGAGCATCTGACGATCGACGAACACGGACAGACCACGTACCAGGTCATCGGCGGGGGTGATCCAATCGGGATCTGCGGATCTGGCCTGATCGACCTCCTGAGCAAACTGCGCCGCACCGGAAGAATGAACGCGCAGGGCAGGCTCACCGACGGCGAGGGCAGCTTCGCCGTCGGACCGCACGGCATGCGTCTCACCGAATTCGACATCAACGAACTGGGCCAGGCCAAGGGCGCCAACACCGCGGGGCTGCTGGTCGCTCTGAAGCGCTTCGGCATCGACGTCCGCGAGGTGCGGACGTTCTACCTGGCGGGCGGGTTCGCCACGCACGTCGATGTCGACGCGGCGCAAATGCTCGGGCTTCTGCCCAGCCTCCCCGCCAGCGCCTTCGTCAAGGTCGGCAACGCGTCCCTGCAGGGCGCCGCGATGGCGCTGCGATCGGGCGCGGACCGGCAACGCCTGGAAGATCATGTCCGCCGGATCGAGCACCTCCGGCTCGAGACCGATCCCGAATTCTTCGACTACTTCGTCGATGGGTGTCAGTTCAAGGCGCTTCCGGGTGGGTTGGATCCCTTGCTCGGGTTCCGGACCTCGAGACGGATCGAACAGACGCCCTCCGTCGCGGCCCTGACCCGCGCGCTGGGCAGCCCCGCACGCCGCCCGCTGCCGGAGACGATGCACGAAACCATCGATGAAGCCCTCACGCTCTACGAGCAGCACGGCCAGGCCTGGGTCTGGTCCCGGGCGGTCGAGATCGAGCGCATCGACAATCAGTCGTTCGTTGCCGGCGGGCAGCGCTTTCACAGCGAACTCCTCGCGAGTCGCTATACTTCCGCGGACGCCCACGCCGTCATCGCCATGGCGGTCAGCGCCGGGCACTGGGTCGACGGTGAGACCGAGGCACGATGGGCCGACCGCCCGGATCTCGCCGTGGTCCTCGACCGTCTTGCGGCGGCAGTAGTCCAGGAGACGATGCAGGCGATGACGATCGACCTGTGCCGGACCGCGGAGGCGCACGAACTCTGCCTCTTACCGCCCTACAGCCCCGGTTACACGGGGTGGGCGATGGACGATCAGCATCGGCTCGCCCGGCTCTTGCGCGACGACGAGTCTGGCCCCTCCTCGTCGGACCTGGAGGTGCTCGACTCGGGGATGGTGCGCCCCAAGAACGCGCAGCTCGCGCTCTTCGCCCTCAGCCGTGGCCCCACGAACGACCAGATGCGTGCGTTTCATCCTTGTCAATCCTGCGATCTGCGCGGTTGTCGATTTCGGCAAGACGGCTACGTGAGCTCGGCACCATGACGCTGGTGGAGGCTCTGGCGCAGCGTGCGCTGATCGGCGACGGCGCCATGGGGACGCAGTTGCAACTGGCAGGCCTGCCACCGGGCGGCTGTGGTGAAGCCTGGAATCTGGATCGGCCCGACCGGGTACTCGCGATTCACCGAGCCTACGTCGAGGCTGGGGCGGATTGCCTGACCACCAACACCTTCGGCGGCTGCCGCATCAGCCTAGCCCGGCATGGCGAGGGCGCACGGACCACCGCCATCAATCAGGCGGCGGCGACGATCGCCAGGGAGGCTTTTGGCGGCCACCCCGGCTTCGTAATCGGCGACATCGGGCCGTTCGGTGGCCTCATGGAGCCTCTGGGTGACATCGCCATCGCTGATGTCGAGGCGGCCTTCACCGAGCAGGCCGAGGCGCTGGTCGGCGCGGGCGTGGACGCGATCATCGTCGAGACCCAGACCGCCCTCGAAGAACTGGAGATCGGCATCGCGGCCGCCCGGGCGG
>CEQE01075641.1_pt1 | contig 12678 bp, 20 predicted proteins | sample 356201 | NCBI WGS metagenome assembly CEQE01 (sample SAMEA2619970, study PRJEB7988) | marine metagenome | biome: marine biome (ENVO:00000447); feature: mesopelagic zone (ENVO:00000213) & marine oxygen minimum zone (ENVO:01000065); material: "saline water (ENVO:00002010), including plankton...
TGAAAAAATTGAACTGCTTGAACCTTTGAGTTTTATGAACAGAGATGACCAATGCTCAAATGTTTGCTCTGATGTAAAAGATGCTGCAAGTTTTGATGTTGACCTTAGTAGAGGTAATGAGCAGTTATACTCTTTTGTGTGTTCATGTTTTGATAATTCTGACAAGTTAATTTCAGAACAAGTTCTTGTATTAAAAAGCATATGATTATTTGTATAAGAGCTTTAAAATAAACTTTTCGAACAACTTTGACTTATCGGACAAAACCGATATGAACAAGAAAATTACCCAAGCTGGTTTTCTAGCTTATCAGCTTCTGCTTGTCTTCGCATTATTTCGTACATTCCAGTCATAAATCCAACAACTTGCCAAGTTATTTCTTTTGGGACACCACTATTTTGTAAAAGCTCATCTACAGTTTCCGTGTATTTCACAAGTTCTTCATTATCTCGTTCAAAGGTCTCACGCATACCATTCATTAAAGGCTTGTTTCCTTCAAGACCGTCCCGGGTCAAGTCTCTAATATAGGAACGCATAGTAGCCTCGGTTACAACTGGAAGTCCTTCTGGTGTGTATTCTGCCATTTTAATCGTAATTGTAAAAAATCTCTATCTTTATAAATCTTTCCATTTTGTTACTACTGACAAGTTATTATTGGTTGAAAGAGTTGTTTATAAACCAACTAGCCACCAACTACTTCTTAACAGTTATTTTTCAATAACGGTATCCTTTAAGTGAATATTGACTTAGCAGTCCCAAAAGTATAGTATTGGGCGTTAAGGTAACTTTTGTTTGTCCATTACAATCTTCCCTGTCCGCTCATCAATGCTAAGGTAAAGCTCTGTGCCTTTGCTCCAGCCTTTAATGCGAGCTATTTGAGCAGGTATTACAATCGCTAAGCTATTTTTCATCTGTTGAACCTTAGGCATACCATACGGTTAGAAAAGGCAATATTTATATATTAGCCACGCCAGTAAAGACAATATTAAACGATATTCTTAGGGTTCGGCAGCGGCCCTCTTAGACAACTTTTTTATATCCCTTTCAGGTTGCTTGGGGAATGTCGTTTGTCAAGAACTCTGCGTATTTAACAATTGCTAACTTGTTCTTATTGGTTGCAGCGTACTTTCTTAATGTTTGGGTTGGCCGCTTTTTAGGACCTGCAGATTTTGGAAGATACCTTGCAATCATTGGTGTTTTTGCAATAATGAACGTTGTTCTTACAAGCGGAACTTCCAAAGCTATTGCAAAAGTAATTGCAGAAGACAAAAAGTTTGCAAGTCCAATAACTGCAGGATTGTTAAGATGGGGATTGCCATTGCTTTTGCTTGTTTCAGCAATCTTTTATTTTTTCATTGCAGAACTAATTGCAAACTTGCTAAACGACCCAAGTCTTTTGTTTAATATCAGATTGCTAACTCCAATCATTCCTATTTTTGGGATTGGCTCAATGTATGCAGGTTATTTTATTGGAAGAGAACAGTTTGGCTTGCAAACAATCAAGCTTATTGTTATTGCTATTTCAAAAATAGTGCTTGTAGTAATACTAACCTCTTACTTTTTTGTTGCAGGAGCACTAGCTTCTATTCCTCTTTTTGGATTGGCAGGAATACTTTTCTCGCTAATTTTTATCAGAGCAAACCCATTGAATAAAGTTGCTAAAGAAACTAAAGAAAAAATAGGCAGAATTATGGGTTTTCTTATTCCTATGACTGGCTTCGCGTTTTTAATGATGTTTTTCACTCAATTGGGAGTGTTTATCATTAAAGCAGGCCTTGGTGATGACGCGCTAACAGGTTATTTTGGAGCTGCCAAAAGCACAATGCAAATTCCAATAAGCATATTTTCTGCTGTTAGCGTTGTCTTGCTCACCACAGTCTCAAAATCTTACGCAAACAAGCCAATTAAAGAAACAAGAACCAATATCAAAGAAATACTAAGATACATTTTAATCATGTTAACTCCTTCTATTTTGTTTATAACAGCAACTTCTGTGCCTGCAATCAGACTTATCTATGGTTCTGATTATGTAGGAGCAGGAACAGCGCTTGCTATCTTAAGTTTAGGAATAGGATTGCTTATCTTCATAAATTTGCTTGTGATGATACTAAATGCAATAGGAAAGCCTTCATTTACTTTAATAATAGCATCTCTTATGATGGCAATCCATTTTGTTCTTGGAAACTTACTGCTCTCAAGAGGCATTGAAGGAGTTGCTATCTCTCTTGTTGTTGCTAATGTAGTTGGCTTATTGTTGGGATTGATTTACATTTACAAAAAACTTGGGAATGTTGTTGATATAAAGTCGTTTGCTAAAGTTTTAATTCTTACAGCTTTGTTGTCTTTTGCGCTCAGCAAAGTCAACATTCCTAATTCTGTTATTCTCCTTATTGCATGGTTCTTTGCAGGAATCATATACCTTGCTGCATTATTTGTTTTGAAAGAATTAACAATGAAAGACATCAATTACATAAAAGCAATTGTCAAATCAAAGCAGAAGTAAAATTTATAAACACCCAATTATTTCCAAATTTTAATGGCTACTGTTCTTAAAGCAATCTATAAACAGATAATGCTCCTCAGAGATTTTATCAACACAAAATTTTTCTTTAATGCACGCAATTACCAAAATGTCATCAGAACATTCCATTTGATTTTTTTCAATACAAAAGTTGTTGAGAAAAACACTTTCTGGATGGGAAGACAAACATTACAAACACCTTTTGATGCATGGATATTCCAGGAATTAATCCATGAAGTAAAGCCTGATGTAATCGTAGAAACAGGAACTCACAAAGGCGGATGCTCGCTCTTTTTTGCTTCAATGTGTGATTTGATTGGCAAAGGCAAAATAATCTCAATTGACTGGAAAAGATATGGAGAGCTTCCAAAACACAAACGCATAACTTACTTAACCGGCTCAGCAATTTCTCCTGAAATAATGAAAAAAGTCGAAAGCATGATAAAGCCAGGACAAACAGTAATGGTTTTTCTGGATGACGACCACACTACTAAACATGTAATGCAAGAACTCCGAACATACGGAAAATTTGTTACTAAAGGCAGCTACATGGTATGTGAAGACACTAATCTTCGCCATCCTATAAGGCCTGAATTTCCAGACCCAGGCCCAATGGACGCTGTATTGAAGTTTGCAAATGAAACAAAGGATTTCAAAATCGACAAAAGCAGAGAAAAATTCCTTCTCACATCAAACAAAAACGGGTTTCTTAAAAAGGTTAGGTAATTAAATAAGGCGTTCTAAAGTAGCTGTTGCTGCAGGTCTTTCTTGAAGCTGAAGTTGAGGTTCTTCCTGAATTGGTTGTGAATGAGACAAACCACGTTCAGCATAAACACTTGCTGGAAAACCAGGAAAAATTATTTTTGACCACGTATCATTACAAACAAATTGTCCATCATATTTACTAACAGCTTCAAGATCAACAATAAACGCTCCATTTTCTCTGCCAATAGGATGCGAACCCCAAAATTTTACAGAAACAACACCAGGTCGAGAATCAAGATTGCTTACAGTCATTGTATATACTCCATCAGATTCAACACCATCTATTAAAAGAGGCTGGTTAACTAAAAGAAGACCTCCAGAAAGTTCTTTAGTCGAAGACTCTCCTAATTCAACCGAAAGTTTTTCTAATTGAGCGTATTGTTCAAGAAATCCTTGAGGTATGTAAAGTCTCTGTAGTTCTATTATGCTAGCTTCTAATTTTTGTCCAATCATCTTAGCTTTTGATTATGGGGATGTCTTTTTAAAGTAGTACTATATACTACATATACAGCTATTCATAGAAAGAAGTTGTCGAGAGAAAGATTTATATAATCTATTTACAGAGGTATTCCACAAGGGGTGGTTTGTATGTTTGGGTTTCTTAAGAGGAAAAATATGTTTGATAAGCTAGACATATCTGTATTGGAAGAAAATAACCTGGAAAAAGAATTCAAAAAGCTAAGGAAATAACAGTTAGAAATATGATTAACTTAGTGCTACTTATTCTTTAAAATACCACAAAGTTTAAATAGTTAAACTTGTTTAATAAGTTAAACTATGGGTGATTTTATGGTTACAAAAGCAATCAAAGGCGTAGATGAGGAAACATGGAACAGATTCAAAGCACAGGCAGCTAGAAAAGGGATGGAAATGTCAGAATATTTAGGATTTATTGTTGAAGATTCAGATAGATATGATTCTCGGGAATGGTTGGAGGATTTGTTGGAGTTTGTGAGAAAGAATCCTAGTCCTTTAACAGACAAAGATGTAGCGCGTATGAACAGGTTTAGAAAAGGATTTAAAATGAGGAAATTTTAATGAAACTTGTTTTTGATACCAGCATACTGGTTGGTATTGACAGAAATAACGCCTCAGTGATAGAAGCTTTAAAGGAATTAGTAGTTGGGAACAATGTTATTTATACAACAACTTTAAATTTTTCAGAGTTTTACTATGGATACCTAAACAAACCAGCCAATTTTAAAGAACGAGCCTTAAAATTTCTAAACAAGTATAAGTTACTTACATTCACTAAAGAAAGTGCAAAAATACATGCAGAATTAAGTTACAAACAAGACAAGCAAGGAAACAAAGTCGGAGAGTTTGACCTATTAACAGCAGCAATAGCCATTGAAAAGAACGCTGTTTTGGTAACCACTGATAAAGATTTTGAAAAAATAACTGAGTTAAAAAAGAAAGTTATTACTGTTTAATATATCGAGTATATAGCAAAGCATATAAAGGAGTGCGAATTAGCCAGTATTGATTAAAATGACACTAAGTGATTGTCTTCATAGCGAGTACTAGTTCTGAGATAGTTAGCAGTATATTGAGTGATTGTCTTCATTGTAAGAAATAACACTTTCTTTAATGGCTGTAGTGGTGCAATGGTAGCACGTAAGCCTGTGGCGCTTATAGACCGGGTTCGATTCCCGGCTACGGCCCTATTAACAAATGCAGCTAAGGCTGCGGAGGAACAAAATGTCAAGAGATGCAGAATCTGATGGATGGGTAATAAGAGGTGCTGATAGATACGACGATTTAGTTGCTAGAGTGAATGTAGCATTAGGACGAGGAGAAGAGGTAAAAGCTCAAATACCGAGAGGGTTATTAGATTCGCTAAGAAGGTATCAGATAAACATTAGACAATTATCCAGAGAAGCAGAAAGAAAATCTGGCTTAAATGCAGCACTTGATGCTAATGATAAAGTGCTGGCTTCTAAAGCGAATGCGTATACATCACTTAGAGCATCTTATGGTAGCAGATTAAACTTCAGAGTTGAAGGTGACTTTATATGAAAACAAAACTTGACGAAATAATACTAGAAAACCTGCGTGGTTATCGGCATTGATAGTCTTCCTAAAACGCAAGGGTTATTGGTAGCTAAGAATGGACGTGCAAAAAAGCAGATAGATTCTGTTCTCTCTTTGAAAGGATTTGATATTCAAGAGATGAGAGCAGAGGACATACCAAGTCTTGTTGATCAGGAAATGTGGACATATTTTGGCTTAACCACAACAGAGTACTTAGCAGAATATCAGTTGGCAAACCCTCAAACCGAGTTATCTTATTGGGAAATACCTTGGAGAGACGGTCAATGCCTTTATAATCAGCCAATGATATGTGTTATAGGAAAAAGAAATTTAATTAAAAAAGAAATAAGTGCATTGGATTCAATAAAGGTTGCAATAGAAAGAAATACCAGAAATTTAAGCACAGCTGTTGTATCAGAGTATTTGAAACAAGAAAGTATAACTACTGAAAACATAACAATAAGACAACTTAGCGGCGAAGTAGAAGCATTAGTGATGAAAGGAGATGCAGATATGTGTGTGGAAATAGTAAGTAGTGGCACAACCGTGGATAACTATGGCCTTGAAATTTATAGAGATGTATTTCCCATAGATTTGGTAGTGGTTGCCAACACAAACTATATAAAACAATTAAGGGAAAGAGAGTAATCATGGAAATGAAAAACGCCAGAGGAACAAGAGATATTTCAGGAGAGGATGCAATCCTGAGGAAACAGATAGTTGGAACTCTGAAGAGCGTTTTTGAGCTTTACGGGTATAATCCTTTGGAAACACCTTCGCTTGAACAGTATGAAACACTTGTTTCTAAATATGCAGGCGGCGAGGAAATACTGAAAGAAGTTTTTAAATTAAGTGACCAGGGAAAACGCGATTTGGCTTTAAGATATGACTTAACAGTTCCGCTCGCAAGGTTTGTAGCAACTAATCCTACTTTGAAAATGCCTTACAAAAGATATGCGGTGGGAAATGTTTACAGAGACGGACCATTGAAAATGGGAAGATATCGCGAATTTACTCAATGCGATGTTGATGTTGTTGGAAACAGCAATATGACAGCAGATGCTGAAATGGTAAAGATAGCTTTAACTGCATTTGAAAAACTTGAACTGAATGTTATTACAAAAGTAAACAACAGAAAAATCCTTGATGCTGTTTTGGAAAAAGCAGGTATTAAAGATGAATCGTTTGAAACAGTTATTCTTAGCATTGATAAGCTGGAAAAATTTGGAAAAGAAGCAGTTGAAAAAGAGTTAGCAAGAAAAGGAATATCTGATGCTGTTACTTCAAAGCTAATGGAATATATTTCAATACAAGGAACTAATAAAGAGAAAATAGAACAATTGAAAAAAATAATTAATGAAGAATGCATTGGCTTGGACGAAATTGAAGAAGTTCTTAAGTTTTCAGGCAATAAAAACGTTGAGTTCGAAGTTTCTCTGGCTCGCGGCCTCACTTACTATACTGGAACTGTGTTTGAAGTTTTTCTTAAAAATTCAGAAATAAAGTCTTCGCTTGCTGCAGGGGGAAGGTATGACAGAATGATTGGACAATTTGCCCAAAATAGAGAATATCCTGCTGTAGGCATATCTTTTGGATTGGATGTAATTGGTGATTCGATTAAGCTTGAAGGCGAGGAAAGGGGTGCGAAAACAGTTGTAAAAGCACTTGTCATATCAATAAAAGAAGACAAGAACGCTTTGGAAATTGTTGAAAAGCTGAGAAATGAAAATATAAATTGCGATGCAGATTACACCGGAAAAGTCGGAAAAGCAATTGAATACGCAGACACTTATGGAATATCATACGTTATTTTTGTAGGCAAAAAAGAAGCAAAAGCTGGCAAAGTTAAACTAAGAGACATGGACAGCGGGAAAGAACAATTGTTGACTATTGAACAGGCAATAAGACGAATTCTTAAGTAAAGGTTTTTAAACGCATTTTAAGTCTCTTTTTGTTTATGAATGCACTAACTATTGACAAAATTGCAAGTGCCATTATGGTAACGCAAGACGCTTCAGAAGATTGTCCTGCTGAATTAGCGAGGGTTGCGAGCAACTATCTCTCGAAAAAAGAAAATTTGAGATATGAGAAAGAAGGATTGAAAATAAAACGTGAAAGGAACGCGTTGCACGAGTCAAACAATTGGGCAAAAAATGGAAATCGTGCAAGGCAATTATTACAGTTGGCAGAATCTGAACAACAAAATGAGACGCTTAACACTGCGATAAATAGATGGATAAAAAGCGATTATGGAGAAATTTACAAGTTAGCATGCCTTTTTTTAGAAGATGAAACAAAATTTTATGGTGAGTTAATAAGAAAGAAAGCTGACTACTTGAGGAATTTCAGTTTAGCAAACTCTTAGGAAGATACTGCCTTGAGGAATTCCTTTACATCCTTCTCTAGCTCTTCTTCAATGGACTCAAAAACAATCTCGTCATCAATTTTTCCGTATTGATGCGAGATTATGTTTTTCATACCTTTCGCGTCTTTTAGTTTAGCTGCCAAACTGCTGCTAATAATTTTATTTTCCAAGAGGATATTAAAAGCATCAACGTCATCTTCAGGTATTCTCAATTTTTTGCTCTTTATCACCAAAAAAGCCAAATCAGTTGCTGCCTCAACTATTTTTTCAACATACCTCTCACAAGCAGCCTTTTTTTCAATACTGGATTTATATTCATCTAAATCAGAAGGAACAATTTCCTTAAGCTGCTCTAAAAACTCGTTAATTTCAGATGTCTTATCAGCTATCCTTGTCATGCTGCTGCTCCAAAAATTTTCTCCATCCTAATAAAATAGTCTTCATCCTTCAAATAATTTATTGAAAAACTTATGTTATCATAATCACTAGTTTGATAGAGAACTTTATGATTTCTTGCAACATCTCTTTTTACCTTTTGCGGCAAAACACTGAAAACCTGAACATCAACTTTTTCCGGAAGCTGTCCTGACACCCTAATTCTGAATTTTGTGGCTTCCTTTAAAGAAAGTTCACTCCTAAAAACAACGCAAACATCAATATCAGAACGTTTAGTAAAAGTATTGTCTGCAAAAGAACCAAAAAGAAGCACTGCCTTAACGTTATTGCTGAGTTCATCATTAAGAATTTCGCCAACAGCTTTTTCAATTATCTTTTTATTATCCTGATTTCGTACTAACTTAAACTCATTCTCAAATTTAGCAAGTTCTCTGATAAACTCTAGCTTTGGCTTAATATCCCTACTTATTCTGTTTCTCTCAGACTGTGTTAAAGGAATTCCTTCTAACTGTTTCACTATTAATTCAATTTCTCTTCTACCAAACACTTTCCTGGCGTTTTTATTGGTTTTTAAGCATTGTTTAAGGGCCATAATAATCATCATTTAGATTATTATAATAAGAATCAAGGTTATATTTAAATGTTTTGATTTTGTGTCAATACCTCGTATCCAGAGTCAGTAACCAAAATTGTGTGCTCTGCCTGGCTTACTAAGCCTCTAGCTTGCTCTACTAATGGAGGGTAGCCTTTTACTGCGTTGAGCTGCTGCAGTTGCTTTAAGGCAAGTTCAACTTTAACAGGAGAAAACTTTTTTATCAGCCAGCGCTTTGCAAAAGGCAAGCTTTCATAAGTCTCAATTTCTGCAAGAATTTGCCGAGCAGTCATGTCCCTCACTGGCTTGTGGGAAAGCTGCATAAAAACTTCTGAATTAGTTGCTTCTTTAATTATGCCTTCTCCTGTAGTTGCGAAAGGCTCGATAGCAATTACCTGCCCAGATGTTAGTTCGTTTGGGTCGTTGTTGTTAAAGTTAGGAACAGTTGGCTTTGTATGCAATTCAAATTTTGCAATTCCATGGCCTGAAAGATTTCTAACAGGAGAAAAACCTAATTCAGTAATTTCTGACTGAATTGTTTCACCGATTTCTGACAGCTTAATACCAGGCTTTACTATCTTAATAGCTGCGTTCAAAGCATTTCTGGAAGCTTTTACCAATTCAGAATTATTTCCGCTTAAGTCAACAGTAGCAGCATTATCACCAGGAATACCGTCTATATGAGCGCCACAATCAAGCTTAGCAACTTGCGCTTCAAAAACTGTTTTGTCGTCATAAGGGCAACAGTAATGGGCTGCAGTGTGGTCAAGTGATATCTGAGCAGGAAATGCTGGCTTAGCACCCAATTCAATTATCTTTTGATCAACAGCATCGCAAACTTCAATAACTTTTGCGCCTTTTTTTATCAAATTAATTCCGTGATTTAACGCAACTGCAGATATGCTGCATGCTTTTCTCCACTTTTCAATGTCTTCAACCATAATTAAAAAGAATTCAGAGGTGTTTATAAAAATTTACTGTTTCTTTGACATTTCAGTATAGCCGCATTTTCCGCAGCTTGTTCTTTCTTTATGTTTTGCCATGAAATATCCAGCACCGCACTTAGGACAAAAAACATTTTTCCTTGTTAGCTTATCTTTTGCTTCGTAAAGCTTCCAAACTTGATTAGGCTTCTTAGGTTTCTTTGGTTGTTTTGCCATTATTTAGCGCCTTTATCTTCTTTTTTCTCTTCTGGCTTTTTATCGTCAGCTTTAGCTTCAGCTTTTTTTTCTTCTGGCTTTTCTTCAGCTTTCTTTTCAGGAGCTGCAGGAGTTTCAGGAACTGGAGCAGCGGATTCTTCTTTTTTCGCTTCTGCTTTGTCTTTCTCTTCCTTTGTAAGATGCCTGCTTAGAACCGTTTTTGATTCAAACTTGTTCATATCTTCTTTTGACTTGTAAACATTAGCTTTCACTTTTGCAGATTTGCTGCCAAAAGAAGTATTTATTTCAGTAACTGTTATCAAAGACTCTTCGCTCTTTAAAGCCTCTGCAATTTTTTTTCTAACATCAAACCTGCTTGGAGTTGCAGAGCCAAAACTTATTAAACCGTGAAGTTCTGTTCTTGCAAGCAAAGGCTGTTCTATTTTGTCAGAAAGTTTCATTTCCAAGAGAATCACCTTACCTTTATTGCAAAATCGCCATTCTTTGATATTGTTAGCTTTTTTGCAATTGCGGATTTTTCTGCGTTAATAACTGTGATACGTCCATTCCAGTTGGTTCCAAAATTGCTGTTTTTGCAAAGAGGGCAAGCTCCGGCATCAACAAGAATTTTGCAATCTTTACAAGCTCGTTTCATTTTTAAACACTATTTTTTTGCTTTTTTTATTTTTTTAGTTTCTTTTTTCTTTGGTTCTTCTTTAGGCTTTTCATCTTCAGTAAGCCATTCAAGCTTTCCAAGTCCTGGCTGGCGCATTGTAAGCCCTAATTTTGGATTTGCAACGTCTTTGTAGCTTATTGCAATAATTCTTGCTCTGCACAAATCACCAACTTTAAGAGAGCGTGTTGATGCTTTTCCAACAAGAACTTTTTCTTTGCTGAAACTTACAAAATCATCCATTGTCTGGGAGATATGAATCATGCCATCAATAGCTCCAATATTAAGGAATGCTCCGAAATCTGCTATGTCGCGAACTTTTCCGCTGACAATTTCCTGAAGCTCTGGTTTTAAAGTAAGCAATTCGAACGTGCATTTGTAAAAAGCAGCGCCATCATCAGGTATAATGACCCCTTCATGAACATTCAAAAGCTGCGAAACACTTATAACAATCCCTAAATCCTTTGAAATAAAGCCTTCGAACTGCTTCTCAAGCATACTTATAATAGCTTCCTCTTTAGGAAGATTAAATGAAGTAGGCGGAACTCTTACATGGTCTTCAACCTGAACACGGTAAAACATTTTCACTCACAAATATGCAGATACTGTTTTTGCCTCAAAATGATAAGGCCGCACCTTCCTTTTAACATTTTTCTTAAAGCTTTATCTTGAGTTGCTACAAAACTTTTATTATCAGCAATATCCATTATGGCTTCATCAGCTCTTTTAAATACTTTTCCATAATTGCCTGTAATTCTTACTTTAAACTTTTTTATGAATTGAATTGCCATTTTAGCTGCTTTTTTTTCCTTACCGCTTCTTCTTCTGCTATTGATAATCTTTTTTAACTCGCTAATTGTTTCAGGAACCACAACCAACTGGTAGTTAAAATTGCAAATTCTGTCTATTTCTGAAAAAATATCCACATTAAACTGCACAGGTATAAGTAAAAAATTAGTGTCCAGTATTATTTTTGTTTTCATGCAATAAGGATGTTAAAGTGAGTTTAATAGGTTTTTGGTATATACTGATATAGACAAAACAATATAAATCACAGCTTAACGCTAAAATTCATGGATGAATTTCTGGAAAAATTACTTGGAGGCTCATGGAGAAAATATGATTTAGGACAAGACGCAGAACTCATGTATCAGGATTCACCATATCCATCAGAACCTTTAGATGTCCTTTCTTTAATGTTTGACAAATTCGAGCTTGACAAGCCATATTTGAGTGCAAGAGTACAATGCCTTGAGCATTCAGATTCTGAACGTGGAGAATGTTTAGACTCTATCTTGATACGTGTTTATGCAAAATCGTTTCATAAAACATCGAATGTAACTAAAATAGTCACTGTTTTTTTAGACGGTGTATATGACCCATTTGAATCAGATCCTAGTATCGAAGATATTGCAAATCAAATGAAAGATGTTTATTTTAAAAAAACAGGAATGAAATTTGACGAAGAGTATCTCGTTGAACTTATATATAAGGCGTTGGACCTTGCTTTTGAAAATTATCGCTAAACCTCAACAAACTGCTGTAGTGTTTTGTTTTTTATCTTTGGCTTTATTGATGTTTTGATGCCTTTTTGTTTCAGAAGCGTATTGAGAAATTTGGTCGCAGTTCTTTTTGTGAGGATTTTGTCAAGAGCAGAAGCAAGGCTTTCAGGATTCTTTAAAGTCGAGTTTTTAAGAAGCTCTATCATTAATTCCTCATTGCTTTTCTTACTGAAAATTTTCTTAGCAACATCCTGCTCAAACAAATCTCTTATAAATTGTTCGCGGGCAGAAGAAGTGAAAGCTTTGTAGTCATGCTCTTTACCTATCAGCTTGGCAATGTAAGAAGGGTTTGACATCAAAATAAATTTAACAAGCTGCAAGGTTCTGGTTACATTATTGCTGTAATACTGCTTGTCAAGATTATTAACAAATTCAAAAAGAACTTTATCAAAACCTATAACATTAACACCATCCAAATTAATATTAGGAACAGTAGTTATCAAAAATTTTTCATATTCTGTCTCTGCGCCTATGTGCTCTTTAATAGTTTGCCTTATTTTCTTAACAACAGCAGCGCTGTTAAACTTTCTCATCAAATCAGAAGCTTTAGTTGCAATTGAACCAGAAACATAGCAGGCAACTTCAACGTGAGCGATCTTTGAAGTTTTATCTTGCTTTATTGCAACCATGTCG
>CEQE01006710.1_pt1 | contig 12677 bp, 10 predicted proteins | sample 356201 | NCBI WGS metagenome assembly CEQE01 (sample SAMEA2619970, study PRJEB7988) | marine metagenome | biome: marine biome (ENVO:00000447); feature: mesopelagic zone (ENVO:00000213) & marine oxygen minimum zone (ENVO:01000065); material: "saline water (ENVO:00002010), including plankton...
ATACCTACTAGACCAGAATCAGCGGGGTAGTTGTTCACTATATTCACTACCCATATTCGGATAGATTCGGTTAGAGATATCTCGGTTGCGTCTCGATATATTTGATTTCTTTCTTCCAGATCTTTGAAGTTTCCTGTGAATATTCGTTGAGTAAGATCATCTAGAACAGCGTTTTCATATTGGTAATAGCCTACTTCTTGCCATCCTGGCATATTTCCGAACCATGGGGCGATCATTTGGTTTAGTGCACTATAATCATATTTTTGGGTTGAACCTTTACCAAATCCTTCTGTATAAAGATGCCATTCAAATAGTTGAGGATCTGTTACGTATACTTTCTGTATTGCTGGTCCGAACTGTTGATATATTCTTTCAACTGTGAATCCAAGTTTGATAAGTTCAGATGCAATGGTGTCTCCGATGTCGCGTCTTTCATCTTCTACACGAATAACGAATTTTAATCTAATCAGGTTACCATTATAGTTCCAGCGGTCTCCAACTTTTTCAGCTCCTGCATTTACCATGGCGTTGTTAATCATAACCTGGGCTAATTCAGGGTCATAATGGATATTCATCTCTCTTATGAGGTCATATAGGGTGAGGTAATCATAGTCAAAGGGGCTTATGTGGGTAACCATTGGGGCAGCTAATCCTTGGTAAATTTCATTGGCTACAAAATCGCGGTTTACTAGATATTGAAGTGCAAATCTTACTTCTCTGATTGAGAATGGGTTGAGCTCTCCTTCGGGTGCTGGGGCAGGGTTAAGGATTATTGAGACGGTTGTGGCTGGAGCCTGATGTACTTCCACATTGGGGTTGCTCAGTATCTCTTTAGCTGCAGAAGTTCTGAGAGCAAATATGTACATGTCCATCTGTTCGTCGTTTAATGCTGCTGATGCGATCTCGGTAGCGAATGCTTTGAAACCTATTTTGTCAACTGCTGGACCTGGTTGTTGATGGAGTGGTTGAAATTGAGCATAAATTGGAATGATTGTTGATGTTATGAGGAGTATACTAAATAATATTGGTAGGGCTATTCGATATTTGTTTAACCGGCTTTTAGGATTGTTGGAAGGAGGTTGAGGCATTCTTTTTCTTCTCCTTTATCTAAGTACGGAGTTTTCTGAAGGATATAAGTGAGTATCCTGATACTGCTATGGCAATAACTGCCAAGGCTGCTACACCCCAGATTTGATATGTTACCATGTTTGATTGTGAGTCCACCCCTTCTTCTATACTTGTTATCCGTTCTATAAGAGTGTCTTCTAGAGATTTTATTCTTCCTATAATGGTATTTTCTATACTGGAGATATTTTCGCCTACGGGCGCTCCAAGTATAGCTATCTGAAGATCATCAACCGTTTTTAGAAGTCTCTCTTCTATTGAGTCGAACCCGAATTCCATATAGAATGATGATGTTGCCACATTACCTGAAGCATCAAAGACTCGAATATCATGTGCGCCTTTACCTGATATTGGGACGAAGGTTCTTAGTGAGAACTTGCCATCTGAATCTGTTCTTCCACTACCTACTATGGCTCCACTTACTTCTAAGAATATGTCTTGATCTGGTTGGAAGTCGAAGCCTTGGATTACTATGTCTTTTCCTCCTGCTCCGGAGGGTGGGCTGAGGAAGATAGATGATGATCGTATTGGGGATAATCTTGCAAAAGCTATTTTCTGGTTGTACCCACCAAGCTCTCCCAACCGTCCATCGGACCACACCATAAAGACATTATCCTCTGTTGCTTCAATTGCATAGTAGTCACCCATGAATATACCATCAGGAAATGCGTAATTTGGGTTGGTGGGGAAGTCGGTTACCCTTGAGTTCTCAAGCCATGTTTCACCTCCATCTTCGGATACTGAGTAATAGATATGGAACCGTCGTTCGCTTTTATCGTCTCTAAAGTCTCCCCACATAACGTGGATTTTTCCATTAGGATCAACGGATACTGCGGGAAAGAACTGGTATGTATCGGTTATATCGTCATTTACCTTTTGAGGTCGGATCCAAGTTTTCCCATCATCTGTACTCCTGATGTGGTACACATCTCCGTCATCGGTGGGTTTACCGGCTGGTCGACCAATGTAAACTAGTGAAATTTCACCGTTGGGCCCTGCTGATATCTGAGGAAATGCTCCACCCCAAGATCTGAAGAAAGCTGTTCTTGATGAATAATCAGGTTCAAGGAAATTTGATGCTGCAACTGCATTTTCAAAAGTTCTACCCCCATCATCTGATCTTGCAACCCATATTTCAGCCAATCCTTCGAAAGCTGCGTCATCGGTTGAGTCTAGCCATGCTACATAGATAGTGCCATCATCAGTAGTTATAGGCTGTGACCCTTGTACAACACGCTCTTCCGCTGAGAATTGCTCGCCACCAGCGCCTCCACCTATAACTTGTCGCACAGTTGGACTCACATCAATTGGAGAACTCCAGGAACTCCCACCATCTTCTGATCTTACAAACCTAATAGTTGTATCAACGGTTGGGTTTTGGAAAGCGAATAGCCCTCCTTCGAGGTAAGTTACTATTTCGTAGTTAACTTCAAAATCTGTATAAGTAACATAAATAACATCATTTGATGGATCTTGTACATTTGGGCCTATAGTCATCCATGGTTTGTCCAGAAATCCAAGTGATATTGTCCCTACGACACCACTTCCGCCTTGTTGCTCTATATCGAGAACTATTTTACTCCTTGCACTAGAGATAGGTGTTCCCCATGTGTATCCTCCGTCTGCAGATTTGGTTACGGCTATGCTTGACACTGTTTCTTCAAATGGAATACCAAACATGGTGAATTCTTCGAAACCGATAGAGATTGAAGCGATGTATGCATTTCCGTCTCGGTCAAAGTCTACAATTGGGTCTCCACCTGCACCTAGATCTCCCTCAATATATCTTGGTTGGAAAGGCCCCTCCCAGGTTTGTCCTGCATCAATACTTACGTATGAAACGACGTTTGGTGCGTTGTAATCTATTACGCCTACAATTAGATGTTCTGGGTCAAGTGGGTTAACTGCTATATGTGGCTCTGTCTGAATTGGAACGTTTCCAAGGTCTCGTGTTATAAGTATATTTCGACTGAATTGAGCTGTTGGACTTCTGAAAGGTACAAGGGCAGCCGCTGCTCCCTGCATTACTGGTGACCTACTTCCAACATTTTCAAGTGCTTCGTCTTTCGTTTCACCGACTCTGTAATCCTTTCCTTCTATAACTAAAGCGGATGAACCTGACATAAGTTTGGCCGCAGGAATTAAGTTACTGTCAATTCCCTCATGACCACTTCTTAGGAGTTCTTGTGGTTCTTGCGATACTGCCATTTCCATTAGAGATGGTATAATTATCATAGATGCCAATAAGCTAAGAATTATGAGTCGCTTCATGTATTTAGGTAAAATATTCATATGATAAAAGAGTTGCCACCGAAATCAGGTAGTGGGGGTTCATAACTATCTTGTGGTGTAGATTTAACTTGCTGCTTCTATCGCGGCATCTATGTCACGTATTATCATAAGGTATGCTTCATCTATGAATTCGTTTACTGAGGACCCGTAGTTTTCTGCTCCTTCTGGAGGGATTAGGATCCAGATTGCTACTTCTTCAAATGATGCATTGACTCCTGGAGCATTTTCTGCCCAATTGAAATAGATGTCTATACTGTCAAGTATCTTGTCAGCATCTTGGCCTAATGAAGCATCGATGTCGATTGCTAGTTCTTTAATAGTTTCCCAGTATTCTCGGACTTCAGTTCTGGTGAAGTTGATTTTCTGGACTTTCCTGAGTTCTGCCAGCAGTTTCTTGTCTGCGTCAAGTTGGTTTATGGATTTTTCAGCTAGGGTTAGTTGTTTACTTAATTTTTCGTATTGGTCACTTTTGTATCTTGCTTCTTCAACTGCTTCTTTAAGCTTAACTTTCTTTGCATCGAGATCTAGCAAAGTGGCTGTTAGTGTTGAATTGGAAATAGCTAAAAGGGTTTGTAGCCTGTCTTTTTCAAGAGTTTCTTCGCTCAGTTTGATACGTAGGTCTTGGGCTTCTTCTTGGGCTTCAGATAGGTCTGCTTTGTTCTTCTGGAGAGCTTTATCTTGATCTGCAACTTCGTTCTCCAGATTTGCTACATTTGCTTTAAGTTCAGTTTCGTTTTCAAGAGCATTGTTCAGTTCTGGTTGGACATAGAGATATCCTAATGCCAATCCTATGATTAATCCAGATATTATCCCTATTATCCATATGCTTGATGCAGACATCTTCTGAATGTTCACAGTCTTTTGCCTATGGTGTCTACTTTGCCACCACCTTTAAGAGTTTTATCCAATTAAAATCTTAATGAAATGATAAAAATACTTGAATAATAATTTCATATATTTAACTAATGTCAATCTCGGTAATCTAGAATTGCCAATCGTTTGCTACTAGTTTTCTTGCCTGAATTTTGTTGGGGCAAGAGGTGACATTCTTCTAAGTTGCTTTACTGCGCGTGGCAGAACTTCTAGGATATAGTCAATGTCTTCTTCTGTGTTGGTTTTACCGAGAGATATTCTGAGTGGGCCACGTACATCAATTGTGTCTAATCCGAGTGCAAGTAAAATTCGACTTGCTTCTTCTGTTCTTGATGAGCATGCTGATCCACTTGATACGGCTATTCCTTCCATATCTAGATTTAGAACAAGGGATTCTCCTTCGATGTAAAGGAAGCGTACATTGACATTGTTGGCTAGACGTTTTGTGGAGTGTCCATTAAGGTAGGTTTCTTCTATTTCTAAAGCTCCTTTTATGAGTCTGTCGCGGAGTTTCGTGAGTTTTTTTGCTTCTTCATGCATTTCTTTTTCCCTAATCTCTACAGTTTTGGCGAATCCTACTATACCTGGAACATTGTGTGTTCCAGCTCTTAATCCGAATTCTTGTTCTCCACCATGAAGATAAGGTTCCATTTTTACTTCGTTATTGAGATATAACGCACCTACTCCTTTTGGACCGTATGTTTTATGGGCGTTCATAGTCATTATGTCTATGTTCATTTTTTTTACGTCGATAGGGATCTTGCCAAAGGTTTGGGCGGCATCTGTGTGAAAGTATGTATTGTGTTCGTGGCACAATCTTCCTATTTCTTCTATGTCCTGGATGGTTCCTATTTCGTTATTGCCATGAATAACTGAAACTAGTGTTACACCGGCTTTCAACACTTTTTCTAGGTATTCAAGGTCAAGTAGACCTTGGGAGTCTACAGGTATGAATGTGATGTTTGATCCATTCTTTTTGAGCCAGGTGGCAGGGTTATGTATACAGGGGTGCTCTATTGTCGATATTGCTATGTGTACTTTGTTCATGCCTTGCTGGAGGGCGTGACACTTTAGCACCATATTGTTTGCTTCAGTTGCGCTTCCAGTGAATATTATTTCTTGGTTTTCTGCGTTCATAAATTTAGATAGTGTCGTTCGTGATTCTTCTAATGCGCGTTTTGCACCCATACCATAGGTGTTAAGTGACTCTGCGTTACCATATTTTGTTGTTAAGTATGGCATCATAGCCTGTAAAACACGTGGATCAAGTGGTGTAGTTGCTGCGTAATCTACGTAGATGCTTTTCATATTCTTACCACACTCTAGGTGGACAACTTTCTCTTAAGAATGTGCTGTGAAAGATAGGTTTTGAAGAAATTTCCTTAAAGTATGTGTTATATGAATCTAGTTGATAGGTAATCCAATCTCTGTTGAATTCACTATCTAATCGTCCGGTAACTAAAGAATCACCACCATTATGAACTTCAAGAGTTATTGTGACTGAGCCTGTTGAATTAAATGGTTCAGGGAACGGTTCCACAATTATCATATGAAGTTTCTGAATCAAAGTTATACCAAGTTGTATCAGAGGTTAGGTTGATGCCGATTCGTTTTTATCCACTTAATTCTTTATTTCCGTTTGCTAATAATGTGTAGACTCCTGGCTCAACCAAAGTGTAGTGGCAAGAGGGTTCTGTCTCGATGAAGAAATCTTTTTGATTCACAATATCAACTAGGATAACACCGACATTTGGCAAACCAGATCCGTCTTCATCCAAAACGAATCCACTGAGCTCAACCACACTTTCAGAAGCTACTTGTATTCCAGTCCAACCACCACTATCGCCTAGGCGAATTTCCAAGTCTAACTTTCAATGAAAAATTGATTACTATGGCTGGAAGCTGCAAAGGAGCCTCAATTCAGAGTCTTCTCTTGTGGTACCTCTACATCTCAACTGGAGTATTCAAGCCAAGTGATGACACGAAGATGAAAGGAACATATGAAACGCTCTGGTTCTTCCCACTCTTCTTAACAAGCACATTCACTGGAACAATAAAGTAATACACTGAACCCAATTAAACAGAATTAAAAAGGTACAAATGGAACGCCTGGTGTAGAATCGAGAAGGTGTACATCTTTGAAACTCTGACCTTTTCTTTTTATTTTAGTAAATATGACTCTTATTCAACGAATATTTAAAAGACTAAGGTGAACAAAGCCAGTGTAAGGATTTTTTATGATTCAACGTATAGAGAAGGACGTCCTTGGGGAAGTAAAGATACTTGAAGATGCATATTATGGAATAACTACCCAGAGGGTACTTCAAGATTTTAAGATAAGTGGATTAAAAATGAATCCAAAATTTCTAGAAGCATACATTATTCTCAAGAAAGCTTGCATACTGGCCAATATGAAGATAGGAATTATTGCCCCAAACCTTGGCAATCCTATAGTTCAAGCATCAGACGAAATCCTTAACGGCAAACTAAGAGACCAATTCAATATCGATGCTTTTCAGATGGGCGCCGGAACATCCTTCAACATGAATTGCAACGAAGTTTTAGCAAACAGAGCCAACGAAATACTAGGCTCAAAGAAAGGAGATTACAAACCAATACACCCCAAAGACCACGTAAATATGAGTCAATCCACTAACGACACATTCCCTACCGCTATGAGAATAGCCATCCTTCTAAAACTAAAAGACCTTGATACTGAACTTAAAAAACTAGAAAAAAGCTTCAAGAAAAAATCTAAACAGTTTGACGACATCATAAAAGCAGGTAGAACCCATCTTCAAGACGCTGTACCAATAAGATTAGGACAAGAATTCAAAGCATATGGTCAAACAATATCCAAAAATCGAATTACCATACTAAAAGCAGGAGATTCCTGCAGAGAAATAGGGATAGGTGGAAGCGCAACCGGAACAGGTTTGAACACCAAAATTGGGTACCGTGAAGAAGTACTTTACCAACTTAACCAAATGACTGGTCTCAACCTCAAGCAAGCAGAAGACCTTAGAGAAATTATGCAAAGCCAATCGGCCGTAGCAGAAGTTTCTGCTGCACTCCGAAACCTAGCATTAGATCTTATTAGAATCTCTAACGATCTTAGATTAATTTCATCAGGACCCACATCAGGCCTAGCAGAAATACGTCTACCCGCAATCGTTGAAGGCTCATCCATAATGCCTGGAAAAATAAACCCCTCAATATTAGAGATGCTAGGAATGGTTAGCTTCCAAGTTGTTGGAAACGATCTCACAATATCTATGGCAGTTCAAGCTGGGCAGCTTGAGCTTAACGTTATGATGCCTGTAATGGCTTTTAACATACTATTCTCAATTGAGATACTTACAAACGCGATTCATCAAACACGAATCAGATGTATCGAAGGAATCGAAGCTGATGAAAAGAAATGCAAACATTATGCTGATACAACTCTTGGTCTCGCCACCATCTTAAACCCAATAATTGGGTACAAGAAAGCAGCAGAAATCGTGAATCGTGCACTCAAAGAGGAAAAAACTATACTTGCAGTGATACGGGAAAACAAGATTCTATCTGAAGAAGATATTATGAGACTCTTGAATCCAGTAAAAATGACTAAACCACCTCCAACCCAGAACAAAAAGAAAAACTAATCCCTAAACAATATTGAAATCGAGAACAGATTTGGAAAGCTTTGGTAGAGTGCTTCGGTATATTTGATTGTTGCAATTAATATTGGGGCTAATACTGGATTTAATTGTGGAAAGTTTAGATCTCCGATATTTTATGATGGGCGTTTTCATTACATACCTATACCCGAATTAGGCGATTATGTAATTAAACCTCCAATTTACGCAAACTTTTCATTCAAATCATATGTCCCTAATTCTTTATGGAAAACACCGATGCACGCGGATCCCGAATTCGAAACTATGACATATGGACATGCTTTACGGGGGTATGGATGTGAACCTAGATTAAAAAAACTAAAAGAAAAGAAAGATTTCTTATTATTTTATGCCAGTCTTCTGTATGTTGATGAAAAAAATAAACATCGAGTAAGTTGGATAAATCCCGCTTGGGGAGCGTATATTATCGGTTTTTTCAAGGTAGAACATGTGATAAATCAAATTAAAGGAAGTATGCTACAAACTAATATGAGAGATCGTTTCAAGAATAATGCCCACCTAAAACGTAAAAGTGGACATGCAGATTTCTGGATAAGCGGTAATCCAGGTCATCTTTTAAAGAAAGCGCTAGCCCTTAGTGATTCAAAAACTTCAACGAAACCAAATGATTTTACTCAGCGTGTTTTTAAAACACCAACTGGAAAACCCATTACATCTAATAATACTGTTTTTTATCGTCAAACATTAGTATGTGATGATGGTGAAGCACAAAAAGAAATCTTTACGACCATTAGAAAACTCAATCATCACATTAAAAATACATAATTTGACGTCTTTTTTTATTTGAAAAAACCATTATTTTGACTATCCAAATGGATTTAATGCATTATTATCAAGTGTATTGATTTTGTCGTCTAAAAAAAGCCAAAAAGTGATAGATGCCCAAGAATCAGAAAAATTCATCAACGAAGGCTGGCTATTCATCGGAGTGTTACCTACAGGTAAAGTCATAATTTAGCAAAGAAGTTTATCCGTAGGTTTATCAGTGAATACATAGATTTATCAATAATCCAAGCTAAATATTATTGATTGGGAATCGAAACAACTACTGAAAGCAGCTTCAAACCCGCAACTATTGCAGTAATATTTTTAGTAATCGGTCTTCTTACTGGGTTGCTGATAGGGCTTAATCTACCATCAATTTTTTTTCCTCCTCAACAAGAAGATAATGAAATATCTTTTCCAAGAGTAGAAGGAGTATTAACTGATGATGATCCATTCTTAGGCTCTCCTGATGCACCTGTAACAATAATCGAGTTCAGTGACTTTGAATGCCCATTCTGTAAAGGTTTCTTTGATGGTACTCTCAAAGAAATCAGGACGAATTATATAAATACTGGAAAAGTGAAATATGTTTTACGTGACTTTCCTCTCTCAGGTATACATCCTAATGCGGAAATAGCCGCTGAAGCCGCCAATTGCGCAAATGAACAAGACAAGTATTGGGAATTCCACGATTTACTGTTCGAAAATCAAGAAGATTGGGTTTCTGGAAATACAACAGTTGAGTTTAAGAAATATAGCTCATCGCTTGGTCTGAATGGGGCACAATTTGACCTTTGTCTAGAAAATAGAAAATATGTTGATGAAATCTTGAAGGATATGCAAGATGGTTTCGACGCTGGGGTCCAAGGGACACCTACCTTTTACATAAACGGTGTTAAGGTCGTGGGTGCGCAGGTATATTCCGTCTTTAAGCAGGTCATTGATGAAGAACTCGAGGGATAGGATGCATTCCAAGTTTTCTATTTATTTATCATCTAAATATCCAGTATAGCAGGTATACTGATTTTGAAGACACTTCCATCACTCTTACTCACCTTAATATTTAGTACATCCATACTAAACATTGCTATAGCTGCTCCTTTAGCTGTTTCTGATAAAGATTGGCAGTACGTAAATGGTAACTCTTGGGCCTGGAACTATAGTCCACAGACACAAATCAATAAGAATAATGTGGATAAACTAGAGGTAAAGTGGCTCTTTCCTTTCGAAAGTACATCGTTTATTCCTGAAGCAATGAAAGTTATCAATCCACAAGGGGGTGTGACAACTCCACCTCTAGTAAATAACGGGGTAGTTTATATCCAAACCAATTTTCTCAAGACTTATGCCATAAATGGAAGTAACGGTAGGCCTCTCTGGACTCATGAATACAACCTCAATATCTCGGAAATTCAGGAAAGGCTTCCTTGGTCTGCGAACGCAAGACTCTTTCACCTTCACGGCATAAGATATTGGGAAAGTGGCGAGGCTCTTCTTCTTCAAGGATTTGCTTGCGATTTTTATGCGTTGGACGGTAAGATGGGAAAGGTGAAATTTCATATCACCGATCTATGTGCCAACATACCAGGTAATACATATAGATATTTTCCTGCACCTGAACAGAATTCTATAGGAACCTACGAAAAAGGTCAACAGTTTATTTTCCTACTCAGCCACGTTGAGGGTGGCGGCTGGATAGAAAGTGGTAGAAATATTGCAATGGGGATCGATATGAATACAAAGAATATTCTCTGGAGAGTATTCAATGCTCCACCTCAAAGTGAGTTTTCACGCGACTGGGCTTTGCAAGAATGTAACCTTGGGTATTTTAGGGATATCCCCTGTAGTGATGTTGCCGAAAAGGCACCTGAAAACCTAGAATGGGATTGGGCTCCATCTCCAAATACGTCTCCACATCCTTCAAGTGGTGTTACTGCTTCTTGGGGTCAATCAATAATAGATGAAGATTCTGGAGTATTATACATCAATACTGGTGCTCAAGTACCGTGGCCAAATGTTACTTTAACCACTGGGCCTCGGCTATACGGAAGCACGATTATGGCTATTGATATGAATCAAGGTAAACGAGTATGGTGGCAACAGCCTCAACCTCGTGACCCATATGATTTTGATTGCAATTGGAGCGGTATGTTGGTAGATCATTTTTCTATTGGTAAAGTCTACGTGAAAGGCTGCAAAGATGGTCATTGGATAGTTTCAAATGCAAAAACTGGAAAACCTATCCATATAATACAAGTTATAGATGAAATCTATCCTGGAAAAAGAACGTTCCATATTACCGATCCATTCAGCTGGTACGATATGAAGGAAATGAAGCAACCTGATCGCAGTCGTTATCATGGAGAACCTCCGATTACACTTATCCCAAGTTATTTCAATGGGGCTTTTAGCACAGATCAATCATTCGATCCACAAACAGGTACAGTATATCATTATACTGCACTAGCTCAACTAAAGATTACCACTCTTCCATTACGGGAAGGGAGAATCAGTGGTGTAATCCCAAAAACAGATATATCCGCCAATGTTACGATTGTTGCCAGAGATATATCTACAGGAGAAATAAAATGGACTTGGTTCTACCCAATAAGTAACCAAAGAGCCCATATGGTTGTCTCTGGTGGAATGCTATTTTCTGGCTTTACTGACGGAAGTATGAAGTTTTTCGATAAAGATACGGGTATTCTAATCGATACAATGCATCTAGGGTCACCAATAGTTACTGGTGTAACCACTGGACAGGATTCATGGGGCCATCAGAAACTTTTCACGATAGTGGGGGCAACATCATTTCCTAGACAAGAAAGCTATGGACTGGCAGAACGAAATATTGTTTCAGGGACCCTTGTTGCAATTGGAATCTCAGAAAACGTATCCGGTATTGTAACCACAACAACTACAACAACAACAACGACAGTTACACACTTTACATCCCAAAACGAAAGCACGTTTGATACAGTTGTTTATCTATCGTTAGGCTTAATTGCCTTTGCATTGATTACAGTGACTGTCTTTTTGTTGAGAAGAAGAAATTAGCTAATACAGAATTCCTCTAAGCTCATCTTCACGTAAAGGCTTTGCTTCAGGAGGATTCCAGATAATGTTGCCTTTTCCATCATACCCAATTGTGAGCCCTTCCTCTGCCCTGGCATACATTATAGAACCTACTGGACAAAATCTTACACATTGCGGTTCACCACCACATAAGTGGCATTTAGTAGCTACTTGCTTCTTCGTGTTGAACCTAACTCTTGATATATTAAAAATCTTGGCACATCCTTCTACACATTGCTGGCACCCTATACACTCTCTTTCATTAACAACTCTCGCATTAGTACCGGGAGTAGTTTCAGGCGCTAGTTTCCCTGAAAGCAAAGATGTTAGTCTTCCTTGAAGTTCTGGAATACCATCCTCGGTACCGGTATCTACTTGTAAAGCACCTGTAGGACAAGAGTACATACATCCTGGCCAATTACATTGGGAACACGGAGTAGATACATAATCTCCTTTAAAGTAGTCCTTCACTATCTGTAGCCTGGCCAGCTCAGGTTGCGTTACCCCATTATTGGCCATTGTACATGCGGCCTGACAACTTCTACATCCTGCACAAATATCTATATCCGCTACAATGACCCCCTTAGATTTTAGTGGCTTTCCAGGTTCGGTTTTGTGGCCGAAATATCCAATAGTAGAGGCTCCTTCAACAGTAGCTACTGCCCCAATTATTGCTGCCCCCGCAACAAATTTTCTACGTGTAGTTGTAATCTTTTCTGATTCTTTACTCATAATCTCATCCTTCTTCCTTTGGTGCTGGAATTATCTCAGGTTCTTCACTTGAAGAAAAATGTTTCTCTTGATAGTCTTTAGGTACTTTACCTGTAATCATACTTTTGAAAGTAGGCCAATTTTCTTTTCTTG
>CEQE01078066.1_pt1 | contig 12668 bp, 10 predicted proteins | sample 356201 | NCBI WGS metagenome assembly CEQE01 (sample SAMEA2619970, study PRJEB7988) | marine metagenome | biome: marine biome (ENVO:00000447); feature: mesopelagic zone (ENVO:00000213) & marine oxygen minimum zone (ENVO:01000065); material: "saline water (ENVO:00002010), including plankton...
ACAGCATCACAATGATCATCTACGTATATCCAATCTCTAATATTTTTGCCATTACCATAAATTGGAATTTTTTTATTATGGTATGCTAATATGATGGTTTTTGGGACTAGTTTTTCTGCAAATTGACGTGGACCATAGTTATTTGTACATCTTGTAATTATTACATCAGAATTAAAAGTAGTAAAATAAGAATTTATCAAAAGTTCTGCAGCAGCCTTAGTTGCAGCATATGGGCTTGATGGATTAAATTTAGATTCTTCAGTAGCTGTTTCATTAGATAAACTACCAAAAACTTCATCAGTAGAAATCTGAATCATACGTTTCTTTTGTTTAGTTATAATATCAAGAATAGTATATGCACCTCGAATATTAGAAACCAAAAATGGATTTGCATCATTTATACTTCTATCAACAAACGACTCTGCCGCAAAATTGACTACTACATCACAGTTTTTTATCAAATCTTCCATTAGTTTTCTATTTGTGATATTACCTTTAACATACTCATAATTTTCCAAGTTTTTTACTTGTGAAAGATTTTTAATATTAGAACCAGCAAGCTCTGCATCAACATTAACTATATCAAAACCTTCATTTTCATGTAATGTTTTTAAAATAAAGTTACTTCCAATGAAACCTAGACCACCTGTAACTAATAACTTCATCACAAAATCATATTTTTGTAGGTTTTAAAATCTTCTTTTAAATGATAAGAGTGTTTAATTATCAGGCTAATAGAAATTTTATAAATTTATTTTTTCTATTTTTCTAATTTCATGTATCATTTTAGCTAATTCATCAGTATCAATCGATGATGATGCATCAGGTCCCTTTGAATTAGCTAATTTAACGTGTTTTTCAATAATAATTTTGCTTGTTTTTCGTTGCTTCTTTAAAATTGCATAAATCAACGGTGCCGTAATGCCTAATGTATGATCTGAAAATCCATCAAATTTTATTGCTTTAGGCCAATCAATTTTTTTTAAAGATGTTGGATATTCTGAAATACAATAACAGAATACAGGTTTATTTTTCGAGAAAATTTTTTCTATTTGTTTTTTATTTCCTCCCATCCCCATACTAATTATCACAGGTTTCCTAGTTTGGGCCTTAGCTTTTAGAGTATCAAAGGAAAATGGGTCATTAAGCAAACATGTTCTTGATGCAATTTTGTATCTTTTTACATTAATTGATTTAAGGAAATTAACTGCTTCAGGATAAAACGCACTGCAAAAAAATTCTATTCCTATATCGTCACAAATTTTTTTAAATTTTCTTGCTGTGCTAAATGTTAGTTCTGATTTTTTAATAAATTCCCAAAGAGGATGTTTTGTAGAATAAAGATCTACGGCTCTCCACATTTGAAATTTTACTGCGTCAGCTCCTGCTTGTTTTGATTTTCTGATTATTTTCTTTCCGGTACTAAGATTGCCTTCCCAGTTAGATGCAATTTCAGCAACGATGAATGATTTCATAATAAAAAATTCAATAATTTAATATTTTAACCTTATAAAAATGAATTATTCAGGTGTAAACCTAGCTTTATAACTTAAAATAAATTTCATAAATTTTTTTTCCAAAAGATTGTGTTTTTTTGTATACGTTCTTCTTATTACATCGTAAAATGTCATAGATTCATTATTTTCACGTTTATAGTTAGAGTTACAATGAATTTTAATTTCCTGCTCACCCAATTCTATTGTTCTAAGATTATCATCAAACGAAAATTTTATTTTATGAATTTCTGAGAAAAGTTTTGCAAATTCTTTCATCATTTTGTACTTTTCAGCTTCTGTGAGATCTCTGTATGCCTGAAAATCACCATCAACAGGAATTGGTTTGGCCGGAATTCCACCCACGATTGTATTGTCGGGTATATCTTTAGTTACTAAGGAATTTGTTAAAGCAATTACCTTATTTCCAATTTTTACTCCAGGACTAATTGTTATTTGACCTATACCCCAAAAATCATCACCAATAGTAACAGCTCCTGATTTACATTCAAAATCAGGGATACCAACAGCAATTCTACTTCCTAAAAGAAGCTCTCCCCACGCTGCATGGGTCCATATTTTTGAATAAGCTCCAATCCCACAGTTATTACCTACCTTTAATTCATCAGTTGAATTAATAATTGAATTTTGTCCTATCCAACAATTATGACCAAATTCACAAGTTTTGTATCCTGTAAGAAATGTATTGTTATGAATCGTCCCATAGTCTCCCATAATAAAATCCGCATCTGAGAAGTAAAATCTACAATCTTCGTGTACGGAACAATAATCACCAAAATTAAATCGTCCTTTATTACTATGGGGATTTATTTTATCAAAAACACAATTTGAGCTAATACTTACACCTATTCCCAATTTTAGACTCGGATCGATTTTGTCCATCTCCTCTGTTCTATACTAAGTTTAATTTTTATTATTTATAGATCAAGTTATTTGTAATGTTTAAGTAATACTTTCATTAAACCACAAAAAATGCTTAATGACACAATTCGATTTATATCATTAGAAACTCATCCCACACACGATATACGTGATAAACATGTGAATGGTTCATTAACTGTCGTTTGGCGTGATTGGGATAAAATTTTGGAAGCGGTACCTAAGATGATATATGTATCATCTGTTAATCCTGGAGAAATTAAAGGTCCGCACATTCATACTAAAAGAGATAGTTATTTTGTTTGTATAAGAGGAAAAGTTGTGTTTATCGCTAAGGACAAAAATGGAAAATATCTTGAAATTGAATCTGACGAAAAAAAACCTGTTTTAGTACAAATTCCAAAAAATTTTGCATCTGCACATATTAATCCAACAAATGAACCAGCGAGTGTGTTAGCATTAGCTAATCCAGCATGGAAACCTAACGATGATGAAATGAAGAATGTTAGCTTTGATGATTATGATTGGCAGAAATGGAAAAAATAAAACTAGTTTATTGAGACATTAAGCTTAATTGGAATATATTTTTTTATTTTTATAACAACGACTTGCTTAGATTTTCTGACGCACACCCTCTATTAACAAGATAGAATTCAAGAAATTTTTCTAATTTCCCTACTTGCCCATTATATTTTTTCTCATCAGTTATAAGCTCAGATATTTTAATTTGATAATTTGAATCATAATCAAAAGTTAAAACAGCTTCAGTTTTTTCAAAATCATATATCCAAGAGTTCTTTTGTAGTCTTATATTTACAATGGGCGTATTCATTAGCATTGATTCAAAAACCACGGTAGAAGCATCCAAATTATCTACTGATATATTTATCAAAAGATATGAGTTTTCTAATATTTTTTTTATATCCTCATCTTGCAAAATAGGAATTTCTGGATCTAGTTCTCTAATTATTGATTTTATAATTTCATTATGAGGATTTTGTTGTGGATGTAATTTAAAAACAATTTCAACACCGTCAAATTTTTTTAGGTATAAAATAATGTCCTTCAAAATTTTTTCGTATCTTAAATGTAATTCCAGCTTAGTTCCCTCAACATGCATTATTAATGGTCTTGGGGTTATCACAATTCTTTTTTTTGTGATACTAATTTTTTTACTTGGTTCAAAATTGTCATGTCTAGGTGAACCAGAAACAATGATATTGTTTTTTTGCATGTCAGAATTTGAAATCAAGTAATCTTGTACAGAATTTCCCCAAACCGCAATTTTCTCTCTTAACAAGTCATAATCATCCAAAGTGTCAGAATATGAATTAAAATCATGATAGTTTGAAAATCCATGTTGGAGTAATATTAATGGCGTATTTTTTTTAATTTTGGCAAAAATTTTTTCTGATTCTCCTGAAAGGTTTAATGATATTGAAGATACAACGTCATTTCTCTTATCTAAAAATTTGAAATAATTTATCTGCCTAATGTATTCCTCTAATCTTTCTTCTAAAATTCTAATAATTTGTTTTTTGATTATACTTGATAGTTTTAATCCATAAATATTAAATTCCAAAAAATCATTATTTTGTTTTATAAAATTAATAATTTTTGGGCATGTTTTTTTAATGGTATCATTCAGCTCATTTTCATTAATTCCCAACATTTTGGGATTAAAAATTACTGATTGTGTTTTTTTAAGAGAATTCAAAGAAGACATTGAAGAAATGGCAGGCTTTCGAAAATTCACTAATACAGGAACATATCCACATTTTTTAATTTGAATTATTAAATTTTCATATAATTCGGGGTCAAATTCAAGCAGTAAAATTTTTTTTAAATTGTTATTAAAATTATTATTCCAATATGCAATTTTGTTGAAGATTTGCAGAAAATTTTTTATCGTTTTAAATTGACTTCTTGAAATTTTTGAATTAATTTTTATTATTCCAATTTTCTTTCTGATATTGACATAATCAAAGCTTAATTCGCCTTCTTGATCATCATAAATTTCTATTAATTTTATATTACATTCTTGCTGTTTAATTATTTCAATTATGCTTTTAGGCGCAAATATTACTTTAGCAGAAAACTTATCAATTATTTTTTTAATAACTAAGGAAATTGAATATAATTCCATTAAGTATTCTTGAATTTCATTTCGATCAATAGCTTGTAACACATTAAAATTATTATATTCTAATTCTTTTTTTGATATACTTGTAAATTCATTCCAAATATTTCTACAAGTTTGAAATAATTCTTTTCTATCATTATCATTAAGAAAGTTATCAATTAAATCGAATTTTATTTTATTATTTTTTAAAATGTATAATGATTTATAGTCTAAGGGATAAACTAATGCGCCGTCCTCAATTTTTCCTTTGAATTTTTTTTCAAAATTTTTTAAAAAATAAATTTTAGACATACGAATTAATTAAATCTGAATGGTAATAAGAATTAATTTCACAATCAATAGTAATACATATTTTGTGAAACATAAAACTTGTATTGATATCACTTATCATATAATCCATAAATTGAAATATCTATAAAATTTGAATAAATCATGAAAATTTGTAAAATTTGTATCCAGCCTGATTCTAGACCTGGTTTGTATTTTACTGATGATGATATATGTGGTGCATGCTTGTGGGAAAAGGAAAAAGCGGTTATTGATTGGGGCAAAAGATACGATGAACTGATTGAGATAGCAAAAAGCGTAAAATCAAATAATTTAAAGAGTAATTACGATTGTGTAATAGGAGTCAGTGGTGGCAAGGATAGCACAAGACAAGCTTTGGTTGCCAGAGATGAACTTGGACTTAGATGCTTGTTAGTGAATTGTGAACCGCCAAATATTACTGATATTGGAAAAAAGAATATAGAAAATCTTAAAAATTTAGGCTTTGACGTTTTTTCGATTAGACCAAATCCTCAGATAATAAAAAAATTAATAAAATTTGATTTTTATAAACATCTCAATCCAGTTAAGGTTACAGAATTTTGTTTATATGCATCAACTTACATAATTGCTGAAAAATTTGATATTTCATTAATCATTCAAGGTGAAAATCCAGGATTGGTTTTAGGCACCAGATTAACTGGAGTTGGTTCTGATTCAAACGCATTAAAAGCGGATGAAATGCACACCCTTTCGTTAGGATGGCAAGAATATCTTAACGAAGCCCCAAATGAAAAAGATCTTTTTCTTTATCATTATAATCGCAAAAAACTGGAAACAAGAAACACGCAAGGAATTTGGTTAAATTATTTCATTAAGGATTGGGAACCTAATACAAATGCAGACATTTCAAAAAAACACGGTTTGGTATGGCGAGACAAAAATTTTGATCCCTACACAATAGGATCCTACCAACCGTTTACATCACTTGATTCTGATTTAAATCAAGTTAATCAAATGCTCAAATTCATAAAGTTTGGATTTGGACAATGTACGGATCAAGTTTGTAATGATATCAGAAAAGGAAACATTAGCAGAAAAGAAGGAATTGAATTAGTAAAAAAATATGATGGTAAATGCTCTGAAAAATACATCAAAAATTTTTGTGACTATATTGAAATAGATACAGTAGAATTTTGGAATATAACGGAAAAATTCAGGGGTAAGATGTGGATCAAAGAGAATAATGAGTGGCATAACACCTACTGGGATAAATTCTAATGCACAGCATTTTTTTTGTAATATCATGATTGGTTGTATAATTCAAGCAAGAATGAACTCGAGTAGATTACCGGGTAAAGTAATGATTAACGTAGACAAAAAGCATCCACTTCTATATTATGTCATAACTCAATTACAAAATTCCAAATTTCTAGATAAAATAGTTGTTGCAACAACTACTAAAAAAGACGATGATGAGATTTACAATTATGTTACAAATACAAAAATTGATTGCTTTAGAGGTAGCGAATTAGATGTCCTGGACAGATACTATCAATGTGCAAAAAAATTTTCACTTTCCACTATAGTGAGAATTCCTGCCGATAAACCTCTGATTGATCCCCACTTGATGGATAAAATGATTACAATTTTCAATTCAAATTCTTATGATTATGTAACAAATTTTCTCCCTTTGACTTTCCCAAGTGGAACAGAGGTAGAAATTTTTTCATTTGAATCTTTAGAAACTGCATGGAAAAATGCGAAACTACCATCAGAACGAGAGCATGTTACACCACATTTTTACAATAATGAAAAACAATTTCAGATTTATAACTACGAAAATTCAGAAAATTTGTCAAATTTAAGATACGCAGTAGATCGCGTTGAAGATTTGGAATTAGTAAGATTACTTATTTCTAGAATCAAGACTAGACCTATTTTATTAGAAGATATTATCACTCAATTCAAAATTGATCCCAAGTTAATTGAAATAAATAAAAATGTAAACTATTATGAAGGTTATGAGAAATCAAAGAAGGAAGATATAGAATTTCTTGATTCAAAAAGGATTAAGCAAAAATGAAACGAAGAATAAAATTATTTGATCCACATTTTGATGATTCCGAAAAAAATGCTATTCTTAAAACATTGAATAGTCATTTTTGGGCATCAGGAAATGGGGTTGGCAATGTTAAGGAATTTGAAACATTGTTCAAAAAATATGTTAAAGCTGATAGTTGTGTAGCTGTTAATAGTGGAACTGCTGCATTAAATCTAGCATTATCTCTGTTTGACATTAAGAATAAAGAAGTTATTCTACCTTCATTATCATTTGTTTCTACTGCACATTCCGTTATTCTTAATGGTGGAAAACCAATTTTTGTTGATGTAGATCCTAAAACATTATGCATTGATCCCGATAGAATTAAAAAATCTATTACCTCTAAAACAAAACTAATTTTTCCCGTTCATTTTGCCGGAATGCCATGTAATTTAATAGAAATTCAAAAAATTTGTAGTGATAATGAGATTGATTTTGTTGAAGATGCAGCGCATGCAACAGGATCTAAATTTAGAAATGAAAAAATTGGTTCACATGGGGCTGCGGTTTGCTTTAGTTTTCATCCTGTAAAAAATTTGGCCATGCCCACGGGTGGACTTGTTTCTTTAAACCATAAAAATCATAAAAAATTTACGGAAACATTACTTTCACGTCGTTGGTGTGGTATAACTAATAGAAAAAATCTAACTTATGATATTAAAGAAGTTGGTTGGAATTATTATATGAATGAATTTTCAGCCAGTGTTGGAATTTCTCAACTAAAAAAACTAGATAAAATGAATTTGATTCGTAAAAAGATAGCTAAAAGGTATAATGCTGAGCTCTCAATTGAATCAAAAATTCCCTATACACAAGACTGTTCTTACCATCTATATTGGATTCAAGTAAAAAATAGAAATACGTTCATTAAAAAAATGGCTGAATCCGGCATTGAAACAGGGATTCATTACAAACCAATTCATACAATGTCCATGTATAAATCAAAAAATAGTTTACCTATTACAAACAGTGTCGGTGACACAATAGTTTCTTTACCAATGCATCCAAATCTTACCGAAAATGATATTGACAAAATAATCAGTTCTGTAAACAAATTTTCTTAGTAGCAAAATTTAACTAATTAATATCACGGTATGAAATATCTCCTAATGAAATTAAATTTTAAGCATATTCATTTAAAATCTGTAACAAAAACTGATCATGAATTTTTGTATTGGATTTTAGAACAACGTAGTCCTGAAACAAATATTTCTCATGAAAAAATGCCAACTTTTAAAAAACACGAAAAATTTGTAGCCTCAAAACCGTATAAAAAATGGTATGTAATAAAACTCTTAGATGAACGAATAGGCTCCATATACCTATCGTATCAAAATGAAATTGGACTTTTTTTCAAAAAAGAGCATGCTAAAACTATTATTGCAAATTATGTTTTAAAAATTTTTATGAAAAAAAATCCACAGCAGCAGTATTTTGTAAATATTAATCCAAGAAATAAAAAATCAATTAAATTTTTTACAAAAAATGGATTTAAAATATTACAACATACATACAAATTAGAAATTGACTAATTTACATTGAAGCATTTAACACTAAACTAATTTTACTTTCTTAATTATTTCTTTTAGCTCTTCCTTTGAGATTTTTTCAACATTATTAGACGAATAATCTTTCATTTTTTCAATTGGTTTTATTCCAGGATATAATTCACTTAATTCAGAAATTGTTTGATTATTTGATACAGGATTTGCTATCATATACATGTCATTTATTTTCCAGCTGTATGGAATTTCATAATCATTAATCAAAACTTCATTTAATTTTTCCCCTGCTCTTATTCCTGTTGTTTTCTCACCAGTATTTTCTAATAATTCAAACAATGCAGCTTTTAATTCATTGATATCATATGCTCTAATTTCGGGAACAAAAATTTCACTTCCCCTTCCATAGTATAATGCATTTAAAATAAAATCCAACGCTTCATCCATAGTTATACTAAATCTTGTCATGTTAGGATTTGTGGTTGTTACTTGTTGTTTTTTCCTTATCTGTTCAATAAATTTTGGTACAACTGAACCGCTACTACCAAGAACATTTCCATATCTCACTGCAATGAATTTTGTGGGATGTCTTTCTTCATTCAGATAATTATTTGCTGAAACAAATAATTTTTCCATTAATAATTTTGTAGCACCATAGGTGTTTAACGGCGATACGGCTTTATCAGTTCCTATACAAATTGCTTTTTTTATGTCATTTCTAATAGACGCATCAATTACATTCTGTGAACCAATTACATTAGTTTTGATTGCCTCAAATGGGTTGTATTCTACCTTTGGAACATGTTTTAGAGCTGCTGCATGAAAAACAAAATCAACATCCTCTAATGCTAATTCTAAACGTGGTAAATCTCTAACGTCTCCAATAAAAAATCTTAGCCTTTTATCTTGAAATTTTGTTTCCATTTCAATCTGTTTAAATTCATTTCTACTGAAAATTCTAATTTGATTAACTTTAGATTCTAAAAGTCTGCTTGTTAATGCTTGACCAAGAGAACCTGTACCACCCGTAATTAGTACGTTTTTTCCGTTAAACATAGACATAATCTCTGTCGTATTCATTATGATTATCAAAATTTTGTGGTATATTAAGAATATTTACAATTTGTTTTTGATAATATATTTACAAACGTTACATCAAGTTTAATTTTGCCTCAACGTTAAAATCAATTAATCAAATAGGAACAATTTAGAAATAAGATTTAGATATACAAATCAATTACACTATTCGTGCAGAAGCCAAATATTTTGTTGATTGTTATTGATTCATTACGTTCTGACAAATGTTTTGGAGCAAAAAAATCATCAATTACTCCAACAATTGACAATCTAATACAGAATGGAGCATATTTTGAACAGGCAATCAGTTCTGCCGCATCTACGATTTTATCTATTGGTAGTCTTTTTACTGGATTATACCCTTTCAGAATTGGATTAGGTGGTCCAGCTTATCAAAAATTTGATCCTAAGATTACAAATCTTGTAAAAATCTTAAATGATAATGGATACACCACTTATGCCACAGCACCAGAAATTGCCGATGATTTCGGACTTATTTGCGATTTCCAAAACCCAGATTCTTCATATGATAATTATTTTAGTTTATTTTCTGGATTAGGCGATGAAATTTTAGATAAAATTAAAAATAAAAAATTGAAAGATCCATGGTTTTTTTATATTCATTTGTTTGATCTGCACACCCCAGTAATTGTACCTCCGCATTTTAATGATAAAAAATATGGAAGAAGTCAATATGAAAGGATGGTTTCTGCAATTGATGATTGGCTTTCACAAATTTTGGAATATATTGATACAAAAAATACTATTATCATACTAACTGCTGATCACGGTGAATATGTTCCAGTATTAAATACAAAAAATGGATTAATTAGTTTAGAATCTTCAGACACGGAAAAAAATTTATGGAAATTAGGAAATAAAATCCCAAAAAATCTTTTTCCTGTAAAACGTAAAATGGGCAAACTAATTCGTTCCTCCAGAAATAAATTAAAATCTTCAAAAATTAACGATGAAAACCTCTCTGTATATGAAAAAAGAGTCTTATTTAATTCAAGAATGTCAACTGGTCATAGAATGTTTGATGATCTGTTACGAATTCCTTTAATTTTAACTGGTCCTAAAATTTCAAACAACGTATTAATTACAAACATGATCAGACAAGTTGATATTTTTCCTACAATACTTGATCTAATCTCTATACCTGTACCGAATGATATTGATGGAAAAAATTTGCTTCCTTTAATCGAAGGTCAAGATACAGAAGAATTAATTTCCTATATTGAAAGTCCACCTTTAGTAGAAAACCCATCTATGAAATACATTGGCATTAGAACGTCAAAATACAAATTCATTCAAAACATTCATGATGATAAACAATCTTACGAATTATATAATTTACAAAACGATCCATTGGAAGAAAAAAATATTGTAACAACAAGCAGCAAACAAATTGAACAATTGAAAAAATCCTTACATACAATACGAAACAAAAAATCATTAAGCCAAAATGTTGAATATGATGATAATGAAAAACGTAGAATTGAGAATGTATTAAAAAAACTGGGGTATGTCTAAAAACCCCAATTCTTAGTAACTTTTTAGAATGCTAAATTAGATGATATATTATGAATCAAGGCAAATTATTTGGTAAAAATAACGAAAATTTATTTCAATCCAAATCTACCACGCTAAAATTATTGCAAAATAATCTCAAGCAATCTAAAATTGAAAAAATTTATGATTTTACTGTTCAAGAGTGGTTAGACAACCAAAAATTTATTTTAAAAAATACATCTCAAAAATTTTCAAATCATGTAATAGTTCGAAGCTCTGCACAAGGAGAAGATTCTTTGGAACAATCTCAGGCTGGTAATTATCAAAGTGTTTTAAATGCTAATCCAAAATCTGAAGCATCTGTAAAAAATGCGATTGAATCTGTCATAAAATCATATAGAGAGAAAGGAAATACAAATAATAATAATTTAATTTTAATTCAAAACCAAACCAAAAATATTCAAATTAGTGGAGTAATATTTTCAAGAACACCTGATATAGGATCTCCATATTATGTTATCAATTATGAAACAAGTGGTGCTACTGATGGTGTAACTAAAGGATTAGTAAACAAAACAATTAAGATTTTTCGAAACACCATTTTAGAAAATTCATTAGAAAACTGGAATATATTATTAAAATCTGTTCGAGAAATTGAACAATTTCTCAATTATACATCTTTAGACATTGAATTTGGAATTACAAAATCCAACAAAACAGTCATTTTTCAAGTACGCCCAATGACATCTATTAATTCAAGAAGTGCTGCTCTAGACTCAAAAATAAAGAAAAGCATTACAGGATGTAAACTCCAGTTTCAAAAAAAAAATATGCAACGAAATCTTTTGGGTGATTATACAGCTTTTTCTGATATGGCGGATTGGAATCCAGCAGAAATTATTGGGAATAATCCTAACATTCTGGATTATTCTCTTTACGATTTTCTTATAATGGACAGTATATGGCATAAAGGCAGATCTAAAATTGGTTATCAGCAAATTAAGAATCAAAATTTAATGGTAAAATTTGGAAACAAACCATATGTGGATATTCGAGCAAGTTTTAACTCCCTGATTCCACAGAACATCAAAAAAAAATTAAAAAGTAAGCTTATTTCCTTTTATTTTCAAAAATTAAAAAGACATCCTTATCTTCACGATAAGGTTGAATTTGAGATTTTGTTTTCATGTTATGAACCATTCTTAGAAAATAGATTAAACGAATTAAAATTATTTAATTTCACTAATTCTGAAATTTTAATTTTAAAAAATAGTTTACTTAAATTTACAAATGACGTTATAGATAATTTTAAAAATACTTCCAAAGAAGCTTCTATATCTATCGATTTAATGAAAAAAAATAGAACAAAAATCTTATCTAAACTTCATAAAAGTAAAGGATCTTACAAGGATCTTTTGTTTGCTTCAAAATCATTATTAGAAGATTGTAAAAATCTTGGCGCACTTCCATTTGCTACAATGGCTAGATTGGCATTTATTTCATCAATTATTCTTAAAAGCCTAACAAAAAATGGCTATATTTCTGAAAAATCTGTTGAAAATTTTATGAATTCTATTAATTCACCATTATCAAAATTTCAAGAAGACCAAATAAAATTCATTAATAAAAAAATATCTAAAAAACAATTTCTTAACAAATATGGGCAT
>CEQE01148781.1_pt1 | contig 12657 bp, 8 predicted proteins | sample 356201 | NCBI WGS metagenome assembly CEQE01 (sample SAMEA2619970, study PRJEB7988) | marine metagenome | biome: marine biome (ENVO:00000447); feature: mesopelagic zone (ENVO:00000213) & marine oxygen minimum zone (ENVO:01000065); material: "saline water (ENVO:00002010), including plankton...
CGGGCGGGCCTTGCCGGCTGAATACGCAAAGCGACCGGTTTTCAGGCTAGCGGGTGATCTGGAGTGGCCGCGAACGCCCAGGAAAGGCTTTAGAATGTTGGCCATGCGCTGCCAGAAACTGCTTTTCCCTGATCAATTTGCGAGGGCTGCTGTTCTCGTTTGCACGGTTTGTCTTTGGTGCTTGGGGCCAACATCTGCTGCCCAGGAAGCCCAGGCTGTACCGCAGCAATACGAGGATGCCCTGGCGGCCTTGGAACAGGGCCAACTTGAAACGGCGCGGGGCTTATGGAGTGCACTTGCCGAACAAGGGGACGCAGCGTCCCAGTATCAACTGGCACGGATGCACCACTACGGCACCGGTACCGCAAGAAACCTGGTGCTGGCCAGCACCTGGTATCGGGCTGCGGCGGAGCAGGGCTACGCCAATGCCCAGAATGCACTTGGTTGGCGCTACTACAACGGCGACGGTATCTTGCAAGACTATATTGAGGCTACGCACTGGTTCAGCCGGGCTGCCATCAATGGCCATACCGGCGCCCAGAACCAGTTGGGCTGGATGTTCCTGCATGGCCTGGGTGTGTCGCGGGATATCAGCGAGGCGAGAAAATGGCTGCAGGACGCCGCCGATCGGGGCTATGCCGAAGCCCAGAACAACCTCGGCTGGATGTATCTCAAGGGTATCGGGGGTCTTGAGGACAACGGCCAATCGCTAGACTGGATCGCTAAAGCCGCCAAGCAAGGCCTGGCTAAAGCCCAGGATAACCTTGGTTGGATGTACCACACCGGTACAGGTGTTGAAAAAAACATCAACCAAACCGTTCATTGGTATCGCAAGGCGGCTCTCAACGGCCATGTCGACGCACAGTTCAAACTTGGAACGCTGTGCTATAACGGTACCGAAATTACCCAAGATCTTCCGGGCGCATTAAGGTGGTTTGAGATGGGGGCACAACAGAACCTGGCCCAGGCTCAGTTCAACCTAGGCGTCATGTACTTCAACGGTGAAGGCGCCGCACAGGATATTGGCAAAGCCTTTGCCTGGCTAGAAAAAGCGGCACAACAGGAATTCGCCATCGCCCAGTACACTTTGGGCACATTCTACCAAGATGGCATTGGCGTCAAAAAAAACAATATCCGGGCCGAACAGTGGCTGAACAAGGCGGTCGCCAACTATGAGATTTCAGGGAACGCCCCCGAAGATCTCAACCAGCGTTACCAGCAACTGCACTAGGCGTTGCACTGGATTTCACTTGCCGCACAGCAGGACCATCCTGCTGCCCAGGATAACCTGGGCTGGATGTTCGAGACTGTCAAGGACACAGAAAAAAATATCGCAAAGGCAATTTACTGGTACCGAAAAGCCACCATCAACGGCCATGCCTCGAAGTAGTTCAAACTCGGCACCATCTATTACAATGGTTTTGATACCCCCAAAGATCTAAAAAATGCCAGGCAGTGGTTCGAGATGGCAGCACAGCAGGGGGTTGCTCAAGCCCAGTTCAATCTGGGCGTGATGTACTTCAACGGCGAAGGAGTTGGAGAGGATGTCGACGAAGCCATATCATGGATCGAGAAAGCCGCCCGACAGAACATGGCGATTGCCCAGTACACACTGGGAATGTTCTACCAGGACGGCAAAGTTATACAGCAAGATCTTGAATCTGCCCGTCACTGGTTAAACCAGGCAGTTCTTAATCATTCTCCAGAAGATGACTTTCTTGACGATCTTACCCGCCGTATCAAGTTACTGATTACGGATAACTAACAAAACCCTATGCACTTGCTACCGCCCCGTTGAGGCATTGTTTCCCCGGAAGGTTGCGTTCTGGGCACCTCGCTCATACCGAGCTCCCGCTAGATCAATCGAGAACATAAACGCCCCCAGGATAGTGGTGGAAACATTGGCCACGCCGATAAGACGCCCTTTATGGACCCGCAGCGAACCCCAGGTCATATCGGCATAAAGATTGAAGTAGCCCTCCATGGTCGCTTCCGATTCGGTAGTGCTGTAGGCCTTCAAAATACCGGCCTCTGCATCGGGCTCGGTACCAATCACAACTAAACCACTATCAAGCAGAACACCCGTGGTATACACGTCGGCATTGGTATCCGTCTCCCAGATAACCGGTGAGGCGGGGCAGGTGCTTTTAATCTTATAAAGTTTGCTGTCGTCGTTGTCCTTGGTACCGATATAGAGATCGCCGTTGGAATCCACCAGTGGCGCGGCGCGGATACCGCCTGACAGATCCGGAATCTCGCAACCGTCTTCCCAATCAGTGGTACAGGCTTCGCCTGCCAGATCGAAACAATAGATCTGATCACGCAAAGCGGTATAAATCCAGCTGCGATCAAGGTTGAACTGAGCGCTTGAATAGGTCTCCGGTGCCACATGCTCCTCCGAATACCCGTCCTCGGGCTCATCGGGGGGAGGGCCTGGGTAATAACTCCATTCCTCCAACTCCGTGATCAGATTCACTGCATAAATACCATCACCATCCAATGCACCATCGTTTACATTGAAAAACACCAATTTTTTACCTATTTCATTTACTTCATTTATGATCGGGGCGTTGTAGATTTGCGGATCGCTAGCGTCGCTTGGCACAAACGTCCATAACTCAGTGCCCGAGGAATCAACAGCATGCAGCGCATCCCCACCCACGTACAAAATATCCCGCTTGGAAATCGCAGGCGTAAGGTGCCCCATATGGTGGGTCTCTCCTGCAACCGTAATCACATATTCCCACTCCAGTACCGGTGTGCCGCGATGTGGGTTGGAGATTTTGACCAACGTAAGTGTTGTACCCGAATGATCACCTTCGGGAAATCCATCGGGAAAAGAAACCGTACGACCCTCTTCCTTGACAAAATAGACATTGCCACGCCGATCGAGCACAGCACTGCCACGTACCTCGGCGTCACCTAATTCGTAGCGCCAGACCTCGCGCATATCCCTAAGATCCACCTTGACCAAAAAATTATCGGTGGCAAGCGGGTGATTACTGCCGGCACCGGTGCCCGCGTAGGCATAGTGTTTGACAATGGTCGGCGTGGAGTAGTAGTAATTCCCTGTGCCCCCGGAATAAATCATGATGCCAAGACACCCTGTGGCGGTCTCGGTTGGATTGCGGATACCGTAAGTATCGTAGGTCCGCCCCCCCCGACTAAACGTGCCGGTAACGATGCCACCGGCAAATTCCAGGCTGAATCGTTGCGCTCCTGTTGATTTTTCCAGGATGAGCCCCGTGGCCGCATCACGGCTTGCGTGAAAGCCGCTTAGCGCGCCCAGCGGAGAGGCGAGGTTGCCGCGGACGATTGGGGCAGTCTCACCGAAAATCTTCATCGAGATATTCTTCTGACCCACTTTGAGGCAGTAATCTCCTTCAAGGGGCGCTTCAACTGATGTGCAGGCGCCTTCGATACCGGTAAAGATCGTCTCGGTGGTGCCGTCAAAGGACATGGTGCCTTCTATACCGGTACTGGAACCAGTACTGGAGATCTCGAAGTCAAATGCGAGATAGCCCATCAGCGGATGCTCAGACATGGATACTGATCCTGAACCGATGCCAGTATCGCCATCCCACGTGCCCTCTAATATCCAGTCTTTCGCATACCCGGCAACAATGTCTACCGTGGCCTCATCGGCATCATCGTCGGTGGTGACGTCAAACGACATCGCCCCGAACATCCCGCCATAAAAATCACCAACGCAATACTCCGCCGCAAAGGATGGCAGTGGAACATACAGCACCAACCCCAGTGCACACGCCAAAGTTTTTCTACGCAGTGTCGATAACCTCATAACGATTTCCTTGAGTTTACTTTCCCCGACCTCTCTGAGGTGCCGACTACTACAGCGCGAACGTACTATCAGGGCTGGTGGCGGTGAGTCTTAGTAGTTCAGCTGGTTAAGGCCGTAGATCACCACCAGCACACAGATCATCAGTGCATAAAATAAGGCCATTATCGAGGGCAATTTTCTATTTCGTAGCATGGCGCTCACCTGCTAAGCATAGTTTGTACATGCTCTCATAATAAAGAAGATACGCGGCCCCGTATGTGATAGCCATCACCTGGTCACGCAGGTAACAGAAACCCAGCTCCTGGAGAAAGGCCCGTTAGAAGGCAAGCCTGTACAAAGCGATCAAGGTCTCTAAAAAGCACGGCCCAGAACCCAGCGGCACCTCCCGGGACCTCTGGAAGTCTTGATAAGATTGGCCATACTCAGTATCGCGTGCTGGAGATCAGACCGTAGATGATGCCAAACAGGCAAAGCGCCACAAACGAGCCTGCGAAAACGCCCAGTGTGAGTATTACCAAGTCGGTTGTCTGCTCGGTGCTGAAACCGAGGATATCGGCCAGCCACAAGATAAACTTTTGCATATGCGCGCGCTCCCAAATAAACCCGGCTCCGAAAAATCGCCAGAAAACTTGTCCTCAACTGTCATTCTACACCGCTATGCACCTCGTATTTGAGGTGCATTATGGAAGCCGTATCGTCGTTGATCAAGATCGATAACTTCAGTTCGATATAGCTCTACACCCCGCCGGTGCTCATCTCGAAGATCGGCAGCAGCAGAGCGATGACCTCCGCAAAACTGCAGACGCCTACTGAGTATAGACGCCGATTCAGATCAAGATTTGGTATAAATCCAAGGTTTTCATGATTATTTGATCTTGAATTCGCCAGAGGAGTTGTATTGATCGAGCCGACGTGACTTAGGAAATAAACATGAAAACTTCAGCCTCTCGTTGTAATTGGTTACCCGTGAGTTCGAACCCATTTAAGCCGTTACTTTCTGCAGTCACTGCAGTCGGTCTGCTCCTTACAAGCCAGGCCGTACTGGCCGGGGGCTCCCACCCGCACCAGTGGCTGATAGACACCACGGTGACCATTGCGTACGGAACCACTACCACTGATTCAGAGGGTATTACCGTCGCTACAGACTGTTTTGCCAAGGGCGAGTTCCGCCTACGCACCAGATGGGCGGAACGTTGTCCTCCGATCCAATCTCATCCCATGGGTGTTACTAGATGGAGTGATTGCCCTGCCTCCTCCTGGAGTTCCTGGTGGGCTTTGAATGACGAAGGCTCGATACGCATTGCTAACGCCTTGCCCTACCTGTCACCAAGCAATCGGTACAACCGCCGCTACGACATCCAGTACCGTCCCGTGCAGGGCCAAAACCAGGAAGGAATTCGATATATAAATTTAGAGGATTTCAAGATGACTAACCCTGATACCCCCGAGGAAACTTGGACCCCAATCGGGGATTCGTCAAATTACCTCCCTGGCTATGATGGAGTCCTGAGAATTCCTCTTACGTGGCGAATAGATACTACTAACCTTGGAAGCTTCATCGATACCGGTGTTGGCTTCACCAACGAAAACTGCGGTGACCCCGTACCCATAGGGCCTGATGATGAAGGTGGTGGCACATCTACCTTCCCCATCACTACCGCTAAAGATGGCAAGACTGATAAAAAAATGTATACCGTTATAAAAGAGAAGCCTGCCAAGCCGGTAAAAAAGAAAATGCAAGCGGAACATGCAGAGCGATATCGTGAAAAACGAAAGCAACTGGTCGCCGAAGTGGCACGTCATGTGAATAAGCGCCCGCCCAGCCAGAAAGGCAAGCGCGAACGACTCTGTACCCATATCCAACTGGCTGACGGCGAGAGGAGCATCGCGGTCTGCGGCGCCAAAGCCCGCAAGGCCAACCCGAAACTGTGGAATGCCCGCCTCAAGTTATGGGAATGGGATCAGCGCCACCCGATTGAGGAAGAAGAATTTAGGGGTGACAAACCGGCAGGCCCGGATGGTGAACCTGAATCCAAATGCTATTGCGGCATAGTCACCCTTTTTGATCCCAAGAGCGAAACCCTGTTCTGCGAAATAAGCCTGATGCGGTGTTCACAGTGCGACCCGGTGTGTGACTGAAACCAAACCTTCGGCATTAACCAATGGGTACTGCGATACACCACTTCAATAGTTGGCACCAGACGCGTTAATATAGGAGAAGATCGCTAAAAAAATAATCTTGCGTTCTATGTGATACTGATCACATACGCGCAAAGGCCAATGAGACGATGATTGCATAACGCAATAAACATCGTATTCATACCTTTACCCGGAGGGTAATCATGATCAACAAATTTTCAATACTGTTGCTGTCGGCAGTCCTGATGGCTCCACCGGTTCTCGCTGACCTACCGACTCTGGCATCAGATGACAGGGGTTTTGTCCTCTCCGGCCTGAGTCCAAAAGCGATTCAGATTCGAGCCGAATCCCGAAAGGCAACTGTCCTCAGGCTTGTCGGCAGGGACGATCAGAACTACGCGGATTACCTGAAGTTACAGGAAGTACGATACGGCACTGGCCGCTTCATCAAACGCAACATCTACACCACACCGGCACTGAAGCGAGCACTGTGGCGACCTGCGAAAAAAAACCTAAAGGTATCGGCAGATTTTCGTTTAGCCAAGGATCGGGTGATTCTGAAGTACAAATTGCTCGACCCCAGGATAGCCCATTTGCTGAAGGGGAAAAATGGGCTTATCGACATATTTGTTCCCAGTGAGCTCTATGACAGCAGAAAAAGTTACAAGGTTGCGATTGAAAAAAATGACGGCACTTCGAAGTTAATTGAAAAATTTATAAGTCTCAGACAAGCCATTAACCGTTACAAACGGGATCTGGAAGCCAACGGTTACTGGGTCAAGATCTACAAGATTGATGGTGGTGACCATACTGACATCAAAGATACTCTGGTGCAGGACGAGAAATATGGGCTGATTGGTGGCGTCATGATGGGATCTGTACCTGTCGCTTGGTACCGAAATGAGGATGACTATAACGGTAATCCAGCTGAATTCCCCATGGATTTCTACTACATGGATCTCGATGGAACCTGGGGCGATGCAGATAATAATGGCGTTCTTGATTCCCATGAGGGTGACGTCGCCCCGGAAATCTGGATTGGCCGGATCAGCGGGTCACTACCAAAAACCGAGAAGACTGAAGCCCAATTGATCGTAGAGTATCTGAGCAGAAATCACTACTTCAGAACACAAAATAAGTTGAAGTTTCCGCAACGGCTATTCAAGTGGTCCGGAGGGGAACCATCTTATCGGAGTCTTGCCTACCACGATGATGACTACGCGTGGGCTGGGTACAGCAGATACCTTGATGGATATTTGACTGATACCCGACTGCTTAACAATGACCCTTTGCTCACTAATGAAGAGGACTATCTGGAAACAATTGACACTATTCCCGGTGGCTACTGGTATTCCCATTTGATGGCACATTCCTCACCAACCTCCCACTCATTCGATATGGAGGATGCCCCGGGAGGCTCGGTTAACGTTACTGAACTTAACGACAACCGGAAGCGAGCTCATTTCTACAACTTGTTCAACTGCAGCGGCGCAAAATTCACCACCGATAACTATTTTGCCGGCCTCTATACCTTTGGCAACAAATACGGCCTGGGCGCTGTTGGCAGTACCAAGACAGGCTCGATGTTGGAGTTCGATGTTTACTACGCAAACTTGAGTGGAAGTTTGATGCCTGAACACAGCGATTTGGCTTCTGACTGGGATGTCGTTGTTGGGGAAAAGCAGACCTTTGGCACGGCCTTCCTAAAATGGTTCCGATATCTGGCCAAGGATGGATTCGATACTGATGAAATATGGTGGCACTATGGAATGGTTTATCTGGGCGATCCGACACTTTACCCGGACTGGAACCTTAATAACGGTTACGAACGGTAAAGCCAAGAGCAGCAAAAAGAAAAAGAAGAAGGTCTATCTCAAGAAAATTCCCAAAAAGAAAAGCAAGCCCTAAGGGGCGGTAAATGTTGCTTGGCTGGTTACAGAAACCCCGCTTCGGCGGGGTTTCTTTTTGGTTTTCTAATCACCGATTGCCCGGATAAAAGGTGGCTTATACCCCGCCGGTGCTCATCTCGAAGATCGGCAGCAGCAGCGCAATGACGACCATACCGACAACGACGCCCATAAACAGCACCATGAAAGGCTCAATAATGGAGGTGATGCCCGAGACGGTCTCACGGGTCTGGCGGTCATAAACTTCCGCCACGCGTTTCATCATCGGCCCCACCTGGCCGGATTCCTCACCCAGCGCGATCATCTCACGCAGCAGCACCGGTATCACCGGGGCATCTGCCAATGCTGTCGCAAGGGGCTTGCCATGGCGCACCTCGGCAAGTGCTCTTTGTATGATGTGACTGATATAGCGGTTGCCGGAGACCTCGCCGGCAGACGCAAAGGCATCAATCAGGTTGACGCCCGATTCCAACAGGGTGCCTGCAGTACGCGCCAAGCGCGCGATTGCGAACTGCGCCATAAAGTTGCCCAGCACGGGCATTTCAAGGCGGGTGCGGTCCCACTGAAAAGCGCCCGCCGTCGTTTTGGTCCAGGCCCGGAAAGAGGCGCCGGCAACCACCACCCCCACCACCACCGCTGGCCACCAGGTAGACGCAAAATCGCCAACATTCAGAAGAATCTGCGTAGGCCCCGGCAGGGCCCGGCCCATGTCCTCAAACATAGTGGCAAACTGCGGCACCACGTAAGCGAACATCACCCCCAATGCAATCACCATCGCGCCCATCATCAGGGCGGGGTAAGTCATTGCGCTTTTAAACCTGTCCGCCAGTGCCTCATCGGCCTCACGCATCTCGGCCAGGCGTACCAGCATCGCATCGAGGATGCCGCCCGTCTCACCGGCACGCACCATGCTGAGAAATATATTCCCGAAGTACTGTGGGTAATCAGCCAACGCCTGCGAAAAATCCCGGCCCTGCTGGATAGAGGCGCTGAGGTCTGCCACCATCTCACTCATGGGGCCTGCGCTTTCCTGGCGCAAGACAAACTCCAGCGCCCGAGCCAACGGAAAACCCGCTTCCAGCAGAGTCGCCCATTGCCGGGTCAGGATCGTGATATCACGGGCCTTGATCTTTTTGGCACCGCCCAGGCGCAGCGACAGTCCGCCGCCGGAACCACCGCTGCCGTCGGCCTTCTCATCGAGCTCCTGTAACTGGATGCCCTGCCCCGCCAGCAGGGTGATAGCCTGCTTACGGTCGGGTGACTCGATGGTACCAGCGCATGCCTTGCCGTCGCGCTGGCCCTTGTATTGGAACGAGGCCACCTAGTGCCCCACGCGGAACACCTCGTCCCGGGTGGTCAGGCCCTGCTTCACCTTGGCCAAACCGTCCTCCAGCAACGTTACCATGCCATGATCGCGGGCATGCTGCTGAATCTCAGCAGAGCTGCGCCCTTCCATGATCAATTTGCGCAACTCGTCGGTGATCAACAGTAGTTCGTAAATGCCCAAACGCCCACGAAAGCCGCTGTAATCGCAATGCCGACAACCCGGTGCGTGCCAGTTGTCGTCACCCTCCTGTGTGCGGCAATCGGGGCACAACCGCCGCACCAGCCGCTGGGCAAATATACCAGTGACGGTGGAAGCCACCAGGTAAGGGTCCACACCCATGTCGATGAGGCGTGTGACCGCGGTCGCGGTGTCGTTGGTATGCAAGGTCGAGAATACCAGGTGACCGGTCAAGGCCGACTGCGCGGCAATCTCGGCCGTTTCTACATCACGGATCTCACCCACCAGGATGATATCGGGGTCCAGGCGTAGGATGCTGCGCAACACTGTCGCAAAGGTAAGGTCAATCTTGGCATTGACCTGTATCTGCTTGATACCCTCGAGTTGGTATTCGACCGGGTCCTCGACCGTGATGATATTTATCTCGGGTGTGCTAATTTCGTTAATGGTGGCGTAGAGCGTGGTGGTCTTGCCCGAGCCGGTCGGTCCCGTTACCAGCACGATACCGTTGGCACGGTGGATCAGCTCCTGCCACTGTGGGCCGATGGTTGGCCCCATCTGCAGATCTTGCAGGCTGACGCGGATGCTGGACTTATCCAGAATACGCATCACGATGCTCTCGCCGTGCACGGTCGGCACCGTGGCCACGCGCAGGTCATAACTGCGGCCTTCCACACGTAGCGCGATACGACCGTCCTGTGGCAACCGGCGCTCGGCAATGTCCAGATCAGCCAGTATCTTGACGCGACTAATCACTGCTGGCTGGTACTGGCGCGGCACGCTGTTGACCACCTGTAGTACGCCGTCAATGCGGTAGCGTACGTCGAGGCGTGCTTCGCTCGGATCCAGATGAATGTCCGACACACTCCGGCTGATCGCCTCCGAGAAGATGCTGTTGACCAGTTTGATTACCGGTGCTGCCTGTGCCTGCTCCTGCAGGTCGTCCAGTTTTTCTAACTGCTGCCAGTCGTTCTCGGAGGTGTCTTCAACCGCATCCTCCTCCATCTCGCCTAGATTCTGGTAGGTGTTCTCGATCAGCCGCTCGAGGAACTCGGGTTCGGTCAATCGCAAGCGCACCGGAGCATTGAGTATCCTTGCGCACTCGCTCGCGAGTGAGCCAAGGAATGGGGTCATCGTCAGCACCTGCACACTCTGGGCATCGTAGAAAACAGGCATCAACTTGTACATCTTGGCGAAATCCTCCGGAAAACGCCGCGGCAAGTCCTTGTCTATCAGCAGATTATCCGTGGGATAAAGCGGACCGATGCCGCTCGCCTGCTCCAGGATGCCCAGCACCTGCCGTGGCTCCTGGTGGTTATAACGGTAGCGTCGCCACAAAGACACCGGGCTTTCACGCAGCAATTCGAGAATCAACCGGGCGCCCTCTTCCGTCTCAGGCTGAAACAGCAGTGCATCGTTCTCGAGGCGCGGTAGCGCCAGTTCGCGGTTGATGCGTTTGTCAATCTTGCGGCTGCGGCTGCGTAACTGTTCGATCTGGGCACGCGGCAAACGCCAGCACTCTGCCTGGCTCACTGCCCGCAAGGCGGCGTTGTACTTACCGTGCTGCAACAGTCCGGCGAGACCCGTCAATGCCCCAGTACTCAGCGTAGCGACTGCCGTATCCTGCGCGCTCTCCTTGACGAGGCGATACTCACCGCTCGCCACCAGAAATGCAGCCTCAGCCGGATCATTCTCATGAAAGAGATGATCGCCTGCCTGGTGCTGCTCAAAGAACGTTGCGAGCTCACGCACTAGTGCGTACAGATCGATCGCGTTCAACTCAGAAAATAACTGGGACTTCCTGAGAAGGTGGTACTGGCGATCCAGCGCCGCGTTTTCCGAGAGTGGCTCGCGGTATTGCGAGTGTGCAGCCAACCACTCGTCAAATACGGCTCGCGGTAGGGCGGCGAGCGTGGTGTCCTCAGCCGCGCGATATTCAGCGTTCGCCGCCGCGCCATCCAGCAGCGCCGGCATGCCGACCACCTCGCCACGGCCCACGGTGTAAGCGTAGGTCTCCTCGACGAGCCCACGACCCTCGACCACTTGTACATTGCCCGAGTGCACCAGGAAAGCCGCCTGCGGGTCGTCGCCGCTCTGCTTGAAAACCTCGCCTGCGGGAACGTCGTGTACATCTTCGAAATTCCGGGCTAGGCTTTCCATCACATCGATGGGCAGCCCGGTCATCAACCGCGACTGCGAGAGAGTCTGGGCCAGGCTGGCTTGCATAAGAAATCAGGCGGGGCTGGTGGCCGCTGCATCCACTGGCAGCGCCCAGCCTAGAGGTTGAACTCCATCTCGATGTGGTCCAGCGCGCCGGCAGTCGCAGCCCCAGGATGCTTGAGCAGCTGGTCGGTACCGACCTTCACCGCCTCCTGCTCGGAAAGAATGACGTACGGAGTAATGAGTATCAGCAGTTCGGTGGATTTTTTCTGCTTGTGCTGCGAGCCAAACAGCGACCCCACGGTGGGCAAGTCCTTTAATGTGGGTATACCGCCGCTACCACCGCTGATATCGTCTCGGATCAGGCCGCTGATTACCAAGGTGTGCTTGTCTTTAATGATCACGTGAGTCTTCACCAACCGCTCGGTGATGGTGTGCTGGTTGTCACCAGAGGTCCCCGCAATAACGTTGCTGTTGGAGATCTCCAGATCCAGGCTGACATCCCGGTTGCTGGCTATGGTGGGCTTGAGTTTCAACTCCAGACCGACTTTCTCTCTGTCAAATGTCTTGATCGGCTGGTTGTTGGTATCCATCCGGGTCTCTTTGAGTATCGGAATCTCGTCACCAATCCGCAAGTTGGCCTCTATATTGTTTGACGCCATCAGATGTGGTGAGGCCAGCACCCGCGCATCGCTATCCTTGGCCAGCAGATTCACCATCATCGAGTAATTCTTGGGGTCGAGCAGTGCGTAGTTGATCCCCTCTGGGCTGCCCGTAAGCACATTTTTTGCGCTGTCTATCACGGTAGACGATGGAGCGAGGGCGCTGGGACCAGTGAAGGTCAGCGCCGTCATCGGAAATACGTTAAGCAACCGCTGCCACTGCAGACCCATGCGGTTATTCTGGTCTAGCGTGATCTCGACCACCTTGGCCTCGAGCAGTATCTGTGGGCTGCGCTTATCCAGTTCTATCAACATCTCCACCACCGCACGGTGATATTTATCTTCGGCGGTGATGATCAGGCTGTTGGTGCGCTCCTCGATCACGACACTGCCCGATATCACGCTGCCCTCCTCGCCCTCGGGTGCACTTGGCGGGGCATCCTGGCCCGTCAACTGTGCGACGAATGCCGCGATCACCGGCCC
>CEQE01148901.1_pt1 | contig 12638 bp, 11 predicted proteins | sample 356201 | NCBI WGS metagenome assembly CEQE01 (sample SAMEA2619970, study PRJEB7988) | marine metagenome | biome: marine biome (ENVO:00000447); feature: mesopelagic zone (ENVO:00000213) & marine oxygen minimum zone (ENVO:01000065); material: "saline water (ENVO:00002010), including plankton...
ACTAGGATCGTGCGATAGAACGCCTTTGAGTCGGTCCACGTGATTGAACGCCACTAGTGGCCTTGCGCGGCGGTTTCGACAATGAGTAGAATACATAGGTTCAATCGAACATGAATCGCCCCTCACAGGAAGCGCCAACATGGAAGCCTCTGAATACATTGCTCTTGAGCCGAACCCGGAAATCGAAGAATTTCGACCGGGCGACATCGTGCGCGTCGGCATACGCGTAACCGAAGGCCAGCGCACCAGGACGCAGGTGTTCGAGGGAGTGGTCATCCGCAAACGCGGCGGAGGCCCGGGCGCAAGTTTCACGGTCCGCCGTGTGACTTACGAGATCGGTGTGGAGCGCACGTTCCTCATCCACTCGCCGGCCGTGGAGTACGTCAGGGTGACTCGCCGTGGTCTGGTCAGGCAGGCGAGGCTCTACTATCTGCGCGGTCTCTCAGGGCGCGCCGCTCGCATCAAGGAAGCCCGAAGGTAGCCTGCTCGCAAGGCCTGCTACACCGCTTGCCGCCGTAAACGGAGGTCTGCGGTCCGATGAGATTCGCCGAAATCGCGGTCGACGCACCGACCGGCCACGGCAGAACGTTCAGCTATTCGATTCCTGACGGTCTCGAACTGTCCGCCGGCCAGTCCGTCCGCGTCCCGTTCGGCCCCCGCACCCTGCAGGGCATCGTCTTCGAACTCGTTCCGTCTCCGCGTGTGGAGCAGACCAGGCCGGTCCTCGCGACCACCAGCCCCGGTCCGTTGTTGGACGAGCGCCACCTGTTGCTCGCGCGGTGGATCAGCCAGCACTATCTCTGTTCTCTCTTTGAAGCGACCGCCCCCATGCTGCCTCCGGGCGGCAGGCTTCGGGTCCGCACTCAACTGTCTCTCAACCCCAACGTGACCGATCTCGCCGCCGTGGCCCGAAGCAGACTCCAGCTCCGGGTCCTTGAATACGTCCGAGCCAACAGTCCGGTCGGCGTCGAGCGGCTGACCCGAGTTATGGGCGACAGCGCCCGGGGGGCGTCGACTCGATTGGTCGGTCGGGGGATTCTGGAGAGCCGAGTGCAGGGCGCCGTTCGCGAGATCGCCCCAAGGTTCGTCGATCATCTGGCTATCAGGCCGGACGCTGCAGAGGAGATCGGTCGGTGGATGTCGAAAGGCGCACGGCGCGCTCCCAAGCAGGCGGCGCTCGTGGAAGCGCTAGCGGGAACGGATGCACCGATGGCGGTTTCTCAAGCCCGCAAAGAGTTCGGCCCGTCGGCGGTGTCGCGATTGCTGGAGCGGCGCTGGCTGACTGTCGAAAAGATGCGAGCCGAGATCGATCCCCTCACCACGATGCTGCTGGGTCCGGAGCCGCACGTTTCGTTGACCCAGCGCCAGTCGACCGCGGCCGAAGCCATCTGCCGCATCGTCGAGTGCCAGGATGTCCAGCCGCGTACGCTCCTGGTTCAGGGTGTCACCGGCTCCGGCAAGACCGAGGTCTACCTGGCGGCGGTGGCCCGATGCCTGGAGTTGGGCAAGCGGGCGATCGTCATGGTCCCGGAGATCGCGTTGACTCAGCAGACGATCGAGCGGTTCGCCTCCAGGTTCCCGGATCGAGTGGCCGTGCTCCACAGCGGCCTTACCGGCCCCGAACAGCTGGACCAGTGGTGGAAGACCAGGGAGGACCGATACGACGTCGTGGTCGGCTCGCGGAGTGCGGTGTTCGCGCCGGTCGCCGATCTCGGCCTCATAGTGATCGACGAGGAGCATGAGTGGACCTACAAGCAGCACGATTCAAGCCCGCGATACCACGCCAAAGACGTGGCGATCAAGCTGGCTGAGCTGTCCGGCGCCGGAGTTGCGCTGGGGAGCGCCACACCGGACGTCGCCTCGTACTATCGAGGTCTGAAGAAAGAGTTCACGCTGTTCACTCTGCCTGATCGGTTGCGTGCAGACGCGAACTCCCAGATGACCGCCACGCCTTTGGCTCACGCTGAAATAGCCGACATGCGCCAGGAGCTGAAGGACGGCAACCGCGACTTCTTCTCCCGGCTCCTCGACAAGGAGATGGAGTCCTGCCTGTCCGCGGGAAACCAGCTCATGCTGTTCTTGAACCGTCGAGGTTCAGCCACGCAGATGCAGTGTCGCAACTGCGGCCATCAGGTCAGATGTGCGGCATGCGACGTCCCGCTAACGTATCACCGCGGAGCGCAACGACTCATCTGCCACTATTGCGGCGTCCGTCGCAGGATTCCGCGAATGTGCCCCAAGTGCCTGACCTACCGGCTGAGCTACTACGGAATCGGAACGCAATCCGTCGCCGACGCGTTGGAGCGCCGATTCCCTGACATCAACGTGCTGAGATGGGACAGGGACGCAACCCGAAACATCGGCGAGTACCGGAAGCTGCTCGATGAGTTCAGATCGGGCCAGGCCCAGGCGCTTGTTGGCACGCAGATGATCACGAAGGGACTCCACCTGCCGTCGGTCACCCTGGTGGGAGCGGTGTTGGCGGACGTCGGCCTCGGCATACCGGACTACCGAGCGGGGGAGCGCGCCTTCCAGCTTCTTTGCCAGGTGGCGGGCAGAGCGGGACGAGGAGCGGCGGCGGGCAAGGTCGTGATCCAAACCTACCAGCCCGACAATTACGCCATCAAGTCTGCGGCCTCCCAGGATTATCAGGCTTTCTATACCCGGGAGATGGCGTTCAGACATGAGCAAGGGAACCCCCCTTACCGAAAACTGATCCGTCTGCTCTACACGGACACCAACAACGCGACCTGTGAGGAGAATGCGCGGCAGGTGGCGAGTCTGCTGGAAAGCGAACGCGACACACAGGGCGCCCTCGACACCGAAATCCTCGGACCGATGCCTGCTTTTCCCGCCCGCCTACGCGGAAAGTATCGGTGGCATCTGGTGCTCCGCGGATCCGATCCCCGGGCGCTATTGGATCGCGTGGCGTTGCCCCGAGATTGTGTGGTCGACGTGGACCCGGTGGCGCTCACGTGAGGACACGACAGCATCGCGTGAATGTCCTGGCGCGGCCCAGGGGTGGGGCGCCGGCCCCTCACAACTTTCTTATGCACGACACCGCAAACGGCCTTGACACGCATTAACCGCTGCCTTACGGTAAATCGTGGAGCTTGTTTTAGAAAGATTCTAAGTCGAGGGCGCCGCGACAAGACCGTTGGAGGTTGATGTTTGACCCAGACCATGGATGCGCAATCGAGGTATGACGAGATGACCGAGTCGCTCGTCGGACGCGGCGTGTTCATCACGCCCAAACGAGCCAAGCTGCTCGAAATCCTCGCGGGCGCAGACAGTCATCCGAGCGTCAGTGAGTTGCACGCACAAGTCCAGCTCCGGTACCCGTCCACGAGCCTTGCGACCGTGTACAACACCATCGAGCTGCTCAAAGAGTGCGGGCAGGTTCTCGAGATGGAGTTTTCAGGCGCCGCCAATCGTTACGACGGCCGTCGCGCCGCCCCGCACACGCATGTGGTGTGCCTCGAATGCGAACGCATCGAGGACGCGGACGAACTCGAGTCCGACGGCGCATACGCGTCGATCGAAGAGAGGACCGGATACGACATTACGAGCCACCGACTCGATTATTTCGGCGCATGTCCCGGCTGCCAGACGCGAGAGCCCGGCGCGCATTAGGCGGGCGTCAGGCACACCATCCCCACAGACGATTGCACGGATAAGCGGCGGGGTCGCCTTGGCCGCGTCCAGCGTCCAGCGTTCAGCAAATGGACGCTACCCACCGACCCACAATCCTGAATCACAGCACTCGAAGGCTTTTCCCAGACGCCGAACGCGTCTCACTGCAGAGCCACAGACTCTTCGTGGGCGAGTTCGAAGGCGTAGGGAACGCGACTCGAACGGCTCGATTATCGTCCCATTCAACTGATACAAAGAAACCGAGGACCCTCTATGCCCGTCGCGGATCAGGTAAATCTAGTCAAACCCAGCCATCCTTTGGGCGACCGTGTCAGTGTATTCGGCGCAGGCGGCAAAACAACGCTTGCAAAGGCGATAGCTCGAAGGCGCGACCTGGAGCTCATCGAGATTGACTGGATTCGATGGATGCCGGAGTGGATGCTCCGAACCGATGACGAGGTGGAGAAGATCGTAACGGAGCGCATGGAATCCAGTCCACGCGGTTGGGTGACCGATCACAACGAGCGATTCCTTCTTCAACGCGCAGAATCTGTGATCCTCCTGGAACTCCCCTTCCGAACCATATTCTGGCGAAGACTGACGCGCTCGATCCATAGGGCTTGGACCAAAGAACCCGTGTGCGGCGGCAACACCGAAACGTTTCGACAGCACTTCACATCTCGTGAGTCCGCGATATGGGAGGCGTGGCAGCGGAGGAAGAGGTATGGCCGAATCTACGAGACTGTCTCGGGTCAAATCCCACCTGGCGTTGATCTTTACCGCATCCGCACTCCGCGCGAGCTCGACCGGTTCTATCAGTTCCACGACCTATCTCGGAAGGCGCCATTGACTGATTGACCCCCGGCATCCGCTCAACCGGACGCAGCGTCGGACCGTCACCGCCGAGTTTTCCGGCGCCCACTTCCCACTTGAGGGTCGGAAACATGCTTCCAACACCGCGCTTCGATCCTGCAAAACTGACGCGCCGCGCCGCTCTCCGAGTTCCATCACCGTGGCAACAGTTTCACAGATAGGCCGCTATCCCAACGAGCATACCGTCGCGAGATCGTTTCCATGCGAATACGGCTATCTGCTATATTATCGGCACTCTTCGATACAAAGGATCAGCGATGAAAGGGAAAGACTTTCTGTCCATAACCGACCTTGAGCCCGATGAGGTCTCGCAGATGGTTCGCAAGGCGAGCGAGATGAAAATCGACGGGGTCCCTCGATTGCTCGAAGGCAAGTCGGTCGCGCTCATTTTCGAAAAGCCCTCGCTGCGAACAAGGGTGAGTTTCGAGGTCGGCGTACAGCAGATGGGCGGGAACTGCATCTATCTGAGCCAGGCGGACATCGGGCTTGGCGTCCGAGAACCCGTGGTCGACGTGGCGCGAGTGCTGGACAGGCTGGTGGACGTCATCGTCGCCCGGGTGTTCTCGCATGAGAGCCTAGAAACTTTGGCCGAAGAGACAACTATTCCGGTAATCAACGCACTCTCAGACCTGGCCCATCCTTGCCAGGCTCTCGGAGATCTCTTGACCATGAGCGAGGCCAAAGGCCACCTGGAAGGGCTTCGGGTCGCGTACGTGGGCGACGGAAACAACATCGCGTCGAGCCTTGCGCTCGGTTGCGCGTCGGTCGGCACCGACTTCGTCATAGCTGCTCCGGGCAATTACCACGTGCCGTCCGTGGCATGGGAAGAAGCCCGTCGCAGGGCCTTTGAAAAAGAATCTCTCTTGGAGTGGGTGGAAGACCCTAAGAGGGCAGTCGACGGAGCTGACGTCGTGTACACGGACGTGTGGATCAGCATGGGCGACGAGCGCGAAGCCGATGAGCGCCGTAAAGTGTTCTCGAAGTTCCAGGTCACCGAAGATCTGATGGGCCTGGCGGACGATCAGGCCGTCTTCATGCACGACATGCCCGCTCATCGGGGCGAGGAAGTCTCCGAAAACATGCTCGACCATCACAGTTCCGTAGTGTTCGCTCAAGCTGAAAACCGTCTTCATGCGCAGAACGCCATAATGGCGGAACTTCTCTCAGGTTGATGCCGCATGCCCACCACAGATTGGCCTACAAGTGCTGCAGCATTCCGAACTCCGGGCGTTCCCAGATCGTCGCAGGTGAGGTGCTAACGTGAACAAGCCCGTGGTCGCCATCGTTGGCCGGCCGAACGTTGGCAAGTCCACGATGTTCAACCGTCTCGTGGGCCGGTCGGTTGCTATCGTGTCCAAAATGGCGGGCACGACTCGGGACCGGGTCACAACCGAGACCGAATGGGGAGACCATCTCTTCATTCTCGTGGACACCGGAGGCCTGGAGGTCTTCCCTGAGACCGAACTCTGGCGTCAGGTTAGGGACCAGATCGAGACGGCGATCGCGGACGCCGACGTGATTGTGATGGTTGTAGACGTGACCCAGGGCGTCACCCCCGACGACATCGACGTGGCCGCGCTGCTCCGTCCGAGCGGCAGGAAGATCGTCCTGGCCGCCAACAAATCCGACACCGAGGCGCGAGGGGCCGGGGCCGCCGAGTTCTACGAGCTCGGACTCGGCGAGCCGTACCCGATAAGCGCGTATCACAACATCGGACTCGACGACGTCATGGCCGAGGTCATCGCCAACTTCCCGGACGAGTCAGCGTTTCCGGAACAAGAAGCCGATCTGCGACTGGCCATCGTGGGCCGCCCCAACGTCGGCAAGTCGATGATGCTCAACAAGATCACCGGACAGCAGCGGTCGATTGTGAGCGATGTCCCCGGCACGACCCGAGACACGATCGACACTCTGATCACCCACAACGACACGTCGATCCTGTTGATCGACACCGCGGGCATCCGGCGTCGCGGCAAGATCGGGACCGGCGTCGAGAAGTACAGTGTCGTGCGCGCCATCAGGGCCATCGATCGCGCCGACGTGGCCGTCCTGCTGTTGGACGCCGCCGAAATCGCCACCGCCCAAGACACTCACATCGCAAGCCAGATACTCGAGTCGTTCAAAGGCATCGTACTTGCGGTTAACAAGTGGGACTTAGCGTCTGAGCTCGGAGCCACGCGGGACGACGCCACGGCAGTAGTGCGGGACCGTTTCAAGTTCGCGTCTTTCGCGCCCATCCGGTTCACGTCCGCGATGACCGGCATGGGTCTCGTCGACCTTCTGGACACCACGTTGTCCGTCTACGGGCAGTGGACCAAAGGGCTGCCGCGATACCACCTGCGCCGGACCGTGATGAACGCGATAGCGGAGCATCCGCCGGTGGCTCACAAGGGCCGGTCGGTTAAGATTTACAGCGTGGCGCAGGAGCAGACAGGGCCTCCGAGCTTCACTTTTTACGTTAACAAGGCGGATACCGTCCATTTCTCGTACCAGAGATACCTGGAAAACCGCCTTCGGGAAGCGTACGATTTCCGCGGAAGTCCTCTGAGGATGCGCTTCAAGAGCAGGGGTGAGCGGTGATTGAGTATCTGATTCTGGTCCCGATTGCCTATCTTGTGGGATCGGCGCCATTCGGTGTCATCGCCGGAAAGATAGCAACCGGCACGGACATTCGCGACTACGGCAGCGGCAAGACGGGAATGACCAACGTGCTGCGGACCGCTGGCGTCGTGCCGGCTGCGCTGGTGTTGGCCCTGGACATGGGCAAGGCCGTGGCGATGGTCGTCGTGGCTCGGATATTGTTCGATTCGACCGGCGTCGAGACCGCCGCGGCGATCGCGGTGCTGATAGGCCACAACTGGCCGATCTTCATTCAGTTTCGGGGAGGCCGCGGCACCGCATCCGGTTGGGGCGGCCTGCTGATTCTTTCGTGGCCTGCGTTCATCGTTGCGACGCTGGTGGGCGTGTCTATGATAGCCGGAACCCGATACGTGTCCCTCGGCTCCATCTCGGCCGCCGCGCTGGGCTCACTCGCCCTGATCGTCACAGCGGCGACCGGGCACGCGCCCATGCCGTACATGTGGTTCGGGATCGTTGGCGGCGCGTTGGTCGTGGCCAGGCACAAGGACAACATTCAAAGATTGCTGCAAGGCACCGAACGCAAGATCGGTCAGCGAGCAAGCCTGGCGACCGACAGCAAATAGGCTCCGCCGCCCGCCTGCCCCGATAGACTCCCGCGACCGGTATCCGACACTGCGGCCCTGAGCCCTCACCAACCCGCATAACCTGACCTCCACATCCTGCTTTTGGAAGCGCCGTCATGCCCAAAACCGCAATAGTCGGAACCACGAGCTGGGGAACGACCCTGGGCATCGTCCTCGCCCGCCGAGATGTCGACGTGCTCCTGCTGGCCCGCACCGATGACGAAGCCGAGGCGCTGGAATCCGCCCGTGTGAACGAGCGCTTCGTACCCGGCGCCCGCTTCCCGGACAGGCTCCACGTTATCGCCGATCCCGCATCCGTCGCCGAGGGCGCCGACTTGGTCATGTTCGTCGTGCCCTCGCGAACGCTGCGCGACAACTCCCGCAGGTTTGGGCCGTTCATCGACCCAGCATCGACAGTGGTCAGTGCGACCAAGGGTTTGGAGCTGGCAACGGGCATGAGGATGAGCCAGGTGCTCGCGGAAGAGATCCCACATTCGGTCGGAGCCGGAATCTGTGCACTCTCCGGCCCCAATTTGGCGACGGAGATCGCGGCGGGCAAACCTTCGTCAACGGTTGTCGCGTCTCCGAACCCCGACGCCGCGGCCAGGGTTCAATCGATATTCAACTCCGATGTTTTCCGCGTGTATACAAACGACGACATAATCGGCGTGGAGCTATGCGGCGCCCTGAAGAACATCGTCGCGTTGGGCGCGGGCATCTGCGACGGCCTCGGTGTCGGAGACAATGCCAAGGCGGCTTTCATGACTCGTGGGCTGGCCGAGATCACTCGACTGGGCATGGCCGCCGGCGCCAAGCCTGCCACGTTTGCCGGACTCGCGGGCATGGGTGACCTGATCGCGACTTGCTCCAGCACGCTCAGCCGCAACCACCACGTCGGCGAAGAGTTGGCCAAGGGCAAGAGCATCGCCGACATCCGCGCGACGATGGACAATGTGGCCGAGGGCGTCGATACGACGCCGCCCGCGCTGGAGTTGGCGGACCGGCTCGGAGTTGAGATGCCGATCGCACAGGGGCTGCACGACGTAATGTTCGGAGGCTTGTCGGTGCCCGACGCCATAGCCGGTCTGATGGGACGGGCGCCCAAGCCCGAGTGACCGCCGCTGCCGCCGGCTATCCCCCCAGTTCTCCCAGCTCGTAGAGCACTGCCGACACGGCGGTGATTGCGGCCGTCTCAGCCCGCAAGATGCGTCGACCGAGACTGACGACCCGAACGCCGTGTTCACGAGCAAACCCGACCTCATCCTCGGCGAAGCCGCCCTCGGGCCCGACGATGATCGCCAAGTCAGGTGCGCCGTCGTCCTCGGCCAGCGCCTGGTTGATCGTCGTTCGGAGGCCGCCGTCACGTTCATCCTCCCAGGGCATGATCGCAATGCCGGATGGGCCCTCGACCGCCTCTTGCAGCGTGACTGGGTCGAGTATCGTCGGTATCCGTCCTCGCCGCGATTGCTCCGCCGCTTCTGTGACGATTCGGCGCCATCTGTCAACGCGGCCCCGAGCACTCTCGCGGACGACCGTTCTGTCGGAAACGAACGGAGCGAAAGCGGACACCCCCAGTTCAGTGCACTTCTGAAGCACCAATTCGAACCGGTCCGACTTCAACAGCGCCTGATAGAGGACGATGCGGCGGCGTGGCTCACCTAAAGCAGGTCGTTGATCGACTACTTTGCCGAATACTCCTTTGGCGTCAACCTCGGTGAGAACGACCTCGTACTCAACGCCGGTGTCATCCAACACCACAATCTCGTCGCCAGGCGCCAAACGCAGAACTCGCGCGATCTGGCGGGCTTGGGGTTGTGGGATGGCAGCGACGTCGGAAGCAATCGACTCCGGCGGTACGAAGAATCTGTGCAAACGGGGCCTCCGATCAGCGCGGGCTCCGTCACAATGCGCTTGAATTTTCGGCTATTGCCTACCCGGCACCCAGAGCTGGGATTCGGACGGCTCTTCCGCGGGTTCGTCCTCCGGCCATTCCGACTCCGGATCGTCTTGACCAGGCAGCCAGATCCCGGTCTCGCTGGCCACGCTGCGAGTTTGATCCTCTTGCTGCGGCGTCCAGATCAAGGACTGCTCGGGCGCGTCCTCCGGCAGGTCGACCAGATCCTCGAAGCCCTCCGGCGGATCGCCCGCTGGGATGTAGGTGAAGCCGCCCCTGCCGAGCGTTGCCACGAGCTTATTCAGTATGGCGCTCTGGTTGTCTTCTTGACCTGCAAGATACGTCGGCCTGCCCCGGTACCCGAACCGGATGGCGCCGGTGCTTGGATGGACGTCCGGCGGGTCGAGGATCCATTGCGTCCGCCTGAAATGGCCGTGGGGGCGGAAACCATTGGCCTCGGCGTACTCGATGGCCCCGTACACGATTTCGTGGGCCAATTCGACGCTGATCGGAACGGGCTCAACTCCCGCATAGAGCCGCGGAAGCGCCCCTTGGTGGAACTGATCTTCAGGGACGTTTGCCCCGAAGAACGTGTCCTTCATTCCGAGACAGAAGGTGTCAACGAGGAAGCGGGCGAATACTATCTCATTCGACGGCTGCGCGCGAGCCACGACCATCGAGGCGATGCCGTAATCCTGCCAGCCCGGCTGCACCCAACAACCCGCGAACGGAAATTCCCGAGCTCGGCGCAGCACTCGGTCGGGACGGTCGGCCGCGGACTCGTGTACGGCGCGGCGCGCCAGCTTGGTCTTGCGCCGAGTCCGCTTCTGCATGGCGCGTTGCTGTTTTCCGCGTTGGTTTTGCTGTCGTTTCTTTGGCATCGGCCCAGATCGGTCAGGTCGGGTTGAGGTCAGGAAGATGCTAGCAGCGTCACCCAATCTCCGTCAACGAACCGGTCCTCGATGCTGCCGCCATGCGACTCGATCGTCGAGACGACGGCGTCTACATGATCCTGGATGATGCCTGACGCCATAAGCCGGCCGCAGTCTGCCATCGCACGAAGGAGTTGTGGTGCAAGATCGATCACGACCTTGGCGGAGATGTTGGCGACGACGATATCGAAACTGCGCTCGGGGGCCAGCGAACTGGGGAGCGTGCCGTGAGCAATCGTGACGCGCGACTCTTGCCTGTTGACCGCGACGTTGTCGTTGGCTGCTCGGGTGGCGATCGGGTCGATTTCCAGGCCGAACGCCGATGCGGCGCCTAGCGCCACCGCCGTCATCGACAGAATCGCCGATCCGCAACCAACGTCCAGTACGCGACTGCCCGGCTCGACCAAATCTTCGAGCACTTCAAGGCAAGTGCGCGTCGTTGGGTGGTGTCCGGTGCCGAACGCCATTCCAGGGTCGAGGAGGATCACTTGATCGGACGGACCGGCCCGATACTCGCGCCAAGTTGGGCAGATCACGATGTTGCGCCCGATTCGCAGAGGGTAGAAGTGCTCTTTCCAGGCGTTCTGCCAGTCCTGCTCTTCGATGACCCGCTCTCTTAGCGGAGACACGTCGGCAAGGTACGCTACAAGCCGAACACCAACGTCGATCTGCTCACGGCGGTTGTGGGTCGTGGAATCCAGAGGCAGGTAGGTGCGGACGGTTACATAGTCAGGGATCGGGGCTCGTTCGCCCTCGTCGGGATTGTGGCCGGCATCTTGCTCGGTCGCGACCCCGCCGTGGCCGTAACGATGGAATATCTCAGTCAACGGCTCCACGAACTCGGGAGGAGCGTCAACGGCAAGCTCGATCCACTTCAATCGATGTTACTCAGCGCCCAACGCGTCCTTGAGTTTGTCGAAGAAGCCCTTGCCGTTCTCGTTGAAATTCTCGTCGCCCATCATGCTGCCCAGTTCCTTGAAGACAGCTCGTTGCTCTTCCGTGAGAGCGGCCGGGATCTCAACTTGGACGGTTACGAGTTGGTCGCCGCGTTGGCGGCTTCGGAGGTGGGGGACGCCCTTGCCCTTCAACGTGAACGTCTGGCCAGGTTGAGTGCCAGCCGGGACTTCGAGTTCGACTTCGCCTTCCAATGTCGGCGCCTGAACCGTTGCGCCGAGGGTTGCTTGGAATACATTGATGGGCATCGTCAGATGGATGTCGGAGCCAAACCGCTCGAACACCTCGTGCTCTCGCACCCGCACGACCACATACAGGTCGCCGGGCCGTCCGCCGCCAGAACCGGCTTCGCCCTCGCGGCTGAGCCTGATCTGCGTACTGTCTTCGATTCCCGCTGGAACCGCAACGACCAGTTTGCGGTTGCGACGCTCGCGTCCGGCGCCGTTGCAGCGTTTGCAGGGCTGGGTGATGATGCTTCCCTCGCCCTGGCACGAATTGCACGTCGACACCTGGTAGAACTGGCCGAACAAGCCCTGATGCGATCGCCGCACCTGCCCGCTTCCACGGCAATTGCCGCACATCGTCGGGCTCGACCCGGGTTCGCTCCTGGCGCCCTGACACGCGGTGCACACGTCGACCCGATCGATCTCGATCTCTTTATCGGCGCCAAACACCGCCTCTTCGAAATCGATGGCGATGCTGTATTGAAGGTCTGCGCCGCGCTTGGCCCCGCCGGCTCTCGGCCGGCCACCTGATTCGAACCCGCCGCCGCCGAAAAAGGCGTCGAATATGTCTCCGAATCCGCCGAAATTTTCGTGTCCGTCGAATCCTCTGCCAGCGCCGACTGTCGCATGGCCGAAGCTGTCGTATTCGGCCCTCTTCTTCTGATTCGACAGAACCTGGTAGGCTTCGTTGACTTCTTTGAACCGGTTCTCTGCGCCTTCTTCCTTGTTCCTATCAGGATGATATTCGAGGGCCAGTTTGCGGAAAGCTTTCTTGACGTCCTCTTCCGAAGCGTTCTTAGGGATGCCGAGGACTTCGTAATAGTCGCGTTTGCTTGTGGTCATGTTATGGGCGAGCCCACCTTTTCTCGGACGATTCCACGTAATTTGATGCCGCTCATGCGCCCCGATGCATGCAGCGGGGCGC
>CEQE01030528.1_pt1 | contig 12636 bp, 12 predicted proteins | sample 356201 | NCBI WGS metagenome assembly CEQE01 (sample SAMEA2619970, study PRJEB7988) | marine metagenome | biome: marine biome (ENVO:00000447); feature: mesopelagic zone (ENVO:00000213) & marine oxygen minimum zone (ENVO:01000065); material: "saline water (ENVO:00002010), including plankton...
GAGATGACCATCGACACCGACAAGAGCTACAAGGCCACATTCGAGCTGGACAGCGGCGGCGAGTTCGTCGTTGAACTCTATGCCGCAGAAGCGCCGATTACCGTCAATAACTTCGTGTTCCTGTCCCGTGACGGCTTCTACGACGGCGTGACGTTCCATCGCGTGATCCCCGACTTCATGGCCCAGGGCGGCGACCCGACCGGAACGGGCTCGGGCGGACCCGGCTACAGGTTCCAGGACGAGTTCCACCCCGCCCGTCGTCACGACAAGCCCGGCATCCTCTCGATGGCCAACGCCGGACCAGGCACCAACGGCAGCCAGTTCTTCATCACCTTCGTCCCGACGCCGCACCTGAATGACGCGCACACAGTGTTCGGCGCCGTGATCGAGGGCATGGACTTCGTCAACGCCATCCCGGCCCGCGATCCCGGTTCGGCCACCGCCCCGGGCGTCGCGATCAAGACGATCACTATTTCCGAGGAGTAGTCAGGCCGGACGCGCGAGTCATCGGCAAACCAGGCTGCGGGTGAGATCGAACTGATGCACTGTCATACAGACCGGATCGGTTCGCCTCACCCCGCCGCCACGGCAGCGATGATCGCCGCGCCGACCCCGGAGGCATCTCTGAGGTAGGTGACCAGCACGCGGTCAGACCGGCTCTCGCCGAGCAGTTCGCGCAGACCGGTCCGGACCTCGGTCTGGTAGCCGGGACAGCCTCGGAACAGGCTGCCGTCCACTGCTACGACGTGCTCGGACCCCAATTCGGGGTCCATGAACAGCGCCGTCGCGGCGATGCCCATCGCGACCAACCGAGCCGACCTGTTCGCGATCAGTTGGCATGCATTTTTCAGCAAGCGTCTTTCATCGGTGATGCAGGCGGCGATCCCCAGCCTGCGCAGCAGCATCCCAACGCCGACCAACTCCGGCGACTCGTCGTGCACGATATCCGAGATGTGTTCCGCCGTGATTCCAAACTCGAGTCCGAACGCCGATCCGGAGGCCGTCCAACCCGAAAAGGCGTCGCCCCGCGACTCAAGATGAACCACGGCAAGCCGAACGAGTTCGCCGAGGTACCGGCCGGAGATCATCTTCTCCAGGAGCTGACCGCGCGTACCGGACTCTGAAACGAGCCTCGTGTCCAAGGGTGTGTGGATGAGCTCGACGCCGTCGAAGTTGCCGCACTCCATGTTGAACAGCATCTCGTCGGGATTGCCGATGGTCGGAGGCAGAGGTTTCGCGATCAGGTCGCGACTGACGGCGGCCGCCATGTTCATGCCCGTGGCGACGATCAGCCCCATGTCGCACCGAGGGTCGAGGTACGCTCCCCACGCCAGCGTCGACACCGTGTCGTTTGCCAGTGCGCTCACCGAGAGGGTCTTGAGCGCGGGTGACTCGTTCGACTTGGATGTGATCGCCTCTTCGAGCAATCGCACCACGTCCATGCCCTCCACTCCGGTGAAGGCGAACTCCTTGGTCCACTTCTCGAGGCGTCCGCTTCTGACGCTCTCATGCTGCACCGGAAACGAGAAGATGAAACCCAGTTTGTGCGAGCCGTCCGCCTCGATGACGTCGCCGATGAAATCGGCCACGGGGTCGAACAGGTCGCGGGCGTCCCCTGACGTCGCGGTCAGACGAAACGACTCCTGACGGGTGACCGCTGCCGAACCTCGCCCGTCCGGCTCCACGATGGTGACGCGGACGTTGCTCCCACCCAGGTCAAGCGCGACGAACCGGCCGGTCTCGCCGCCGGACGGACGGCTAACAAAGGAGGGATGCATCGCGATGGAGCTGACTTCGCCGGCCAATCCGCGCTGGATTTCGCCTTGAAATCGCTCGACGAGCCGTACGAGCTGCTCTCGCGAGGGCGTAAGCATGGCCTGGAGGTGTTTCTCGGATTCGGTCATGCGCTGCCGTTCAACGGTCCCGGAGACATTGTCTCCAGGACCGGGTGCTTGAGGTTCACGACGTGTCAGCGGGCGCTGACGGTCCGCGTATTCTAGTTGATGCGTTCGAAGATTGTCGCGACGCCCTGGCCTCCGCCCACGCACATAGTGACGAGGCCGAGACTCTGGTCGCGCTGCTCGATCTCGTCCAGCAGCTTGACGGTCATGATGGCGCCGGTCGCGCCCACGGGATGCCCCAGGCTGATGCCGCTGCCGTTGACGTTGGTCTTGTCGATGTCCATGCCCAGTTCACGGATACAGTAGAGGGCCTGGGATGCGAACGCTTCGTTGAGTTCGACGAGGTCGATGTCGCCCATCTCCATTCCGGCTTTGCCCAGCGCTTTGCGGACCGCGGGCACGGGACCGATGCCCATGACGGCAGGTTCGACGCCCGCGACGCCCCGGGTGTGCCACTTGAGCTTGGGCTGGATTCCCAACTCAGCCGCCTTCTCCGCGGACATGAGCACCACCGCAGCCGCGCCGTCGTTGATTCCGGAGGCGTTGCCCGCGGTGACGGAGCCGTCCTTCTTGAACACAGGTCGGAGTTGAGCCAACCGTTCGAGAGTGGTGTCAGCCCTGGGCCCTTCGTCGGTGTCGACGACGACCGGGTCGCCTCTGCGTTGCGGCACAGACACCGATTCAATCTGACCTTTGAATCGTCCGCTTTCGATGGCCGCGACGGCGCGACCGTGGCTCATCAGAGCCATCTCGTCCTGATCTTCGCGGCTGACGCCGAAGCGTTCCGCCACGTTCTCGGCGGTCACTCCCATGTGGTATCGGTTGACAGGGCAACCCAGCCCTTCGACCAACCCGTCAATCAGAGAGCCGTCTCCCATCCTCAGGCCGTCAAAGCGGACCTTGTAGTCCAGCATGTACGGCGCCTGGCTCATGTTCTCGATCCCGCCGGCAACCACGATGTCGACCTCTCCGGTTCGCACAAGTTGAGCGGCCATGTTGATGGCCTCGAGTCCTGACGAACACTGGCGGTTGATCGCGATGGTCGGCACTTCCTCAGGAACGCCCGCGCGCAACGACGAGAGACGTGCAGCATAACCCGCCTCCGTGGCCTGCAATGCGTTGCCCAGGACAACCTCTCCGACCATGTCAGGGGATACGCCAGCGCGTTCGAGGGCAGCCTTGATGGCCACGGCGCCCAGATCGGGGGCGGACACGTCCTTGAACGATCCGCCAAACCTGCCTACCGGGGTCCTCGCCCCGCTAACGACTACGGCATCGTGCATAACAATCCTCCTTAAATCTCAAACGCCGATGACGCCTGACTTCAGCTTCGTAAGGACAACGATAAAGCCTATGCCCGGTTTGCACAAGGGTCAGGCATTGGGCAAGCTCCGGCGCGGTGACGTCGCATCTCGCAACCGATTTCGTTGACTCGTCTCATCCTTTTCTCACCCCGCAATCACCCGTTCCCTCACCCGGTCGAAGGATGTGTGCCCGGCCATGCGACCGCATACTGAACATCGAGACGGAAAAGAGCGGGACCACAACGGTTCTCGTCGAGGGCAGAAAGCCATGAGAGGAACAGAGATGAGGAAGCCAATCTTACGATCTCAGAGCGGATTTACACTGATAGAGTTGTTGGCCGTCATGGCCATCATCGGCATTCTGGCGGCAATCGTGGTTCCCGCGGTCTCGGGCACACGAGAAGCCAGCACGGACGCGGAGGTCAAGGAGGGCTCTTTCACGGTCGAGAGCATCTCCGGCGACTTCTTCGCCGCGCAGACCGCCGCGGAGGTCATCACGCCCCTGACCACCGACATCGACGCCGACATCAACACTGACACGGATACGGCTGCCACTAGCACGCAGAAGAAGAGCTCCAGGTGGCCCGAGACGTACCTGACTGGATTGGGCACGTCCACCGGCTTCTACGCGGTGGAATTCAGAGCCACAAGCACAGACACGGGATCGGCCGTCAGGGCTGTCAACATCACCGACAACGACGGCCAACCGATCTCCAGGTCCGACTTGCTCACCAAGTACACCACGATCGATTTCGACCTGCTGACCGGAGTTTCGTCAGACAGCAGGGCCGACGAATTCCTGTCCAAGCAGCCCAAGGGCGTCACACTCGTGAGCGACGGCGATTACCACAACTTCCTGTGGCTCTTCAAGAAGACCTCTTCCAAACAAACGGATGACGACGGCAGGAAGGTCGCAGTCTTCAAGCTGATCAAGGTTGACCAGGACGAAAGCGGCGGAGAGGTCATGCTCACCTACGGGCAGATCTTCTAAGCAGGCTCCGATACACAAAGCGATCGAATGTCAGGGCGGACCGAGTCCCCGAATCTCATCCGCCCACCAAATACCGGCGAGACAATGTCATCACAAAGAAAGAGGACTGACGTGAAGAAGCGAATCAACAGCCAATCAGGATTCACGCTCATCGAACTGATCGTGGTCATCGCGATCTTGGGAACCCTGGCGGCAATCGCGGTGCCAACCGTAAGCAGCTACCTCAGCAGCTCGAAGGAACGCTCCTTCAACGCAGAACAGGGCCGGCTGCAGACCGCCGTCGACTCCTGGCTCAGCTCCAACAGCAACACCAGGTACCTAGGCAAACGACAGTACCCGATCATCGGCCGAGACCAGACAGACCAGGCTCTCGTAAACTCCACCAGCTCAGGATCGCGCACCGACGACCAGGACCCGTTCTCGGGCACCTCCACCGAGTTGTGGAACCCTCTGGGCGGCTTCCAGGGCGCCGACCTCAGTGCTGCATGGTCCGACGGCGACTCCGACGGGTTCCGAGACGTCGACGGGTCCTCGCCCGACAGTTGGACCGACCAGTCGGTGGTCAAGGGCAGCACGACCTACTACGTGGACGCACGGTACTACTTCATCGACTTCGAGGCGCTAGTCACCGGGCAGATACTGAACGAAGTGCCTGAGTCGGCTTCCGCCGACAACAAGCCCGACGGATCGTCGAACACGTACGACGGATCGTACATCTGGTACATCGACCATCAAGGCAACGTCCAGGGCCTCTACGCCTTCCTGCCCTCGAGCGCGGGATTCCAGAGCGGCGTCTACCCGTAAACTGCCCGCTACTCGATTCGGCGTCGAGTCCCCGGCGGCCCTTCCCCCCGATTGCATCTGGGGAGAGGGCCACTTGCTTTTTCCGGGGCTCGCGCATTCAACCTCTGGCACATCTTGCCCTCTTAGGATAGGATTGGACCTATCATTCAAGCGGCAATATCAGGAGGTTGCGCAGATGCATCTGCTAGAGGTTCTGAATCCAGTGGCGGAGCAACGGGGTTTGCTGAACGTCTTGACGACGAATTCACGACCTGAGTCGCTGGACGACAAGACGGTCGGGTTGTTGTGGAGCGGCACTCACGGCGGGGACGTAGCATTGAAGCGAGCCGGTGAGATGATCCAGGAGAGGTTCGCCAACGTCAGCGTGAACTTCTACACCGGAGGGAACTACCCCGCCCCGCCTCCAATCGTCAAGCAAGCAGCGGAGGAGTGCGACGTCGTCATCGGCGCCACAGCCGATTGAGGGACGTGCGCGTCGTGGATGGTCCACGACATGATCGAGATCGAGAAGATGGGCAAGCCTGCGGTGCCTATCGTATCCGGTCGATTCGAGGACGACGCAATCGCATCGTCCAATGCGTTCGGCATGCCCAGCCTCCAGTTCGTGCTGGTGCCGAGAATATACCGAAACCTGCCCATCCCTGAGTGCATCAGCCAGACCGAGCTGGCTATCGACAGCCTGGTCCAAACGTTGACGGCAGACGCCGGCGCACGCGACACGAACGGCACGGACACCGCCGGCGTCGAGCGGTTCGAGGGCGAAGATCGCTACGACGCCGTCGCGCGGATGAACGACGACTTCATCATGCGGGACTGGGGCGACGCGTTCCCGTTGTATCCCGCGACGCAGGAAGCCGTAGACGAGCTGATAACTGGCACTAACCTGCCCGCCGACCACCTGGTGTGCGACATGCCGCCCGGATTCGGGCTCGCGACCGTCGAGAAGATCGCGATAAACGCCGCCATGGCAGGCGCCAAACCCGAGCACATGCCGGTCATCATCGCGGCGGTGAAGGCGCTGTCGGAAGTTGGACCGCACGGCGGCAAGTCGCTGCTCATGTCCACCAGTCCACACGCTCCGATGCTGGTCGTGAACGGACCGATCGCCAAGGAACTGGGCATCAATCCCCGTTCCGGTCTGGGCCCCGGCCGCGACAACATGGTGAACATCACGATAGGCCGAGCGTTTTCGTTGTGCCTGCGAAACCTCGGCTATTGGTATCCCAACAAGATGGACATGGACACGATAGGCACGACTCGAAAGTTCGTCCACTGCGTCGCCGAGAACGAAGAGATGAGCCCGTGGGACCCCTTCCACGTGGACCAGGGATTCAAACGGGACGAGAGTGCAATCAGCGTGTTCGTCACCGACGGTGAACTCGACGTGCAGGATCAGGGGAACACGACCGCCGAAGGTCTGCTGAAGAACCTGGCCTACGGATCGACGTTCGGCACCCGTGGCCTAGGCGAACGACACACGGCCGAGAGGTTGATCTTCATGCCGCCCGACGTGGCGCGCCCGGTCGGGTCGGAGGGCTTCTCGAAGACGGCCGCCAAGGAGTTCATCCACTACCACGCCAACGGTAGCCTGGGCAAGATGATTCAGTACATGCCGCTTGAGGGCGAGGCCAGGGTCGCCGCCAACTGGAAGTGGCTCGAAGGACTCACCGAAGAGCAGCGCCTGAACACCACGGTGCCGGTCCTGGAAAACGCCCAACGCTGGTACATCCTGGTCATCGGCGCGGACAGGGCCAAGACGCTCGTGATGCCAAGCGGCCCCAGCCCGGCGACGGTGGGCATCGACCAGTACATGGTGTAGGACGATAAGGGACTTAAGAGACTGAAAGACATAGGCCGTGTGTGCGGGGACCTGAAGAAGGTCCCCGCACACGAGAGCAAACCGCACGACGGCCCTAGCCAAGGCGGGTGCGAACGATGTCAACGTCCGAGACTATCTCGACCGATAAAGCTGTCCGGACAACGTTGAAGCTGCTCGGTGAGTTGCTGACTGGCGAGGCAGCCCGGTCAGTCGGGGTGCGATTGTGGGACGGCGCCCGGTGGCCGGACGACCGGGAACGGCAAGTCACCCTGGTGCTCAACCACCCTGGCGCGCTTCGCCAGATGTTCCTCCCTGGTACCGAGGTCGGCCTGGGTGAAGCGTATCTGTACGACGATTTCGACATCGAAGGCGACATCGAAGCCGTCTTTGCCGTTTCGGACGAGTTGACTTCCGTGATCGGCGGCAAGCTGGACAAGCTGCGTCTGGCCCGTGATCTACGGAGGCTGCCCGCGGGGGACCGCCGCGACACAAGGCAAGGCGTGAAGGCCAGGTTGCGAGGAAAGCGCCATTCCATCGAGCGCGACCGCCAGGCCATTTCGCACCACTACGACGTCTCCAACGACTTCTACTCTCTCTGGCTTGACTATCGCATGGTCTACTCCTGCGCGTACTTCCCGACCTCGGATACAGACCTGGATGCCGCGCAGGAGCGCAAACTGGACTACATCTGCCGCAAACTGCGGCTGCGCCCCGGTCAGCGGCTGCTGGACATCGGCAGCGGTTGGGGCGGATTGGTCATGTACGCCACCCAACACTACGGCGTGCAGGCGGTGGGCATCACGCTCAGCGAACCACAGGCGCTCCTCGCGAACGAGCGCATAGCTCAGGCAGGGTTGGCCGATCGCTGCAGGGTGGAGCTTCGAGACTACCGCGAGGTCGACGAACCGGGGGCGTACGACGCCGTGGCCAGCATCGGCATGTTCGAGCACGTTGGTGAGGCGACGCTGTCGACGTACTTCACACAAGCGAAGCGGCTTCTACGGCCGGGTGGCTTGCTGCTGAACCACGGCATCGCCCGCCGCGCCGGACTGCCCGCCGCTCGCGGCCCGTCGTTTTCCGACGCGTACGTATTCCCCGACGGAGAGCTGGTCCCAATCAACGCCTCCCTGAACGCCGCCGAGTCAGCGGGCTTCGAAGTGCGGGACGTGGAGAGTCTGCGAGAGCACTACGCGATGACTCTGCGACACTGGGTGCACCGGTTGGAGGCGAACCACGACGATGCGCTGCGGTTCGTGAACGAACCGACGTACCGGGTGTGGAGACTGTTCATGTCAGGGTCGGCGCATGGGTTCAACGTCGGCAGGCTCAACGTCTACCAGGCGTTGCTCGCAAAACCCGGCCTTGGGGGCGCTGCCGATCTGCCGTTGACGCGAGCTGACCTGTACGCAGGATTGCCCGCGGAACCGCCTAGTGGTTGTTGACTTCACCGAAGCTTGAACAACGAAAAGAGCGCCTCCGCAAACACGGACGGCGCTCTTACGTAAAGGTCTTGGTTGTTTACGCCCATTCGGAGACGCTAGAACGCTTCCGCGCCACCTTTGCGACCGCCCGTGAACAGCCTGATCAGGCCGACCGCGCCTGTGATCAACCCCGCGGCGATGAACAGGAACCCGACCGCGTCGATTAGCCAGTCGATCAGGTCCCAACGTAAAACCAGACCTGTTGCCAACAAGAACGCGGCGAATAAGATCAGGCCCGCGGCTCCGAATTTCTCCATTTCGATTGCCTCCTCCTGCTTGGGGCGTCGGTGGACGCCCGACTGCGAATCGTTGGTCCAACATCCCATCTTTCGGCCATCTCGGATTGAGTTGGCCGGCTACTTTTGACGGTCAGACTCTTCGTCGGCTGCCGGTTGACCGGTCTCCTCTGACTCCGCCGCTGGTTCGTCGGACGGCGTCTCGTCCATGAGATCGCGGAGCTCCTGCCGGGCAGCCCGGATGGTGTCGATCTTCTCACCGATTCGAGCGAAAATGTCTGCTCTCGCCTTGATCCCTTCTCCGATCAGAAACGCGGAGGCTTCGGAGCGGCTCTTGACGACTCCGGATTCAACGAGGTCATCGACCCGCTGCAGGCTGGCTTCATTGAGGCGAACCATCACCACGTTCTTCCGCGAAGACAGCGCGCCCTGAATGGTTTCCTTCAGGTTCTCGCCTATGGTGTCGGAACGGCGAAGCGCGGACTTGACCGCCGCTTCAGCTTCATCGACGATGGTCTCTAGGCCTTCCGCGAGCCTGGTTCTTCGTGGTTCTTCTTCGGTCATCGTGTTCTCCTTACATTCTGCGTAAGCTGGCGTCAGTATATTACGGCATTACGTTCTTGTCAAGTATCGTACTTACTGACACATCTCACCAAGTCCCTTAACGGGGGATTGACTGTGCTATGCGATAATCTCTGCGGGCAGAATCAGACAGAGGAGGGACATCCGTGAAAGTGGCCGCCATATTCGGCGAGCGCGCAGCAGGCGTCGTTGACGTGCCGAAGCCCACGCCGAAAGAGGATTTCGCACTGGTCAAAGTCCACGTCGTCCCGATGTGCACCGAATACAAAGCATTCGAATCAGGACGCCAAGGCCATCGTTTCGGGCACGAGGCGACCGGGGAGGTGGTCGAGGCAGCGCAACCGGGGCGCGTCAAGGTCGGAGATCGCGTAGTGGTGCAGCCGGGCTACCCTTGCGGAAGATGTTCTCTGTGCCTTGCCGGAGAACACATCCACTGCCAGAGTCCCCGAGACGTACGCCAGATCACCGGATCGGTCGCCGGCGCCGCGACCTTTGCCCAGTATCTGCTTAAAGCGGACTGGCTTCTCTCGCCGATTCCGGACGGGGTCAGCTACCAGCAAGCAAGCATGGCGTGCTGCGGACTGGGCCCAACCTTCGGCGCCATGCAGCAGATGGGGGTCGATGCCCATGATACGATCCTGATCACCGGTTTGGGGCCCGTCGGACTGGGCGGAGTTGTTAACGCAAACTTCCTCGGAGCACGTATTCTCGCAGTGGAAGGCAATCCCTTTCGCGCCAACTTGGCCATGAAACTGGGCGCAGATGCGGTGCTGGACCCCGACGCCGCCGATGTCCTGGACCAGATCATGGACCTAACGGGCGGCGTCGGAGTCGACAAGGCTTTAGATTGCTCAGGGAACCCACGCGCCCATCGGCTGATGATCGACTCGGTGCGGCGCAAGAGAGAGGCGAGCTTCATCGGTGAGGGCGGCGAGTTCCCTCTGACGGCCAGCCGGGACATGATCCGCAAAGGATTGGTCTTAAGAGGGTCCTGGCACTACAACCTGGCCGATTATTCGAAACTTATCAACGTCATTGAGCAATCGTCAGATCAACTCGACAAGTTCATTACGCACGCGTTCCCGATGAGTCAAGTGCAGCAAGCCTGGGAGTTGCAGTCGACACTCGAATGCGGGAAGGTTTTGTTGGACCCCTGGGCGTAGAATATCGAACACGACGGACGCTGCCGAACAATTAGGAAAGAAAGCTCATGAACAGGCAACACGAAGACCTTTGGATTACATATGAGGGTGGGCAGGGACCTGGCGCTGGGAAGCACATCGTCCTCGTCAGCGGCGACGAGGAGTACAGATCGGAAGAGAGCCTGCCAATGCTGGCGAAAATACTTGCCGTGCGCCACGGATTCAAATGCACGGTGCTCTTTGCCGTCGATCCCGAGACCGGCGCCATCGATCCGGAGACACTGGACAACATTCCGGGCCTACACCATCTCGACGACGCCGACTTGATGATCATGCTCATTCGGTTTCGAGAACTCCCCGACGAACAAATGAAGCACATCATCGACTACACGAACCGAGGAAAGCCGGTGATCGGTCTGAGAACCGCGACGCACGCTTTCAAGTACGTCAAGGACCCGCAGAGCTCGTACGCCAAGTACAGTTGTGAGGATGAGCAGTTCGAGGGCGGATACGGCCGGCAGGTATTAGGTGAAACGTGGGTCGGCCATCACAGCAACCACGGCGTAGAGAGCACTCGCGGCGTCATCGACGAGGCGAACCGGACGCATCCCGTGCTGAAGGGCGTGCGAGACATCTGGTGTCCGACCGATGTTTACGCCGTCGGCGAAATCACGGGCGATCCGCGGGTCTTGGTTTGGGGGCAGGTGCTCCAAGGAATGGATCCGCGAGACGGCCCCAACCTCGACAAGTCGCGGATGCCGATCGCGTGGGTCAAGAGCTACACCGGTGACGACGGGAACACGTGCCGCGTGTTCTGCACCACGATGGGCGCGTCCGTCGATCTGGAAAACGCCGGTCTGCGTCGCTTGCTCGTGAACGCATGCTATTGGGGCATGGAGATGGAGGACCGGATTTCAGATGCGAGCAACGTAGACTATGTCGGCGATTACAATCCGACTGCATTTGGCTACGGCGGATTCACGAAGGGCGTTCGTCCTTCAGAGCATGCATTCTGAGAACGCGAGAACATATCCGGATGCGAAGCGACAAGGGACGCGAGGGACAACAGGGACGAAAGGCATTGGCGCATGATTTCGCTGACGGCTGACGGCTGACTGCCGACCGAGCTAACCCGCCACCTTGTACGCGACGCACGCGACGATCTCGATCGTCAGCGGCTTTTGGGCCAAACCGGTCGTGCCCAGCACCGCCCGGCAGGGCGAGTTGTGGATGAACTCGCGGTAGACCTCGTTCAGCAGCGGCCACTTGTCCATGTCCGTCAGGTAGATCTGCAGGCTCACCACGCGTTCGTAGCTCGTGCCCGCCGCCTCCAGCGTGGTTTGCAGATGTCGGAAAGCGGCGCGATACTGCTCCTCATCGGTTTCACCGACGATCGCACCGTCGAATCCCGAGGACGTGGTCCCGCGCGGAAGCACCTTGATCGCGCGAACTTTGAGCATCCTGACCTGATCCTCTTCGAAGTAGTCGCCGTAGAGGCCTTTTCGATACGAAACTTCGTCGGTGGTCTGCCGTCGTCCGTCAGCTATGATCAGGTCCAGGAGCCGATCCCGCTCCTCGAAAGGCAACGCGTTCGCTTCGTCGATGCTCATCGCGTCCAGGTCTGCTAGGGTCGTCGGCATATCTATCCCTTCATAGCCATATTCGTTGCTTGGTCACAGGTTCTCATGCCATTCGGGAGGAATTGACTGGTCGTGTCAATTTTCGTGATGCGGTTCGCAAGCATTCGATTGGCATCGGAATGCCCTGCAACGTTATCTCCGATGACAGGAAGCATGCAATCCATCATTTTCGTAGGAAAAGTTGAATCGTTCTCAAGGTATCATCCGTATAGTAAGAGCGATTGCCTTTGAACAAATCGGCGAGATCATTGAGGAGGTCGCGAAAGTCCCACAATACTATTCCTTCACGCTGCGCTTCTGTTTTTGCCTCATCATTCCAACCCCAGGTAGCGATGATCTTCCGGTAGTTGCCGTTCCTAAAGCCGTATTTTTCGAGTTGAGCCCGAATCTCGGCGGCTCCAAATTTCCTTTGCGCAAAATAACCTATCGTTCGACGCTGGCCAGATTGTTGTACTCGTTGGTGGAGCTTCTCGACTGAGAATTCGTTTCCGGTGAGCTTAGAGTAGGAACGCGATATCGACACGCCCGATTCAATATGGTATCGCTTTAACGAGTCATCGCTCGGATCAATAGCAAGAAGGTCAATTTCGTATTGTCCAGAGCACTTGATATTGGGGATTGTGAACCACCCACGAACGTATCGACAATAAGCCTCGACTATCTTTTCCGTCGTCTCCATAGCGTCCACTCTGAGGTGGACCCCAAAAACAGGACAGGTGGTTAAGCTACAGTCAGG
>CEQE01081812.1_pt1 | contig 12626 bp, 10 predicted proteins | sample 356201 | NCBI WGS metagenome assembly CEQE01 (sample SAMEA2619970, study PRJEB7988) | marine metagenome | biome: marine biome (ENVO:00000447); feature: mesopelagic zone (ENVO:00000213) & marine oxygen minimum zone (ENVO:01000065); material: "saline water (ENVO:00002010), including plankton...
CACCCAGTTTCTGCCGCCGCGATGGGGAGGCGGCGTGCCAACGACAAATGTGTTGATATCGACTATCCTCATGGCGATTCCTCGTGCTCAATGCGCTGTCGCTGGTCTCATGACCTGGGCAGTTGCAGTCACAGGTGATACTGGCACCTGCTACATAAGAACGCAAACACACGGTGCGGCTGTGATGTCCACGTGACAGACCAGTGTGATGCCGAGTAGACTTTCTGGTGGGAAGCTGTGCAGCCAGCGTGCTCTGACTCTGACACGAGCCGCTCCGTCACGAAGCTGTCTCAGGTAAGAGCTAAATAAGCAGAGGCCAACCAAATGAGTGATCTACCCCCAGCACCAGAACGAATCCGCATCCGACAGATTGCGATCTGTGCCCCTGACATCCGCCCCGTCGAGAGAGAGGTGGAGCGCGTACTTGACATCACGCCTGTGCACCGTGACAGACCGGGTGCGCCGATCTGGATGTTCAATGGCGTTTTTGCAGTCGGCAATACGTTTCTCGAAATACTGCAACCGGAACGTCCCGAGGCCCCGACCCAAAAGTTCCTGGACAAGCAGGGCGGCGCCGCCGGCTACATGCTCATCCTCCAGGTGAACGACCTCGAGAAGGCGCGTGCCCGGGCCGAAGCCCAAGATGTCCGTATCGTCATGGACATGCCCATTCGCGAGTACCAAGGTGTCAAAGGTGCCGGCATCCACCTGCATCCTGGCGATACCGGTGGCGTGCTCACCTCATTTGACTGGATGGAAGATTGGGATTCATGGGCGTGGGCAGGACAGGCGTGGCCATGGCATCGTCGTACAGACGTCGTTTCGGGGCTGGTGGCGGCCGAGATCTCTTCGACCGACCCAGACCGCGTGGCGAGGAGATTCTCCGAGCTGCTTGGCCGGGAAGTTGACGGCGATCGATCCATCGCACTCGACGACACCCGGGTTCGATTTGTCGAAGGCCCGCGAGGCAGTCGCGATCGCCTGACCGGTATCGATATGACGGCAACTGATCGTGGCCGCGCCGGTGAATCGTTCGAAGTCGCGCGCACCGTGGTCCGGCTGGTTTGATGAGGACCCGTGATGCTCACCCGCCGGGTACTGCCGAACCGGTGAGGTTCTTGGTGAAGCCTACAGCTTTCATCGCGCTGTTCTTAAGCATAACGCTATCCATCTTGGCCTTGGCGGATCAACACGAAACGACGCAGAAGCAGGCCTACTTCGGTGATCTTCACATCCATACCCGCTATTCATACGATGCGTTTTTCTTCGGCACGCTGGCCTCCCCCGATGATGCCTACCGGTTCGCCAAAGGGGAACCCATTCCCCATGCATCCGGGCGCGATGTGGTAATTTCCCAGCCACTCGACTTTTACGCCGTCACCGACCACGCGTTCTTTCTCGGTGTCTGGTGGACCATGAAGACGGACAGGGATCATCCCATGGCGAAAGAAGCGGACGTGCGCGCCATCGTCGATAACCGTAATTTCGGTGGCGCCTACACGTTCGACAGGAGTAGGCTTCCCGTGGACACCGTGCGCAGTGCCTGGAAAGATGTACAGGCGGCCGCGGAGAGGCACAACGATCCGGGCAATTTCACCACTTTCATCGCCTTCGAATTTACGCCGGATGAGTTCGACGACAGGCCGGGGCTCAATAACCTGCACCGCAACATCATCTATCGGGGGAGCAGGGCCCCCGACATGCCGATCAGCCGTATCGATACGATCAATCCTGAGGTCGTTTGGGACTGGCTGGATCGATACCGAGACGAGGGCATGGATGCAATCGCCATTCCCCACAACATGAACATCTCCGGTGGCCGGGGATTCGAGCTTGCCACCTTCGACGGCTCGCCACTCACCGCTGCCTATGCCGAGAAGCGCATGCGTCACGAACCCCTGGTGGAGATCACCCAGATCAAAGGTTCATCGGATACACACCCGTTCCTGTCGCCCAACGACGAGTGGGCGGACTTCGAAATTGCACCCTACAAGCTCGGCGGCTTCGGCAAGATCACCCCGCAAGGAAGTTTCGTACGTGACGCCTGGAAGCGTGGATTGATGCTGCAGGAGGAGCAGGGGTTCAATCCCTACCGATTCGGCGTCGTGGCCGCCAGCGATACCCATGGATTTTCCGAGCAGTCCTTTGACTCTACATTTACGGGCGGCGATCAACCGCCGGTTAGCCCGGGGCGGGGGTCGATACCGGTATCCAACGACAACGGGTCGCGCGGCTACCTGGAGACACCGTCACGGTACTACGGCGGTTCGGGTGTCACCGGAGTTTGGGCAGAGGCGAACACACGTGATGCGATCTTCGAGGCCTTACGTCGAAAGGAGACCTTCGGCACGTCGGGCCCACGTGTTCGGGTGCGTTTTGCGGCTGGGTACGATGCGGGCGACGCTGCATCGGATTCGCGCGTGCCCCAAGGAGGAGACTTGAAGGCTCGTGCCACTTCGCCCGAATTCCTCGTCTGGGCGCTCGCCGACCCGAACCACGGGGCTCTGCAGCGCATGCAGGTGATCAAAGGGTGGTACGAAGACGGCAAAGCCCAAGAAAAGGTCTTCGATGTTGCCTGCTCCGACGGCCTAGCCGTCGATCCTGCCACCCGTCGGTGCCCGGATAATGGCGCCCGGGTCGACCTCGCGACCTGCGCCGTAAGCGAAGGCGTTGGTGCGGGAGAACTGAGGACGACCTGGACCGACCCCGAGTTTCAGCCCACCCTCAGAGCATTCTATTATGTGCGCGTCCTGGAAAACCCAAGTTGCCGCTGGTCCACGTGGGACGCCATACGAGCCGGCGTACCACCGAGACCCGACCTTGCAGCCACAACGCAAGAGAGGGCCTGGTCCTCGCCGATCTGGGTCGAACCAAGCTCTAGCGGATCGCATTAAGGGGGGCCCCTATGGTTTGGTTGCGTTGGCTTGGTGTACTGATCTCCCCTGTGGCGATAACGGCAGTTGTACTCGTCGCTGCATGGGTAGCGATGACGGTCACAAACAGCCGCTGCGATGAGATCAATCTCGCAGCCGGTCTGTGCGTCGAGCCCTGGCACACGACTGCACTGGATGTCATCGCCTATCTGTCTGTAGTGATCCTGGTACTCGGGTTTGTGGTTTTGCCGTCTCTGATCGCGCCTCGATTCAAGAGGGCGATCGCTATCATTGGGTTCGTTCTCGTCTCTACCGTTCCCGTCGTCGCCTATTCCAATTCGGGTTGGTCCGACCTGTTGTCTGTGTTGGTCGTTGCTCTGGTTTATGGCGGAATGGCCATTGCTTGGGTATGGTGGCGGGCCGGGAGGAACAGTCATGGGACTTAAAACAGTGCTGACTTCAGCATTGAGTATCTTTGCGATTACCGCAGTCGCGGCCGACATCCCCAGAATGTCGGACGGCAAGCCGGATCTGAACGGTATCTGGCAAGTGCTCAACACAGCTAACTACAATGTGGAGCCGCACGCTGCAAAGGCGGCGATGTCCATGACATCAGGACCCTTTGGTCCGGTACCTTCCAAAGAGGTGGTCGTGCTTGGTGCTGTGGGTGCTGTTCCAGCGGGATTGGGTGTTGTCGACGGCGGTGAGATTCCCTACAAACCTGATGCTCGCCGAAAACAGCGCGACAATCAGAAGAATTGGCTGGCTGAAGATCCCGAGGTGAGGTGCTACCTGCCTGGCGTGCCGAGAGCAACATACCTGCCGTTCCCATTCCAGATTCACCAAAGCGATAGCGCAATCGTCATAACCTATGAGTTTGCCGGCGCGGTCCGGAATCTGATACTCAACGGTACAGAGGAAGCACCGATTGATTCCTGGATGGGGCACTCCAATGCCTCGTGGGATGGTGATACGCTTGTGGTTGAAGCTTCCGGATTCAATGATAGGACCTGGTTTGATCGAGCGGGCAATCATCACACCAACGCCTTGAAGGTTACGGAGCGCTATACACTCAAGAACGAGCACATCATGGAGTATGAAGCCACCATTGATGACCCCAACGTTTTTACCAAGCCTTGGAAGATGCGCATGCCGATATACAAGCGTGTTGGCAGAGATGCACAACTCCAGCAGTTTAAATGTGTGCAATTTGTCGAAGAGTTGCTCTATGGTGAGTTGAGGAAGGAGCCCGTCAACAAAGAGCGTTCGGAGTGAAAAGGCAACCGGGTAAATCCATAGCGCTGATCTATTCAGTTGTGATTGCAGCGAATGCATTTTCGGCAGACTGGGAGATGCCAAGGACTGATGCCGGTGATCCCGATCTGCAGGGGATCTGGACCAATGCCACCATCACGTCCCTGGAAAGGCCGCAGCGATACAAAGATCTGGTACTGACGGAGGATGAAGCCAGCCGCTGGGAACGGCAGAACGCCGATCTGTTCGAGTCGATCGATGATGTGCCCGATGGCGAGCTACAAGCCGGACAGGATGTCGGCGGTTACAACACGTTCTGGATGGATCCGGGTACTCGAGTCATGCGCGTTGGCGGCGAGATTCGCAGCTCCATCGTGACATCCCCTGAAAATGGTCGTCTGCCATTTCGAATCGGTGCCAGGATCAAACTCTATCGGTTTCTTGTCGGCGTTATAGGCGTTGTTGGTGGTCGTGACGGGCCGGAGCAACGTGCCTTGGGTGAGAGATGCATCGTGGGTTTTGGATCGACCGGCGGGCCGCCCATGCTGCCGGTGCTTTACAACAACAACTATCAGATCGTGCAGTCCCCCGGGCACATCATGATTCTCGTGGAGATGAATCACGACGCCAGAATAATCCGCATGAATTCGGAACACTTGCCTTCGAATGTAAGGCCCTGGCTTGGCGATTCGATCGGGCGTTGGGAAGGGGATACGTTGGTTGTGGAGACGACCAACTTTAATCCGGGGCAGAGCTTTCGGGCAGCCATCAAGCACCAATTCTTCCTGACGCGTGAAGCAGTCGTGACGGAACGGTTTATGCGAGTTAGCCCCAGTGAAATCAACTATCAGTTTACCGTAGATGATCCGGGGGGCTATACGGAGAGTTGGCGTGGTGAAATTGCCCTTAGAAAAACGGACGGACCTATTTACGAGTATGCCTGTCACGAGGGCAACTATGCGCTACCAGGTATATTGAGGGGTGCTCGACTGGAGGAGAAACTGGCGAGCCAAGGTTCGGAATAGGTCGCGCCCTAAAGCACTACGTCAAGGGGCGCAGCCGGACCCAGCCGGATTCGATGTTCTCGACGCCCTGCTCATAGCCTGGCTCGCCCGGCATAACGATTTCGCCGCTTGCTTTCAGCACGCGGGCCCGATGATCGGTCTGATTCGCTTCAGCCGCTGCGATAACGTCGTGCGCACTGGCGAAGAGCGAAAGGCTCTTGACCATACGCAGAGTTGGCGTCATCAGTACCATCTCTTCCCGGTCGAATCGTTCCAGGATGGTATTGGGTGACAGCCACTCGGCGTGGACCGTCTCCCGGTTATCGTGTAGGGGCGTTTGCCCATCGGGCATTCGGGCCACGAAAAAGCGTGCACTGAATCTTCTCGGCGGACCCAGGGGTGTTATCCAGTGGGCCACATAGTGCATGGCGGCCACATCCAGCAGCAGACCCTCTCCCCTGACGACCTCTAAGAAGTCTCGATTGCCCTGATTGACCTCATCGCGGTAGCTTTCGAATCGGGCTGCGGTTGTCTGATCGCTAAAGTCGACTTGACTGTCTGAGCCCTGGTGGATGGCCAGCAGGATGCCCGCTTCTTCGAAACTCTCCCTGATCGCTGCCACGTAAAAGGCGAGGCCGCCTGATTGCAGTCCCATCAGTTGGCTGGCCTCCTCATCGGAGCGGTGCACACTGATGGCCTGGTATTCCTGTGAGTCGTCATCTGCGTCCACCGAGCCACCGGGAAAGACCCACATGCCGCCGGCGAATACCGTGTTGGCATGTCGCTGCATCATCAGCACTTGCAGGTCAGGTCGATCATCCACGAGCATCACGGTTGCGGCCGGTCGGATGGCCACTTCAGCCGGATCATAGTCAGTCATGCATGCTCCAGGGTCACTGTCAGGGAGTCGCTAACATAGCAGAGAACGTCAGCGAGCGCGAAAGAAGTTCAATCTTCGTGAACGCTGGCGGCGAGATTAGTTCGCCAGCAGGATATTCTTGAGGTAACGACCGGTTTCCGATTTCTTCATCATGGAGAGCTTCTCTGGCGTGCCTTCAGCTATCAGGTTGCCGCCCTCGGGACCACCGTCGGGACCGAGGTCGATGACCCAGTCTGCAGTTTTGATGACATCGAGATTGTGTTCGATCACCGTCACGGTGTTGCCGGCTTGCACCAGACGGTCCAGCACTGCTAACAGTTTCTTGATGTCATCGAAGTGCAGGCCGGTGGTGGGTTCGTCCAGAATATAAAAAGTCTTGCCGGTTGCCAGTTTGGACAGCTCTCGCGCCAACTTGATGCGCTGCGCCTCTCCCCCTGACAGGGTCGTCGAGGGTTGTCCCAGGTGAATGTAGTCAAGACCTACATCCATCAGCAACTGCAGCTTTGAAACGATGTGCGGGTGTTCGGAGAAGTGTTGAACCGCTTCCGCCACGGTGAACTCCAAGACATCGGCGATGGACTTGCCTTTGTATTTCACTTCGAGGGTCGCGTCGTTGAAGCGTCTGCCACCGCACTCCTCGCACCTGACGTAGACGTCGGAGAGAAAGTGCATCTCGATTCTGCGCACACCATCGCCGCGGCAGGCATCGCATCGCCCACCCTTGACGTTGAAGGAGAAGCGACCGGGTTTATAGCCCCGCATGCGTGCGCCCGGCAGCATGGTATAGAACTTACGGATTTCGTCGAACACCTTGATGTAGGTCACCGGATTGCTGCGCGGAGTTCGGCCAATGGGTTTTTGGTCGATGGCCACCACCTTGTCCAATTGCTTCAGTCCGGTTATTCGCTTGTGGGCGCCGACGCGCCGGGTGGCTTTGTGGTAGTGTCTGGAGAGGGCCGGATAGAGGATGTCGTTGACCAGGGATGACTTGCCCGCGCCGGAGACCCCGGTTACCGCGGTCAATATGCCGAGGGGAAACTCCACATCGATATCCTTGAGATTATTCGCCTTGGCGCCTTGCACCCTGATCGTGCCGGTGGGCTTGCGTCGTTGGTTGCATACCGGGATGGACATCCTTCCGGCAAGGTAGGCGCCGGTGATCGACTTGCGGTTGCGCAGCAGAGCTGTGGGCGTGCCGTGATGCACGATATGACCACCCTGAACGCCTGCACCGGGACCGAAGTCGATGACGTGATCGGCCGTACGGATCGTCTCTTCGTCGTGTTCCACGATGACGACCGTATTGCCTATATCGCGCATGCGGCAGAGGGTGTTGAGTAATTTGCGATTGTCCCTTTGGTGCAGACCGATACTGGGTTCATCCAGAATATAGATCACGCCGCTCAACTCCGAACCAACCTGACTGGCCAGACGGATTCGCTGTGATTCGCCGCCGGAGAGGGAAGGACCCAGTCGGTCCAACGACAGATAGGATAGCCCCACAGAGACCAGGAAGTTCAACCGGGTACAGATCTCCTTGAGCACTTCTGTGGCAATCTCGCCGGCCGCGCCAGGTAGTTGGAGTTTGCTGAAAAACTCGTATGTTGCATCGATGGTCCAGGCTGACGTTTCGACGATGGTCTTGTCGCCCACCCTTACTGCAGCGCTCTCCGCACGGAGTCTGACACCGTTGCAGGTAGAACAGGGCGTGTTGGCCAGGAACTGGGAATACCAGCGCTTCATCCCTTCTGAACGGGTCTGGCGAAAGCGCCGCATGATTCGCGGCACCACTCCCTCGTAACGGGACATGGAACTGCTGTGTCTTCGCCAGACGATTTTGAATTTTTGCTCGCCGGCGCCGAACAGCACCACTTTCTGTTGTTTCTTAGTGAGTCGTCGCCAGGGCTTGTCCATTGGAGTGCCCAGTTGCTGGAACACCTGTCGGTGATAGATGGCGCTGCCCGAAGTCCTGTCGTCATCCAGTCGACCCAGCGTCCTGATTGCCCCCTCTCTGATGCTTCGGTCCTTGTCGGGGATCATCAGCTCCTGATCAAAAGCCACCTGGGTACCCAAACCGTTGCAGTCGTGACACATCCCCTGGGGGCCATTGAAGGAGAATGCCTGGGGCGTGAGTTCGGGAAAGGAGATGCTGCAATGGGGGCAGGATAGGTTTTCGGAATAGATCCTGTCGTCCCACTCCTGGTCGGTCGCCTCGCCGCCCTCGTCCCGGTCAGGCGCTTCCATCGAGGCGATCAATTCACCTTCTCCCAACTTGAGGGCCGCTTCCACCGATTCGGTCAGTCTCTCCGCCAGGTTGTCGCGGATCACCAGGCGGTCGATGACCGCCTCCACCGTGTGTTTCTTGCGTTTGTCGAGGACCTCTGTCTCCTCGGACCGGACCACTTCTCCATCCACCCGTAGGCGCACATATCCCTGTGCCCGGGCATCTTCCAGCATCTCCCTGTGCTCGCCTTTGCGGTTAACTAAGAGCGGCACCAGCAAATAGAGCAGCGTGCCCTCGGGAAGTGACAGCAGTTCCCTGGCGATGTGCTGTGCGCTCTGCCCCTGCACCTTGCGACCACATTGATGGCAATGCTGTATGCCAACCCTGGCATACAGCACGCGCAGATAGTCGGCGATCTCGGTGATGGTACCCACAGTGGATCTGGGGTTTCTGCTGGTTGTTTTCTGTTCGATGGAAATGGTCGGCGACAGTCCGCGAATGGTATCGTACTTGGGTTTCTCCATCTGTCCCAGAAACTGGCGTGCGTAGGCAGACAGAGATTCGACATAACGTCGCTGTCCTTCGGCATAGAGGGTATCGAACGCCAGCGAGGACTTGCCCGATCCGGAAACGCCGGTCAGGACCACCAGTTTGCGCTTCGGTATCTTGACTTCGACGGACTTGAGATTGTGCTCCCGGGCACCCCTGATCAGGATGTGATCTAATTCATCGGACGCTTTTTTCATCGCTTGGACAACTTATATTGCGGCTCTTGATCGTGCTGTATGTATATACAGTTCTTCCGGAAAAATCAACAGAAATTTGCGCAAGCTATGGGTGGCTCACGTAAGGAGTTGGATTTGGCTGATTTTGGTTTGTATAGCACCAGGAACTCTGAGGGTATTGATCCGCCAGCAGTGGGAGGTACCCTCTCAGAAACTCGCTCCGCATGCGGCCCAGTAACACATCCATGTGCGCTCTGTGTCGGCGTCCTGCCTCCAAAGGTTTCAGAGAGGGTACCTCCCTCCACTGCCTCACTTGGTTAGGTGCCGGTCAGTTTCGCTGAGCTGGCATCGAGATCTGCCGTCTTCGGATGCAGACTGATGGCAATGGCTCTATCGATTACCACGCGGTTCCAGTACCACGCGACTGCCCCCATAAGAATGCTGGAAGCGGAAGTGGCGATGAAGATACCCACATATCCCCAAAGGTAATCGCCCAAGAGAGCCAGCGGCACGTAGACCACCAGCATCCGATGGATGGAGATGATTAGAGGCGGCATTGGCTTTCCGAGGGCGTTAAAGCAGGAGCTGGCAACGGCCATAATTCCCATAAACCCTATGCTGAGGGGAATGATGATCAGATAGGTGGAGGCGGTCTCGACCACCTTGGGGTCGTCGTTGATTAGCGAAACCAGGTACTCACCGAACAGCAGCATGAAGACAAAGGCGAACAGTCCCCACAATAACGAGAATCGATTTGCCATGCTGAGCGCAGTCTTCACGCGGTCGTATTTCTGTGCACCCCAGTTCTGGCCGACGAAGGGACCGATACTCGAGGAGAGTGCCATCACGATCATCACCATCAGGGAGTCGACTCGCGAGCCGACGCCGAATCCCGCCACCACTTCAGGACCGTGACTGGCAAGCAGGCGCGTGATGATGCCCATGGACACCGGCATGATCAGGTTGGTGGCGATGGCGGGAAGGCCGACGTGCAGGATGTCTTTCCAGGAGTCGAGTACGCCCGAAAGGCTCGTTATCAGTAGTCTCTCCTTAAATATGAGGTAGTAGAAACAGAAGCTGAAGCTGATTGTCCTGGCGATTACAAATCCCCAAGCCGCCCCCTCGAGTCCCAGTTCCGGCAGTGGACCGAGTCCGAAAATAAGAAACGGCGCGATGCATATTTGGAGAAGCGATCCCACAGTCATGATGTAGCCGGGAACGGCGGCATTGCCTGACGCGCGGATCAGACTTGAACCGACCATGGAGAGAGTGAAAAGGGGCAGTCCAAGCAGCCACACGTCCATATAGATCAGAATCAGCCGCAGAATCTCGGGCTGTGCCCCCAACAGCTTAAAGAAGGGTTCGGCGATGCTGTAACCCACCAACACAAGAATGAAGATGAGAACAGCGACGAGCACCAGACAGTGCGAAACCAGCCTGCGGACCCTATCTTGATCGCCTGCTCCCACGGTACGGGCGACCACCGACGACGCACCTATCCCCAGTCCCATGGCGACCCCCTGCATTACCATGACCAGAGGAAACGTGAAACTGACGGCAGCCAGTTGGGGCGTACCCAGAATTCCGACATAAACTGTTTCAACCAGCTGAGCCACGATCATGGAGACAAACCCCATCATCATAAAGCCGGTTAGTTTGAATAAATGCGTGTGGACCGGGCCTTCCGTGAAATTCCCACCTGGACCCCGCCCCCTCGGTCCCGTGGGCCTCGAATCAGACATCCGTCACTCATGCAATTGGACAGCCTTGAATTATAGCCCGAATCCCAAGATCCGGAATACAAGCTGGGCCGCATGCGGAGCGCGTTTCAGAGACGGCACCTCACTTCACTGGCGGGCTAAGACCTTCAAAATTGAGGGTACTACAGGCATTATCTGTTTCCGGAAACAGTGGTTGGTTTTCTAACTGGTATCCATTATAAAGAAGCTCTGCCTGACAGATTCGAGCGAGGAGGAGAGCATGTCTGAGACGTCAGAAGACACCCTGGTGAGCCAGGATATGATCGACAGGAAGGGAGTTTGGGGAGGAGAACAGACGTCGCCGCCGATCTCGACTTCCGATATTCGTAAATGGGCTCTTGCTACCTACTGGCCGGAAAAGCCACCACCCATCTACTGGGATGAAGAGTATGCCGCGACTACTGCCCACAAGGGAATTATCGCGCCGGCGGACTTCAATCCCTTTGCCTGGCCGGTCGAGCGCCCGAGGGTACAACGCCCGGCAGCCGGCGGAGCTGGCAAGGGCGGCCGGCGCGCTACGCAGGGCATGAACGGCGGGCAGACCGATACCTATGGTGTGGTCATGCGGCCCGGTGACGTCATCAGATCCCGCAGTCGGCTGCAGGATTGGAATGAGCGGCAGGGCCGGCTGGGATTGACGCTTTATACGTTCACTGAGATCGAGTGGACCAATCAGAATGACGAGTTGGTGCGTCGTCGTATTTCAACCGGGATCCGTTATTAGAGGAGAGCGAGCATGACGGTAAATATCTATTTTGACGATGTGAATGTGGGTGATGAGATAGCGAGTTGGTCGCGGACGACCCACTTCCACAACTGGAACCGTTACGCAGCGGTGAATGAAGAGTTCGTGCCCTTCCATATGGATGACGAGGCGGGACGGGCGGCCCAGAACGAGCAGGGCGCCTTTGGAATGGGGAATCTCAGGTACGCCTATATCGTCAATGCACTGCGGGACTGGATAGGGGATGAGGCGGAGATTCGTGAAGTCGGTTGCCAGTACCGCGCCATCAACCAGAAGAACGACGTGTTGACGGTGACGGGTGTGGTTACCGAGAAGAAAGTGGAGAACGGTGAGAATCTGGTAATGCTGGAGACCAACGTGGTGAACCAGCACGGTGATGCCACCTGCCCGGGCCATGCGGTACTGGTGTTGCCCGATAAATCTTAGATAAGGTGTAGCTGCAATGTCTTCCCGAGCCAAGAAGCCGGTCGTGACCGGCTGCGTGATAGTTATCGGCAATGAAATCCTCTCCGGCAGGACGCAGGATACAAACCTCGCTTATTTGGCCAAGGAGTTGAATGAGTTGGGGGTGCAGTTGAAAGAAGCACGGGTCATTCCCGACGTGGAGGATGTGATCGTTGACGTGGTCAACGAGTGCCGGGCGACGTTCGATTACGTATTTACGACCGGGGGTATCGGTCCCACCCACGATGATATTACCGCGGACTGCATCGCCAAGGCATTTGGGGTGGAATTAGAGATGCATCCGGAGGCGGTGGCGATCATCGAGCGCCGGGAAGCGCCGCCGGAGATTATGGAGTCACGTCTGCGCATGGCGAGGGTGCCTCAAGGCGGTATTCTGATCGATAACCCGACGTATGGGCCGCCTGGGTTTCAGGTGGAGAACGTGTTTGTCATGGCTGGGGTGCCGGTGGTTATGCAGGCGATGGTGAGTACGCTTGACAGTGATCGAATCAAGGGTGGTGATCCTGTGAGGTCGCGTGCGATTGGGGCGTATTTGGTGGAGAGTCAGGTGGCGGCGCGGTTGCGGGAGATTCAGGGGAGGTATGAGGATGTGGATCTGGGGAGTTATCCGTTTTATAGAGAGGATGGGTATGGGACTAATCTGGTGATGCGGGGGACGGATGAGGGGGAGCTTGAGAGCATGAAGGGGGAGATTCG
>CEQE01324446.1_pt1 | contig 12625 bp, 12 predicted proteins | sample 356201 | NCBI WGS metagenome assembly CEQE01 (sample SAMEA2619970, study PRJEB7988) | marine metagenome | biome: marine biome (ENVO:00000447); feature: mesopelagic zone (ENVO:00000213) & marine oxygen minimum zone (ENVO:01000065); material: "saline water (ENVO:00002010), including plankton...
CTAGGCAAACCGATCAAATACCTCGCAGTACCTCCTAAAGAGGTCTTAAATAACATTAAAAGACGGATAACAAAGAAAAAAGAAAAACACCTATCTGAAATCAAGAGCGCCAGTTTTAGCAACATAATAAACACCTTCCAAGAGCTACACGAAAAAAACACCCCACCACAAAAAAACATAGTAGCAGTCTTAAAAGGAAGAAAAAACATACACAAACATATTAGCTTTTTATTTAGAACCTCAAAAAAAGACCTAATTTTTTCCACTGAAGACCCTTCAACAGGCATTTTAGGTGTAAAGGGGGAAACTGGGAAAGATATCGTTGAAAAAAGCACAGGGATAAGGTTGTGTGTGACAGACGACAACAACCTCTTAATTTTCCCAATATCTGAGCAAGACGTGCACCCAGATTACGACCTATGTATTTGGGTTAAACACAAACCGACCACAAAATTATTGAGAAATCTTCTATCTTCTGTTTAGTCTCATTTTAAAGGGAAGAATACGAAAAGTTTTTATATAACGTTCTTCTAAATAAACAAATCATACAACTTTCATAAAAAAGAGGTGGTTAAATTGACTATGGGTGTTCAAGAGATCACATTGGCTGTGATTGTAGGAACTTTAGGTGCTATTGTCTATTCTCTAAGAGTTCTTGTTCTTATGGAAAGAAGAATAGCAAGAATAGAAGAGCATATTGAAAGGGCCGTTGGTAAGGTAATGAGAGAAGAATCAAAGATAGAACGGACATTAAAAAAGAGGAAAAAATAATTTTATTCTTTTTATTTATCTATTATTTCTTCGAATAAGAATCCTTTCCCTTTAGCGACATTAACATCCACAATAAAATTTTTCCCAGTTTCTGTCATGTCCTCTAAAGAAACAAAATACCATTCACATCCTTTAAACTTAACCGCAACCCATGGCTCTGCACCAAATATGCCTGCAAATTTTCTCAACGCGAAAATTTCATTTTTTTCAAAGTACTTCTTACTATCTTTAGTAATTTTACATTCAATAGCCAGTCTCCTGATATTATTTCCCACCAAAAGATCTGGGCTTGGGTACTTGTTAGAACCAGAACCGGCAATCCTCAAGCAAGCCCAGTTCTTAGCCCAGAACATATGGACAAGCTCCCTTTCTGCATTTATTCCTTTTGACTTCAAAGACATTTTATTAATTATAAGGTAATTTCCATAAAATCCTTTGCACACAAAACATTCTTAAAATGAGCTTTAGCATCATTTCTAAGTTCATTAACATCCTTATACCTGGCGCTGAAATGTGTTAAAATTAGTTTTACCGCCTTTCCTTTCTTAGCAAGCTTAGCTGCTTGCTTAGCTGTCATATGACCATACCTCTTTCCTTTCTCTTCCAAATCAGAGGTGTAAGTGGCCTCACATACCAACAAATCAGAAAGTTTAGCTAACAAATCAGCACCATTACAAGGTACAGTATCGCTAATGATAGTTACCTTCTTCCCTTTAATTTTAAATGTTGCTTTATTAACATCAACCTTCTTCCCTTTCCACTTAATACTTTTTCCGTCTTGTAATTTACCCAATAAAGGTCCTTGAGGAATCTTCAGCTTCCTTGTAAATTTCAAATTAATTTTTCTTTTATCTTTCTCAATCAAACTATAACCCAGAGTTTCAATATTATGTTTTAACTGCCGGGCTTCCAAAACAAAATCACTATTTTCAAAAAACTTACCCTTTTTAATCTCACTAACTTCAATCTTCATCTTATTGTCAAAAGCAAACACTTCAAATAACTTTTTCATAAACCTCTTTGTTCCAGGAGGACCATAAATTCTTAGTGTTTTTTCATAACCTCCTGCGCTCATACTCTGTATTAGCCCGGGAATACCTAAGATATGGTCCCCATGCAAGTGGCTTACCAGAATCATACTAATCTTAGATAATTTTTCTCCCACAATCTTCAACTGCCTCTGTATACCTTCCCCACAATCAACAAGAATTCTTTCGTTCTTGTGACTAATCAAAACACCAGTATGGTTTCTATCCTTCGTTGGCACCATTGAAGATGTGCCCAAAAATAATATTTTCATTTTACAATAATAAGTAACAACAACCATTTAAATAACTTTATGATTATTCACATTAAAACCAACTAAAGACTACCTACAAAACAACAACATTTTTAAGCAGGATAGTAAACTCTTTAGAATCAAAAATGGTAAAATCTGGGAAAAAATCAGAAAAAGAAAAGGAAGAAAAAAACCAAAAAATCAAGGCAGAGTTTGAAGTAGATAAAGTTTTAACAGAGGTGTCTGATGCAACTAAAGACCTTTACAACCAAGGTAGATATGGGATTATGCTTGATAATGGTAGGTTACAATTGTCCCTTATAGAAGCGTTTTATCTCATGGAAAAAGGAACTATAGAAATTCACAAAACAAAAAACAAGAAGTTCAACACCAACGACTTTTCAAAGAAAGCAAAAAAACTCGAGCCAAATTTTTGGATTAGGTTTTGTGTTTATAGGGATATCCGAAATAGAGGTTATATAATAAAGACTGCATTGAAGTTTGGAGCCGACTTTAGGGTATATGATCGCGGCGTTAAGCCAGGCGAAGACCACGCAAAATGGATTGTCTACCCAGTATATGAAGGATCTACACTAACTTGGTATGAATTTGCAGCCAAAAACAGGGTTGCACACTCTACAAGGAAAAGATTGCTTTTAGGTGTAGTTGATGATGAAAATGATGTGAGTTACTGGGAATGCCGTTGGTTAAGGCCTTAGTGCAAAAATATATAAAAAATCAGCCCTTTCTTTTTATTTATGGAAACAAACGAGAAGATATTGGTAATTATCAAAGAAAAAGGTCCACTCTTACCTGTCCAAGTATCTAAGGAGATAAATGACAACATACTCATGACTTCTGCCAGGCTTTCTGAACTCCTGACAACAAAGCAGATTAAGATTTCCAGCCTTAAAGTAGGAGGCTCCCCGTTGTATTATTTCTCAGGGCAGGAAAACAAACTGCAGAATTTTGTTGATAATTTGGCAGGCATGGAAAAGAAAGCTTACAATCTTTTAGAGCAAAAGAAAGTATTGAAAGATTCCACCCAAGAACCGGCCATAAGGGTTGCATTAAGGCAAATAAAGGATTTTGCAGTGCCCTTACAGGTAAATTATCAAAACAAAAGTGAAATATTCTGGAAGTGGTACCTTTTTGATAACAAGGAAGCAGAACCATTGATAAAGAACCTACTGACTGAAATATCAAAAGAAGAGGTTATTTCACAACAGAAAGAAAACATAGTAACAGAAAAAGCGCCATTTCTCCCAAAAGAAGAAACAAAAACAGAAGCACAGCAGGAATTAAAAAAAGATACAACGAAAAAAATCAAAAGGACAATAGATAAAGGGATGTTTTTAAAAAATATTCAAGATTTCTTCAGTAAAAGGAGAATAAATATTATAGAGGAATATGATGTCAAGAAAAACACCGAAATGGAATTTGTGATAAGGCTAGAGACAACAATAGGAAATATAAAATACTTCTGCAAAACAAAAAACAAGAAAAAAATAAACGATGCAGATTTAAGCTCAGCAGTTATTCAGGCACAATCAAAAAATCTCCCTCTTCTTTTTTTGACCAACGGAACATTAACAAAAAAGGCCCAGGAAATGCTTAATAATGAATTCAAAAACATAACTTTCAGGAATATATAACAAAATGGGAGTAGCTTTTAAAGATATAATAACGTCTAAGGAAATAGATTTGAATTTCCTAAAAAACAAGATAATAATCTTAGACGCTTACAACATATTATACCAGTTTCTGACTACCATAAGAGGTGCGGATGGAACACTTCTTATGGATTCAAAAGGCAACGTAACCTCACATTTAGTGGGGCTATTCTCAAGAACCTCAAATTTGATGCAGCGCGGCCTAAAACCTGTTTTTGTATTTGATGGAAAACCACCAAAACTAAAACAAAAGACGCACGAGCAAAGAAGAGCCTTGAAGTTAGAGGCAGAAAAGAAATTTTTAGAGGCAAAAGATGAGGGGAAAAAAGAAGATATGAAAAAATATGCGTCAAGGACGTCAAGATTAAACGAAGAGATGGTAGAAGAAGCAAAAGAATTGATCTCATCGTTAGGCATTCCAATCGTACAAGCCCCATCAGAAGGGGAAGCTCAGGCAGCTTATATGGTAAAACAAAACAAAGGCTTTGCAGTAGGCTCTCAAGATTTTGATTCTCTAATCCACGGAGCCACAAAACTAGTCCGAAACCTATCTATATCCGGAAAAAGAAAGAGAAGCAAATCTGCAGCATACAACACAATAAAACCAGAAATCATCAATCTTACAGAAAACCTCAATAACTTAGGCATAGATCAGAACCAGTTGATAGCATTAGCAATGATGATAGGAACGGATTACAATCCAGGGGGAATAAAAGGGATAGGCCCAAAAAATGCATTAAAGTTAGTCAAACAACACAAAACAGATTTTGATTCTCTATTCAAAGAAATAAAATGGAATGATTTTTTTGACTTCGAATGGACAGAGGTTTATTATCTAATCAAGAAAATACCTACAACGGACAATTATGATTTAAAATGGAATGATGTTGATGATGAGGGAATTTATAACCTTCTTGTTACCCAACATATGTTTTCTGAGCAGCGTGTTAAAAATACCTTAGAAAGATTAAGAGAAGAATCCACACAAAAACAACAAAAATCATTAGGAGACTTTTAGGATGTCAAATAATCTGAAAGATATATTGAAGAAAAAACTAACTAAAAAGGAATTAGAATTAGTTCCATCATCATACGACATAGTGGGTAACATTATAATTTTCTCAGATTTCCCAAAACAACTAACCAAAAGAGAAAAGATCATAGGAACAGAAATACTAAGAAATTTTAACCATATCCAATCTGTCTTCAAGAAAACAAAAAAATATTCCGGTAAATTCAGGACGCCAAAATTAAAATTATTAGCAGGGAAAAATGACAAAGAGATAGAATACAAAGAGAACAATGTAAGATTAAAATTAAATGTAGAAAAGGTCTATTTCTCTCCTAGGTTGAGTGAAGAGAGGAAAAGAATTTCTAAAAAAGTAAAAAACAATGAAACCATATTGGTTATGTTCTCTGGTTGCGCTGCCTATCCATTGGTCATTGCAAAAAATACTGGTGCTAAGAAGATTTATGCAATAGAAATAAACCCAACAGCGCATAAATATGCATTAGAAAATATACAATTAAATAAAATAAAAAATATTGAATTAATAAAAGGAAATGTAGAAAATGTAGTTCCAAAATTGAACAAAAAATTTGATAGGATAATCATGCCATTACCAAAGGAAGCAAGCGATTTCCTCGATTTAGCCTTGAAGAAAACAAAAAAGAACGGAACAATACATCTCTATAGTTTTACCAAAGAAAATGAATATGAAGATATAATTAAAGCCATTGAAAAAGAATGCAAAAATCAAAAAAAGCAGTGTAAAATTTCAAGTATTGTAAAATGCGGCCAATTCTCACCAAGAGTCTTTAGAATTTGCGTTGACATCAAGGTAAAATAATAAGATTTATAAAATAAAATGAATTATTCTGGTGTGTGCGATGAGTTGGTGAACACCATAGGACGAAAGGATGACTGACGGAAGTAACTGACGAGCACACATTTTCTATAAAAAGAATTAACCAAACATGTTCATGAAATCCGATCCTTCTGCCTGCTCTTCCTGTTTCACTTTATCAATAGCTCTTAGAAAATCTTTTCTCATAATCTTTGTCCTGTTTTCTCTGATTGCGAAATAACCTGCTTCTGTGCAAACTGCTTTTATCTCTGCACCGCTTAAGTCTTCCATCATCAAATTTATATTGCTCAAATCGACATCTGCACCAAAATCCATATTTCTGGAATGGATTTTTAAAATAGCCAGTCTGCCCTCATTCTTCGGCAAAGGTACATGAATAAGTCGGTCTAATCTTCCTGGCCTTATCACAGCAGGATCTAAAATATCTTTTCTATTTGTAGCTCCTATAACCTTGACATTGTCTAAAGGATCAAAACCATCTATTTCTGCTAACATCTGCATGAACGTTCTGCTGACTTCCCTCTCACCACTAGTTCCCATTTCAATCCGTTTAGCAGCCAAGGCATCTATCTCATCAATGAAAACAATTGATGGAGACTTTTTCCTTGCTAGTTCAAATATTTCCTTTACTAGTTTTGCTCCTTCCCCTATGAATTTCTGTACAAGTTCGGAGGCGACAATTTCTATAAATGTTGAATTTGTAGAAGAGGCAACAGCTTTGGCTAATAACGTTTTTCCTGTACCAGGATCACCATAAAGCAAAATACCTTTTGGTGGTGTTATTCCAATCTTCTTGAATAACTGTGGCTTTTTCAATGGAAGTTCAACAACTTCTTTTATTTCTCTTGCTTGCAGATCTAGGCCACCTACGTCATTCCAAGAAATCTTTGGTTTTTCCACTATAACAAAACTTTCAATGTCATATTTCCTTGTTGTTGGTATTTTCTTGATTATTGTAAGATTTTTTTGGTCTGCTAAAACAACATCTCCTGCCTTAACCTTGCCACATTCTTCAGAAATACTTACATAGAATTGGTTTCCGTTTGGCAGCCTTATTATAGCTTCCTTACCAAAAACATTCCTGACATCAGCAATCATCAATGGAGGAGCCTTAAACCTATCCAGCTCTTCCTTCAGCTTATTGATAGTCTCCTTAAGAATCTTATTCTCTTCATTAGATTGACTCTCATTAGCACTATAACTGTATATAACACTGTCCAGAATGTTCTTCTCTTTTGTATTCATATTATATTTTCCTCTTTTTACATTTAAAAAGGTTTTGATTTATTCAATCAAGAATTCTCCATTCTCAACCACTTTCTTACCATCAACAAATATTGTAGGCTTCTTAATAATCCCATCTAAATGCAACTGCACATTAACTTTTCCACCAAAACCAGCGTTATTTCCTAGAGCAATATGGCAAGTTCCTACAACTTTCTCATCCTCTAAGATATTTCCTGTAATCTTAGCCTTTTCATTGGTTCCAATACCAAACTCTGCTATGTTCCTCGCTTCCTTCCCAACAGAATCTAGCAATATATTCAAAGTCTCTGCTTTCTCTCCTTCTACCTTTACTGCATAACCATTTTCAACAAAAATTTTCAGAGGCCTTTCCAACTTACCAATACCTCCAAAAGAAGCGTCTACAACAAAAATACCCTTGGCTGTTCCTTCAACCGGAGCTGCAAATATTTCCCCAGTAGGCAAATTCCCAAAAGTGCCTTTTCTAGTAAATAATCCAGAATCCCTGCCAAACCCTTCCCTACCATCAATGCTAAAACTAAAATCAGTTCCAAGATCTGTTTGTATCCTTACTTTTTTTCCATTATCAATAACATTAGCAAGCTTTTCATGAACTTTCATTAATTTATCATAATCAATGTCAATAGTCCTCTCAAGAATCTCTTTTGTTATTCCAGGCATTGTAACTACTCTAGCACCATTTTTACAGGAATTTATTCTTGCATTTGTATGGCTCAACGATTTTGATGTGATTAGCAACTCAACATCATAATTCAGCATTTCTTTAGCAATTTCCGCACTTGGTTCTGTCCCATGCACCTTTGGTATAGAAATCTCAACAAATTTCACATCACTTGTTATTTTTTTAGCTTCTTCATAAAATATTTTTGCAATATCTTTCAATCCAGAATCAGTCACAATCAAAAATCTTTCATTTTCTTTCAATCCCAAGCATTTATTCAAAACAATCTCAGCATAATTAGACATTTTAGGCCACAAATTCCCCTTTCTTAATGATCCAATGTTCTTTTCCCTCATTATCTACGCCATAAACATCCATCTTTTGCCTCGGGCTGTCAATAACAACATCTGTATGGTAATCTGTTGCCCTATCGGGCTCAAAACCAGAACCCATTGCAACATGAATCATCCTTGCTATCTTTTCATTTACGATAAGGTAATTGCATAATTTTGCGCTTGGGTTGGTATTTATAGCAAATTCATTTATCATATTAAAATTCTTTTTCTTCATATCAATCAAATCCTGAGGCAAACTTTTGTACTTCTCCTGATTCATTATACCTTCCCATGCTTCTTTTTTCTTTTCATTAAACTTATCAAGAATTTCTTTCGGTCCTGAAACAACCTTATATCCATCCCCAGAGGCATCTATCACGAATGGCATTTCTCCTGACAATCCATAGCTCTGATCCAGGCTTATGACTACATCCCCTACAATTTTCCCCTTAACATATTCCGGGGTTACAAAAGCCTCTCCTCCTGGAAGATTAGCCATATTCCCTCCTTTAATTCCTGTTCTCTCCAAATATTCAGAATTTATCTTCTCCCTTATGTCTGTATCAGAGGTTCTTACCCACCTATGTGTGCCGTCTTTCTTCACCAAACCAACTTCAAAATCTGTTTTCAATCCATTAATATCTTCTCCAACTACTTTAATAAATTTACATTTATCCGCAATCTCCTTGATTTTCCAGTTTCTTTCCCTCATTTCTTTCCAGTCAATATTGCAAGTATCTATGAATATATCTACAGGCAAAGTTTCAGTAAATCCTACTCTGGCCATTGGATCGCGATCATCCAAAGCAGTTTGCGGATAAAAATCAAGCTTGTATATCATCTGCCCAGGACTTTGCCATCTGGTTTTTTTGTTTAATGAAGGGTACCCAACAACCTCTCCAAATATGTGTTTCCCATGGTAGCCTTTCCCGGCGACAAAAAAAGAAGCATCTACTGGCTTTATTCTTTTCAAGTTAAGGACATCAGAAACTTTTTTGTATTTTATGAAAATTTCTTCATCAGCTTCCTTGCATAATTCACATCCAGAAAGGACAGCTTTTAACTCTGAAATATTTTCACCTCTGGCCAGCATAGAATTCCTTTGTGTAGAAGAACCCGTTGTGACCTCTACACGATCCTTACATGCCATATACATACCCCAACAAATTGCATATGAGTCAAGGTAATCTTCCAGAGGATGACCCAACATCTCATCTTTTTGTATTAACACAAAACCTATGGAAACCTTTTCATTGTCCTTTAAATTATAAACATCACTCCATATTTTTGTACATGTTTCACTTAATTCCTCTTTTCTATGTTCCTTAAACCATTCCTCTTTGGAAGGTAAGCTAAAGCTGCCTTCAAATCCATTCTCCTTAGCTTCCAAAATGAAATCGGGCCCTTCAAATAAACCCTCAAATTTTCCTTGTTCTTTTTTCTCAACTTCTCTAACAAAATCCATAAGAGCTTCCGTTTTTTCATTACTCTTACCCTCTTTATGGAGTTTATAGGTTGCCCAGACATCTTTCACTGCATCTAAACTATCTGATTCTTCCCCAATACCGCTGACATGAACGTCTGCTCCAAGTTCGTGCAAGGCTCTCGATAAAGGAGCCAAAGAAAAAAATACATTTTTGTTATCGTTATCAAATACTATTAAGAACGATTTAGACTCAACATTGCCTATTATCTTTTTATATTCTTCAACTGAAGAATTAAACTTTTCCTCGTCGTATTTCATAGAAAAAATGAATTTCAGATAATTAATAAACCTTTCGGCACTTTAGTTAAAATCTCCGTTTTTTTCTTCATTAGAACGGTATCTTCAATCCTTATACCAAATTTCCTCGGCAGATAAATTCCCGGCTCAACAGTAAACACCATATTTTCCATAACCTTATCTTTAGAATCTAGTGTTAAGTTAGGAAGCTCATGTATCTCCACACCAACACCATGGCCAAGGCCATGGATAAAATATTTTGAATATTTCCCTAAGTTTTTAACACAATTTTCATATATTTTGCCGCAACTACCATTTATTCCTATATTCTTAATAATATTTTTTTGAGTTTTCAATAATAAATTGTAAATCTCACTTTCTTTATTGTTTGGCTTCCCAATGTATATTGTTCTTGTGCAATCCGTGCAATAACTCTTATACTTAATTCCAAAATCAATAACACAAAAACCCTTTTTCAATCTTACATTCTTCGGTTCGTAGTGAGGCATGCTACCGTTACTTCCAGAAGCTGCAATCGGTGGAAAAGAAACATCTAAACCAAGTTTTTTTGACTGATATTCAAGAAAACCAGAAACATCCGATTCTGTCTTAAAATCTTTAAAATTATTTATTGCCTTTTTCAATATCTTATTCCCATAATTAAACCCTTTTTTTATTATTTGTATCTCTTTATTTGTCTTGATCTGCCTTAATTTCAAGCAATCCAGGGAAATATCCTTTGTTTTCACTTTTCTGAACTGTTTTTTAAAATATTTATGAGTATTCAGATTAAAATTACCATAATCTATCGCTACTTTTTTTGCTTTAATCTTATTTTTTCTGATAATTTGATGTATAGACTCAAAAAACTTCTTTTTATCCATAGAATAAACTTTTTTAAACACACCTTTCTTGGCTTTCTCAACTTCCATCTCAGGAGCAATAAGAAATGGGCTTTGTTTTCTTGGAATAACCAGAGCGCCTAATCCAGAATAACCAGAAAAATAGGACATATTTGGATTCGTTTCCATACCGAGATTGTAAAATAGCGCAAAATCTAACCCTTTCTTTTCCAGAATCCCCTTTATTTCCTTTATTCTCATTCAAAAAAGAAAAATATTAAAATGATTTAAATCTTTTCATTCAGATGGAGAAATATAGGCTAAATAACGGCATAACTATAGTTTTTGAGAAAAATTCTTCGAAATCTGTTGCAGTGGAAGTGATGTTCAAAGTCGGTTCTAATGATGAAAATCAAAAAATTGCAGGGATTTCACATTTTCTCGAGCACATGCTGTTTGAAGGAACAAAAAAAAGAAGAAATTCAAGGGAAATCGCAAATGAAATCGAAAAATACGGAGCAGAATTTAATGCATATACTTCAGGAACAAAAACAGCTTACTTCATCAAGATAATAAACAAGAAATTTGATGTCGCCCTCGACATACTCTCTGATATGGTTGCAAATCCTCTTTTTGACAAAAAAAAGATAGAGAAGGAAAAGAAGGTGATATTGAAGGAGATAAACATGGTTACTGATGATTCTAGACAGCACCAATGGATTTTGTTCCAGAAAAATCTTTTTGAGAATCACCCTGCAAAAAATCCCACTTACGGAACAGTACAGGCAGTTAAAAACCTAAACCGGAATGCAATAAATAATTATTATGCCAGACATTATTCTCCCAATAACCTTATTATTTCTGTCGTCGGAAATGTTGGTAATGTCAAGGAAAAAATAGATAAATATTTTGGCAATCTAAAAATTAAAAAATTAACAGAAAGAAAAACAGTAAAAGAGCCACAGCAAACAAAAATAAAAAAATTCATCGAGAAAAGAAGAACTTATAACTCATATATGGTTCTAGGATACAAGACAGTTTCAAGACTGCATAAAGACAGCTATGTTTTGGATGTTATAACTGCTATTCTTGGTCGTGGGCAGAGTGGCTGGATGTTTGAAGAAATAAGAAACAAACTAGGATTAGCTTACCAAGTAGGTGTGCAAAACGAGTTAGAGGATGATTACGGAACATTTGCTGTTTTTGCAGGTTTAGATAAGAAAAATATTGAAAAAGCAAAGAAAATAATATTGAAACAGTTCAGAAAACTTGAAAATTTGAGCAAAAACGAACTTGACGAAGCAAAAACATACATCGAAGGTAATTACACCCTAAGCATGGAAGATAACTTCCAAGCAGCAGACAACCTCGCTTTCTGGGAAACAGTAAAAGACTCTTCTTTAGCGAATAGTTATCTAAATAACATCAAAAAAGTCAATATCTCAGACGTAAAAAGAGTAGCGAAGAAATACCTAAACAATTATTATACTTTTGTTGCAATAGAACAGAAATAGCTACCTTGTTACCTCAAAATCCTTAATCTCATCAGCAAGTTTTTGTGCAGCCTTATTTTTTTCTAATTTCTTCCTTACAGGTTCCATCAATTTGTTAAGGTATTCTGCAGTTGCCTGCTTCAGGTCCATTGGATGCAATTTCTTTTTAGCAAATACCTTCTCCAATTCCTCATAAGATCTAAATTCTATATTTCCTCCAAACTTCTTTGGCCTTTCTACTTTTATCGACTTAAATTTCTCAAAGATTATGTATTTACAATACTCTAAGATGGGGTTTTCTTCAACAGCCCCCTCAGGACAATAAGCTTTCTTGACTTTCCTGTTAACTTCTTCTGCGGCATCTGTCATGAATATTGCGCTGTCTGGACTGCTTTTTGACATCTTCATCTGTATGGTCCTTTCCACTGTTTTTTCTCCTTTTGGTGGTTCTCCTAACCCCATCAACATGTGATGGCTTACAACAACAGGCTTCCAAAATCCTATCTTAGGTCCGATCTCTCTAGCTAGGATATTTACCTTCCTCTGATCCATCCCAAGCTGAGTAATATCTGCTTTAAGGTGAAAAATGTCAGCAGCCTGCATACAAGGATAAACTATTTGGGAAGCTTGTAAAACCTCTGAATCAGATCTTCCCATTATCTCTCCCGTTCTTATTATTCTCTTCACTGTGCTGTTTCTTGCAACTTGAAGCAC
>CEQE01117300.1_pt1 | contig 12594 bp, 17 predicted proteins | sample 356201 | NCBI WGS metagenome assembly CEQE01 (sample SAMEA2619970, study PRJEB7988) | marine metagenome | biome: marine biome (ENVO:00000447); feature: mesopelagic zone (ENVO:00000213) & marine oxygen minimum zone (ENVO:01000065); material: "saline water (ENVO:00002010), including plankton...
AATTTGCTTAGAAATTGGTACGAGTAAAGGATATTCTACTAGAATTTAGAATGATATTTTATAGAATATTAGATAATCAATTATACTTTGTTGATGAAGTTGAAAAATTGGGATTTGACGAATCACAGGGATTAAGAATACCCGATGAATATTTAGAAAAACAAAAATTTGTAGTTATGAGAACTTGTCATGGTATAGGTGATTGGGGAATAATTAGCGCTATACCTAGATTATTAAAACAAAAGTATCCCAAATGTAAGGTTTATTTACCATCTTCTAAATTATTAAGAAATTTATTTGGTCAATATGAACAAAATTGGGGTGTGTGGAGCAATCCGTTTGAAAATGTAAATGCTATATTTGATAACAACCCTTATATAGATGGATATAAGGATTCTATAGAAGGTGAAGTTTTTCATGATCATTATAGAATATATGATAAAGATAATACAGATATTCCATTAGCTGAACAAATGTTAAAATTTTGGCAATTTGAAGAAGGTGAATATAAAGATTCCCAACCTGATATATATTTTTCAGATGAAGAGATAGAAATAGGTAATAAAATTATAGAACAATATACGGATGGAGATTTTGGAACTTTACTTATTTCTGATAGATATGATTATTCTAATGATAATTTAATTGTTGATATTTTACGAAAAAATAATATATCTTATTTTTATTATTCTCCAGTTCCATTAGAACAGACATCTTTTAATTTTATAGATAAGGCACTTGATATAAGACATATAGATATTAGATTACAGTTATATATTCATTCTAAAGCTGAGTTAAATATTGGAAATCAAAGTGGTACTCTTCAACTTGGAGTTCGTAAATCTAAAATATATGATGTTCAGAGACAATTTCCAATGGCTGGTAATTTTGTTAGGGGTGAAAATTATTTAAGAGATGATTTTAAGAGAAATTTATTAAGAGATTCTATTAGAAAATCTGAATCTAAAACAACAACTTCTATGAAATTTAAAGCAGACGTAGTTGATTTTTTTAGAGATAATTTTGAAAATAAAACTGTTTTAGAAATTGGAACATCACTTGGATACGGCACAAAAATTTTAAGTGGATTATTTAAGAAGGTGATAACAGTTGATAATTCTAGTGAAAAAATATATGAAGCAAAAGAAAATTTGAAACATTTAGATAACATTGATTTTAGATTGATGGATGTTTATAATCATAGATGGAATTTTGATGAAAAAGTAGATGTCATTTTTATTGATTGTGTTCATACATATGAACATTTGAAAAGTGATGTCGATAATTCATTAAATACTTTTGATAAACCGATTATATTTTTTGATGATTATGGTTTATTTCCAGATTTGAAAAGATTGATTGATGAATATATAGATATGGGTAAATTTAAGGTATTAAAAAAGATAGGACAACATAAGGGCAAGATATATCCAAAAACACAAAATAAGATATTGTTAGATAGAGAGGGTATTATATGTCAAGCCGTATAGTTTATACATCTATTTTTGGTAATTATGATGATGAGTTAGAACAAAAATTGCCTAACAATTGGGATTGGAAATGTTTTTCGGAAAATAATAGCTTATCTTTATATACAGATAATAATAGAAATGCTAAGAAATTTAAAGTATTACCTCATAGATATTTATCAGATTATGAATATAGTATCTTTGTAGATGGTAATATGTCTGTAAGATTCGCAGGTGATATTAGTGAATTGATTGAAAAGTATTTGAATGGTGCAAATGTTGCATTTTTTAGTCATAGAAATAATCTATTGGATTCAAGAAATTGTGCATATAAAGAGGCGGAGACTATATTTCAGTTAGGAGAAAAAAATATGCAAATTACACCTGAACGAGGTATTTTGAATTACAAAGATAATCCTAATATTATAAAACAACAAATGGAAAGATATAGTATGGTTGGATTTCCACAAGATAATGGATTAATTACGGGAATGGTAATTTTAAGAAGGCATAATGAAAAGGATTGTATTGAAACTATGGAAGATTGGTGGACAGAAATAAAGTATAATAGTAAGAGAGACCAATTGAGTTTTAATTATTGTGCTTGGAAGAATGGATTGAAATTTAATTATATGGACGGTGATTCTAGAGATAATGAATATTTTTATAGAAGTATTGATGCACATATTGGAAAGAAATGAAGAATATAATTTTTATACCTTATATAAAAAGAGAAAAAGATTTAACTGGCGAGTCAAGCATTGGTCATTCAAACAGACATCAAGGTTATGAATGGGGGATAAACTCTTGGAAAGCTTGGGCTAAAAAGAATAATCACGAAGTATATGTTATGTCAAACTTATTGTGTCCAGAATCTCAAATGTTAATAACTTGGCAAAGATGGCAGGTTCTAAATATATTAGAACATAATGAAATAGAATATGATCAAGTATTAGTTGTTGATGCCGATTCTATAGTCCACCCTGAATGTCCCAATTTCTTTGAGATGACAGGTGGTAAATTTACCAGCGTATTAACTGATGGTGATTTTGAATGGATGAACAGAGCTATAAATGGTTATTCTAAAATGTTCTTTGATAAAGAATTTTGTATACCATCTTATGAATTTTTCCAAACTGGTTTTGTAGTGGTAAATAAAATACATAAAGAATTTTTTGATAACGTATATGATTTTTATGATACAAATAGAAAGAGGATTATTAAATCATATGATATTTTATTAACGGGAAGTGATATAGCAATGATGAATTGTCTTAGAAAGGAGTTCGATATAGAACTAAATCTTTTACCGAGACAATTTGGTATGATGGATATGATTAGAAAAAATTTATTTTATCATCACCCTAATTGTTGGTGGAAAGATGATTTGACTAATCTATATAATTCAGGATGGGTTTATCAATTTAATGCTATACCACCAAGTGATATAGGCAGAGATAGAACTTATTGGATGAAAAGAATTTATGAGGAGTTATATAATTAATGAAATATTTAGTTACAGGTCATAATGGATTCATTGGTAGTAATTTATTAACAAAGTTATCAGATGATGTTGTAAAATTGGAGAGAGATTTTTTAGATGACGAAGATTGGAAATATAAATTAAATCCATTAGTAAAATCTGTTGATATAATTTTTCACATTGGAGCTGTATCAGATACAACACTACAAGATTCAACAGAAATGTTAGTATATAATTATATATTTAGTAAAGAATTATTTGATTTGGTACAAAAATATAATAAGAAAGTTATATATTCATCATCTGCTGCTTGTTATGGTGATGGTGATGGTATACCAAATAATATTTATGGTTGGTCAAAATACCTTACAGAGAATTATGGAATGGCAAAAGTTAGTAATTTTGTTGCTCTTAGATATTTTAATGTGTATGGACCTGGAGAAGAACATAAAGGTAAAATGGCTTCGGTAGCATACCAAGCATGGGAGAAAGGAAAATTTAAATTATTTCCAAAAGAACCAGTGAGAGATTTTGTTTATGTAGATGACATAGTTAGCGCTAATATACACGCCATAGATTCTCCAAAAGGGATTTATGAAGTTGGGAGTGGTGAAGCTAGAACATTTGAAGATGTGTTGGATAATATGGAAATAAAATATACTTATCATTCAGAAGATAAAATACCGGAGTGGTATCAGTTTTATACAAAATCAGATAAATCAAAATGGCTACCTGGTTGGAATCCAAAATATAATTTAGAAAAGGGCATAAAAAAGTATAAGGAATATTTAAGTGCATAAATTTTTAGTAATAGGCGACAGTTGTGTAGATAAATTTATTTATGGTACTTGTGATAGAATTTGTCCGGAAGCTCCTGTACCTGTATTTAATCCAACCAATGTTAAAAAAAGTGGTGGTATGGCATCAAATGTTCAAGCCAATGTTCAATCATTAGGTGTAGATTGTGATATTATAACAAATGGTGAATTGATTACAAAAACTAGATATGTTGATAACAAAACAAATCAAATGTTATTAAGAGTAGATGAACATGATTATGTTAAAACTAAAGTAGATATTGATGATATAAAAAATAGAATTAATAATTATGATGGAGTTATAATAGCTGATTATGATAAGGGATTTTTATTGGAAGAAGATATTGAAGCCATCATAGACGAATGTGATAATGTTTTTTTAAACACCAAAAAGAAAGTGAGTTGGAGTTTTACTGGTACTAGATTTATACAATTAAATCAATATGAATATCAAAATACTATAAGTGAAATAGATGATATGAGAGATGAAATCTATGAGAAATTAATTGTTACTTGTGGTGATAGGGGATGTTATTATAAAAAGATTTTGTACCCACCACCACGGAAGGTTGAAGCTAGAGATCTATCGGGTGCTGGTGATACCTTTATATCTGCTTTTGCTGTAAGTTTGGTTAAAAATAATGATATTAACACAGCTATAGATTTTGCACAAGACTGTGCGAGTAAGGTAGTAGCAAAACGGGGAGTTGTTACCATATGATTATATATGTAGACATAGACGAAACTATTTGTCATACTAAAAATTCAGATTATGAAAATTCTAAACCAAGATATAACCAAATATCTAAAATAAATCATTTATATATGGGTGGGCATGAAATAGTATATTGGACTGCAAGAGGAGGAATTACAGGAAAGAGTTGGAGAAAATTTACAAGAAGACAATTAGATAATTGGGGCTGTCAATATACAAAAATAGAGATAAGAAGAAAACCTCATTATGATTTACTAATTGATGATAAGACTAAGAGGATAGAAGAAATATAGTGGGACATATTATAAAACCAGAAGTATGTGAAGGTTGTAAAGTTCCAAAAGGTTGGGGAGAGGAACTTATTATAGAAAACAATGAAATGTATTGTGGTAAACTTTTAATTTTTAAGAAGGGTTGTAAGTTTTCAATGCATTACCATCTACTTAAAGATGAAACTTGGTATGTAGATAAAGGTGACTTTCTTTATAGGTGGATAGATACAGAAACAGCTGAAACCACAGAACAAAAGTTAAAAGTTGGTGATGTAGTTAGACAGAGAGTAGGACAACCACATCAGATAGAAGCTTTAACTGGTGGTACTATATTTGAGGTATCAACTCAACATTTTGATGAAGATAGTTATAGAGTTTGGAAGGGTGATTCTCAATGAAACAGAAAATAATATGGACTAATGGTTGTTTCGATATACTACATCGTGGTCATGTAGAGCTATTTAGGTATGCTAAATCATTGGGAGATAAATTAATAGTTGGTATAGATTCGGATGAAAGAGTTAAGTTAGATAAGGGAGAGGGTAGACCAATAAATAATTTAAGTGATAGAATGCATATAGTGAATGCTGTAAAATATGTAGATATGGTATTACCATTTAATTCTACAGAAGAACTAGAAATTAAAATTAAATATTGGTCTCCTGCTGTTATGGTTATAGGTTCAGATTGGAAAGGTAAGAAAGTAGTGGGCGAAGAGTATGCTGGTAAGGTAGAGTTCTTTGATAGAATTAAAGGTTATTCAACTACAAAAATGCTGAAGAATAAATGAAAACTTGTAGATATTTTAGAGGTGATAGACCCTGTAAATATTATTGGGTTGATAGGTCTTGGGATTGTGATAATTGTTTACATCATAATTCGTTTAAAGAAAGAATTTTATTGATAAAGTTAGATGCATTGGGTGACGTGGTAAGATCTACTGCATTGGTAGAGGGTATAAAATCTAAATATCCAGATTCTCAATTAAATTGGATTACTGTGAAAAATGCTTATTTTTTTATTTCTAATAATCCACAAGTTGATAATGTTTTAATTTATAGTGAAGAAACAATAAGAATATTACAGCAACAGAAATTTGATATTATTATTAATTTAGATAAAGATCCAAAAGCTACTTCTATGATTATGTCTTTTAATTCTAATGACAAACGTGGTTATGGTTTGAGTGGGGGGGGATATGTTATACCATTAAATGAAAAATCTAAATATCATTATGATATTTGTTTGGACAATTATGGTGGAAAAACTGATAACAAAAAGAGTTACCAAGAGTTAATTTATGAAATATCAGAAATTGACTATGATAATCAGAAACCATCTATATTTTTAGATAGTAAAAAGTATAAAAGTTTTAGAAATAAGTTTTTTAAATATAATAATTTAAACAATGAAGATAAAATAGTAATTTTGAATACAGGTTGTGGATCAGTATATCCACACAAGAAATGGACTTATAGTGGTTATAAAAACTTAATTGGTAAATTAATTGAAGATGATAATATTAAAATTGTTTTAGCTGGTGCCGAAATTGAGTTGGAAAGAAATTCTAAATTGTGTGGGATGTTTTCTAATTTGATCAATACAACTAACAAATATTCAATAGAAGAATTTTGTTATTTAATAAATTTATCTGATATAGTAGTTACTGGAGATACAGTTGCTTTACATGTGGCAATTTCTTTGAATAAAAATACAGTTAGTTTTTTTGGTCCAACTCCACATCAAGAAGTTAATTTATTTGGTCTTGGAAAAAAACTTGTAAGGAAAGAATTAGATTGTTTAAACTGTTATGATCAATTTCCTTGTCCTTATGATGGAAAATGTATGAGTCTAATAAAACCGGAAGAAGTTTACAATTCGATTTTAAAATATATATAATTAGGAGTAAGTATGAGTTTGGAAATAATTTTTGCAGAGTTTGGTGATAGGTCAAAAGCCAATCAAAAATGGAATAGTAATATCGGTAGGTTGGATCCGACTTATTCTCAAATTAAAAAATATTTTCCAGAGGCTAAAATAGTTTGTTATACTGATGATTCATCTATTAGTAATGATTACGATGTGGAAGTTAGATTAGTTGATTCAAATGATACTCCATTTGATAGGAATTACAGAGAAGGTAGTGGAAAATTAAAATGGGGTTATCATTGTTGTGATTATTATCAAGTTCAGGGGTTATTAGATTCCAAAGCAGATATTGCAATATCTATAGATTCTGATCTAATGTTTGTTTCAGATGAGGTTAAAACTTTATTACCTATAATTAAAAAATTTGGAATTTGTTGTCCACAAAATGAAAGGCAATTAGTTAAGATTGATGGTCTTTATAGTCGTGGGAATGATGGTGATTATCATATAGGTGAAGATGAATCTGGGGGTAATATATTAACTTATGATTTGTGGTGGATTGGATTTGGAACAAAGGATGAACGGGGAAGAAAATGGTTAAAAGAATTTCAGAAATTAATGGAAACTAATCCAAAACGTGGTCCACTACAACTAAGTAGGGCTTCTTGGAACACGGGTATATATCCATATTCGACACCCATTCAATGGAGTGTTGGTTCTGGCCATATTGGCTGTGGAAATGAAATAATTTTACATGTTGGACATACAAATGTTCAAGATCATTATTTGGAAGAAAGAATATAATATGAAAATTTATACAATTTTATTTGATACAGTACCTCAACATCCAAGAATTGAAGAGGTATTTAAATCAAAGAATTTACATTATAGTGATTTTATAACTAATAGTTGTACTGTTACGACCTTAGTATCCTTATTTTCTGGTAAAACACCATCGGAGATGAGACCTACTGGAATAGGACATTCTCACACATATGCTTTATCATCTGAAGAAGAAAAAAAAGAATGGGATAAAAATATTATTTTTAATAATTTACCAGATGATTGGAATATCCATATTCACTCAATGCCAGAAACAAGAGGTGATAATGATACTGCTGTTTGGCCAATGTATCCTAATCAAGATTGTAGACTTTTACCAGATGATATTTGTGGTAGAGATAGAGAATTTAAATTTTATGATTATGAAAAAGAGGATGATGAAAGAAATTTTATAAAGAAAATGCAAAATCTTCCATCTGATGAAAATCATTTTATAGTTTTAAAATACAATCATTTTCACGACCGCGAAAGGGGAAAACATGAAGATGTAATAAGTTTATTTATTGATATTATTAATACAATAGATTTTGAAGAAGAAAACTCTTTATTTTGGATATTTGCAGATCATGGAACTTTTGGAGGTGTTGATACAATGATGAGTCCACCTATGTCGTGGTTATCGTGGGTTAGTGTTGTTGATAACATCACAAATAAAAAAGTTACTAAAGATAGAATATATGTGTTAGATTATTATAATACAATTATGAATAGAATATATCCTAAAATGATATTGGATAAATATAGAGAAAGAAGTGAAGATGTATTATCAAAAGTTGATAAAAATAGAATTTATGTGGTTGAAGATGGTCGTAGTGCCGTAGATGAATGGAATTGTACAACTGTTTCCTCCATTGAGTATAAAGATGAAAATATATTTATTCAAGTGGTAAAACATTTAGGTAGAGATTTATATAACATATGGTATGATAGAAGACACACACCCGGTGAAGACAAAGATTGGTCATGTTCAACAGTAAATATTAAGGAAATAGAACAAGATTCTGACTCAGTCAAAAAATTGGTAAATCATCTCAAATCTGGTGTTTGGAAATGGTATTTTGGAAATGAATAATATAGTTTATATAGGAATGTGTGCAGATTTAATTCATCATGGACATTTAAATATTATTAAAGAAGCACAAAAGTACGGAAAAGTTGTAGTTGGATTATTAACTGATAAAGCAATATCAAGTTATAAGAGATTACCCGCATTAAGTTATGAACAAAGAAAAATAGTTATTGAAAATATAAAAGGTGTTGATAAAGTTATATCACAGGATACACTTGATTATATTCCAAACCTTGAAAAATTAAAACCAGCCTATGTAGTACATGGAGATGATTGGAAAACAGGAATACAAAAACAAGTTAGACAAAAAGTTATTGATAAACTAAATGAATGGGGTGGTGAAGTTGTTGATGTTCCATATACAAAAGGAGTATCATCTACTAAATTACATGACAATCTAAAAGAAATAGGAACGACACCTGATATTAGAATAAAAATGTTAAAGAGGTTAATTGATTCCAAACCAATCGTCAGAATATTAGAGGCACATAATGGATTAACAGGTTTAATTGTAGAAAAAACAAAAGTAGATTATGATGAATTTGATGGTATGTGGTTAAGTAGCTTAACTCACTCAGCTTCTAAGGGAAAACCAGATAATCAGTATGTAGATATAACCACAGTTAGTCAGACATTAAGTGAGATATTTGATGTAACAACAAAGCCGATGATTGTTGATTTGGACAATGGTGGAATGGTTGAACATTTTAAGTTCACAGTCAGAACTTTAGAAAGGATGGGAGTATCTGCAGTAATTATAGAGGATAAGATTGGCTTTAAAAGAAACTCTCTTTTTGAGGACACATCAAATCAAACCCAAGATAAACAGAGTGTATTTGCAAATAAAATATTGGAGGGTAAAAGGTCTTTAATTACAAAAGAGTTTATGATTATAGCTAGAATAGAAAGTTTTATTTTAGGTAAGGGTGTAGTTGATGCTATCGATAGAGCCTACAGTTATATAGATAGTGGGGCTGGTGGGATTATGATACATAGTAAGAGTGAAGATGTTGATGAGATAGTATCTTTTTGTGAACATTACAAAAAGTTTAAGAAAAAAGTTCCTTTGGTAGCTGTACCTTCTACTTATAACAGAGTGACAGAACAAGAATTAATTGATGTAGGTGTTGATATTGTTATTTATGCTAATCATTTACTAAGAAGTTCATACCCAGCTATGATTAATACGGCTAAATCTATATTGGAGAACAAAAGGTCTTATAATGCTACCAAAAATTGTTTACCGATAAAAGAGGTTTTGGAGTTAATACCAAATGATTAGTCTAAAAGATGTTTCTGAGGCTTATGATTTTTATACAGGTGTGCCAGATAGTGGATTAAAATCTTTTATAAGAGAAATAGAAGATTCAGGATTCAAACACATACCAGCTGTGAATGAAGGACAAGCCATTGGAATTGCAGTTGGTGCTGAGTTGGTTGGTATGAAAAGTTGCGTTTATTTACAGAATTCGGGACTTGGTAATTGTATAAATGCTTTAACAAGTTTATGTATTCCACACGGTATACATCCATTATTAGTTATTGGACACAGGCACACTTTGCCACAACATGAAGTTATGGGTAGAGTAGATAAGAAAATGTTAGATTTAATTGGTTATATGGATTATATAATTGTAGATGGTGATAATAATGAACAGTAGGGAAGAAGTTATAAGAAATATATTTGATCGGCATTCAGATGCTGTATTTATAACAAATACAGGTTATATTTCGAGAGCGGTGTATGATATGTATCCAGATAAGAAAAATATATTTTATATGCAAGGTAGTATGGGATTGGCTCCGTGTATTGGATTGGGAATGGCTGCTAATACAGATAAGGATATAGTTATATTGAGTGGAGATGCTTCATTATTGATGCACTTAGGGGTAACTCATACTATATCAGATCAAATGTTAAATAATATTTGGTTTTATGTTTTAGCAAATGGCTGTCACGAGTCAGTCGGCGGTTTCAAATGTTCAAATATTAAATATTCTGTATTAAGAGGGGTTGATACAGTTTATGAAATAAGTAACGATGGTAAAAGGGGAAGAGTAGAATTAGATTGTAAATTGAACACTAAACAAATTAAGGAGTTATTTTGAGTTCACTTTTGGTATGTTCTAATTCTACAAAGAATTATTTGAACGGATTTGATAGAGTTAGAGTAGTTACTTCAGCTCCTGATATTGGTATATTAGGTGAAGTGGGAACTGAAGAATCAATTGTAGCTATAGGTGGGGGCGCTGTAATAGATACTGCTAAGATATTATGTAAGAATCCTATTGATTGTTATCCAACAACAGCAGCTGGTTCGTCTGCTACTTCTTGGTCTGTTTATTGGAATGGAACTGAAAAATGTAGTTTCAAAGCACAGAAACCTAATGTAGTAACATTTAATAGAGGATTTATAGAAACTTTACCAAATGATATGATTATTGAAACTACATATGATGTTGTTAGTCATTGTTTAGATAGTTTACATTCTAATAAGGCAACAGATAAAAGTAAAGAATATTGTAATACAGCATTGGAGTGGTTAAGAAAGTATAAAGATGACAATTTGTATTTGGTGAAGGCTGGCCATGAGGCTGGAAATGCAATTGAAATAGCAGGTACTAATTTATTACATTCGTTATCTTATCCTTTAACAGGACATTATGGTATTTCACACGGATTGGCTCTTGGTTATTTTTTATCTAGAATTTCAAAATTTCTTGATTATGATGTTAGTGATATAATCGAAGATTTTTCTTTTACGAGACCACATTGGAGTTTGTTTAATATTGATATTGATTTTGTTATAGACGAAGCATTGAAATATGATAAGATATATGAATCAAAGATGTTGATATCTAAAGAGATATTACAAGAGGTTTTAAATGGTATTTTAGTTAGTAAGATAAAGGAAAAATAAAATGAGAACATTAGTTACAGGAGGTGCCGGTTTTATTGGTACTAACTTAATAAAAAGATTATTAAAAGATGGACACGAAGTAGTATCGGTAGATAACTATTCTACTGGTAAAAAGGAAAACCACCAAGAAGGGTGTAGGTATTGGGACTTTGATCTATCGGAGAGTCGAAATGCAGTATTAGAAAGGAATGAATATGATATTATATATCATATAGGGGCATTGGCTAGAATTCAACCATCAATAAAAGAACCATTAATACATATAAAAAATAATTTTGTATCAACGTTAAATGTACTTGAACAGGCTAGATTGAGTAATATTCCAGTAGTATACGCTGGTTCAAGTTCACTTCATCATGGATTATATACGAGTCCATATGCCTGGTCAAAATGGAGTGGAGAAGAATTATGTAAGTTATATAGCACAGTATATGATTTGAATACTTCTATATGTAGATTTTATAATGTATATGGTCCACATCAAATAGAAGATGGGACTTATGCAACAGTTTTAGGTATATTTGAAAAACAGTATAGAGAAGGAAAACCATTGACAATTACGGCAGATGGCCATCAAAGACGAGATTTTACTCATGTGGGAGATATTGTTGATGGGTTGGTTAAATGTTCAGAACATGAGTTTAAGGCTCAGTTTTTTGAGTTAGGAAGTGGTGTTAATTTTTCTCTTAACGAAGTTGCAGATATGTTTGGAAAGGATTATTCAAGAGAATATATACCTGAACGTAAGGGAGAATATGATAGAACTCTATGTGACTATTCTGTGGCAGAATTGAAACTTGGATGGAAACCTAAACATAGTTTAGAGAATTATATGAAGGAGTTGATGAGTAAATGATAAAATTACATTTGGGTTGTGGTAGAAATTCAACATTTACTGAACGCAGCTCTCATCTGATGAATGATATCCAATTCAAAAAAATATTTGACAGTTTGGGTATATCAGTATCAAAAAGAAAATTTAACACAGAAAAAATTACTAAGTTTGGAGAGCATCCTTGGAAAGAATGGGATATTTTACTTGAATTCAATAAAATAGGATAAAATTATGAACACAATAGAAGAGCTAACAATAAAATATGATGTAGATGCATTGGAGTTAGGATATACTAATCAT
>CEQE01146377.1_pt1 | contig 12588 bp, 10 predicted proteins | sample 356201 | NCBI WGS metagenome assembly CEQE01 (sample SAMEA2619970, study PRJEB7988) | marine metagenome | biome: marine biome (ENVO:00000447); feature: mesopelagic zone (ENVO:00000213) & marine oxygen minimum zone (ENVO:01000065); material: "saline water (ENVO:00002010), including plankton...
CAGGTCCGATATCAACGGCCAATCCGATGAAGAGACGCCCAGGGAGTCGATCCTGTTCCAGACGGCGGAAGGAGTCTAACGATGCAGAACTCAAACTTCGCAAAACGAGAATTAGCGGAAGATATCTTCTACGGTCAGGTCGTCATTAACTGGGCGAGATGGTTCATCGTGGCCGCTGGAATCGTACTGATCCTGTGGACGGCGGAAGAGGAATCCCTAGCAGTTCTTGGGGTCATACCCGTCGTCGCGATCATGGGAATCAACTTCTACCTGCACGGGCGATTGCTTGCCGATCGACCAGCCAATACGGCCCTGGTGGCGATCACGAGCTTTTTGGACTTGGCGGTCATAACAACGCTGGTTTTGGTCTGGTCCGAGCAGAACGGACTTGCGAGTCCATTCTTCATTCTGTATTACCCGGTCGTTCTCGCATTCGCATTCGTGATGCCGCCGAAGATCTCGATTCCGTTCACGGTCGTAACCGTTGCAACGTACGGGGCCGCGTGCATTCTTGCCGACCCGGAGATGCTCAACAGCGTCGCCTACGTCAAGGCGCTGGTGCTGAGAGCGATAACGCTCGGAGCGATGGGCGGACTAGCGGCATACTACTGGCGGACCGAAAGCGGTCGCCCTCGGTTGAATGTCCGCACAGAAAACGCCAGCCGAGACGAGACGACGGTCGCTTAGCGCCCCTCTATGCGGGTCAGCTGCTCCAGCGGAGGCGGTCGACCCGCGGTCGAAAGGGTTGTTGATTTGCACGCCTAGAGAGGAGGCATGAGGCGATGACCAGCATCCTTCGTCGAGTCAGGCTGCTGCTGAAGACCTGGCTGGGCGCGTTGTTCGCTCCAGCGGAAGACCCGCGGCAGGTATTGGAAGACTCGTCCCACCAGCACCGGGCTCTGCTCGCCCGTGTGGAGCAAGCTCAACAGAACATCGCTTCGTCTCGGTCCGAATTGGAGGACAAGACTTCACAAGTTCGCGAGAGATTGCCCCAGTTGGAGGAACGGGCGCGTCAGGCGCTGACCAGCGGCAGGGAAGACCTGGCGCGACTGGCATTGCAGCTTCGCCAGGTTGCGTCCGAGGAGGTTCAAACTTTGGAAGGGCAGGTCAGAGAACTCGAGCACGAGGAACAAGCAATCGTCCTGGTCAAAGAGCGATTAGAGTCCGAGATCGGGGCGTTTGAAGTCCGGCAACACATGCTTCGGGCCCGATACGACACCGCGGAAGCGCAGGTGCGGGTCAGAGAGGCCATGACGGGCGTATCCGATGATCTGACCGGGCTGGGCGCCGCGCTGGAGCTGACCGAGCAACGCACCGAGTCAATGCAAGCCCAGGCGTCGGCCATCGACGAATTGATTCAACTAGGCGTGTTGGACATGCCTGGCGAGATTGACGGCGAACCCCTGATGCAACCGCTCCGTGACGACGAATCGACTGTGGCGGTAGAGGAGCGCCTCGCAGCGCTGAAGAGCGAGGTTGGTGGAGTTTAGCGATCCACAACTAAGCGCCTGATGTCGGCAGGCGATGCCTCGGGTTCGGATGCGTGAGGATGGCCGGATTGACGAGGTTGTCGGGCATCTGCCCATTCAGGACCCGGCAGACTTCGCGGGCCGCGCGCTGCTCCAATTCGAGGGTCGCCTCCTGCGAGAAGAACGCGGTGTGGGGCGTCACCAAGATGTTGTCGAGCCCTAGTAGAGGAGTCTCGGGAGGCGGCGCCGCGTCCACCATGACGTCGAGGCCAGCGCCAGCTATTTGACCTGACGTCAGCCCGTCGTAAAGGGCGCTCTCGTCGATCAGCGGTCCGCGGGCGCAGTTCACCAGGAACGCGTCGGGTTTCATCAATTCAAGCTCTCGGGCGCCGATCAGGTTCTGTGTTTCGTCAGTCAACGGCGAATGTAGTGACACGAACTCGGACTCACGGAGTAGCGTGTCCATGTCCACCATGCGCGCGCCATGTTCGGCGGCCGTCTCGTCGGACACGTATGGATCAGCGGTCAGGACTTCGAGTCCGAACGCCCGAGCCTTCTCGCAGACCGACTTGCCGATCCTGCCGAATCCGACTATCCCCAGAGTCTTGCCCCGTAACCGCATGATCCTCATCGTGAGTGGAACGCTGCCCCACCCGGTTGTCTTGACCGAGTTGTCAAGCAACGCCACCCGCCGGTTCCAGGTCAGCAGCAGGGCCATGACGTGGTCGGAAACCTCGTCCACGCAGTAGTCGGGGACGTAGGTCACCGCCATGCCGAGCTCGGTGGCCGTGTCGACCGCGATGTTGTCGAATCCGACTCCGAACCTGCCGACCGCGACGCAGTTTTTGGCCGCGCGAAGAACAGCCGGCGTGACCTGCGCGAAACAAGTCATGATCGCATCGACGTCCGCGGCCAGAGAAACAAGCGTGGCCTCGCTCGCATCCGGGGCAACGACGGCATCGGCGCCCGCCTCGTCCCTCAACACGGCCTCTTCAGGCTCGGTGGTCGGCCAGACGTGGTCTGTGATCAGGACTTTGAACGACATGTTGACTCTCCTCGTTCGAGCAATGGCGCTGAAGACGGTGATCGATCGGTAGAGCGGACCTTGATGAGCGCTGGGGTGCAGATACGCGCAGTCCAAGGTGATGTACACTTTGAGGCCTTGATCTATTTCTCGGCTACATCGCCATTGGCTTGAACATGCAGCCTTCTACAAAGATCTCGAAAAAATCGGGAGTGGATTCAAGCTCCACGTGAGTGATGTCTCGGGCCAGATCCTCGGCTCGCCGCCTGAGTGCTTTCGACAGCAGCATGATCGTCGCGCCTTCCAGGGCCGCGTTGCCGACTTTGGAGATGATCGCGGGCGGGAAATTCGCGATGAACCCGATGCCCAGGGCGTTCTCGACGTTGATGTAGTTGGCGAAGCCCCCAGCCAGATAGAGGCGAGAGACCTGTTCGATGGGCGTCTGGTACTCCCGCAAGAGGATGAACTGCCCGGCGTAATTGGCGGACTTTGCCTGCGCCAGCGAGCTGATATCGGCCCGGCTCAGCGACATCTGCCGTTCGGGCGCGAAGACGAACTCGTTTTGCCCGTTTGTAAATGCGCCCAGTTCGGTGATCATCTCGTTTCGTCGAAGCTCCGCCAGCAGGTCCACCAGTCCCGATCCGCAGATGCCCTGGGCTTCTGCGTGGCCGATCGTATCGATAGTCGCCGAGCCGTCGTCGATGCGAACCGATTCCACTGCGCCGTCGTAGCCCGGCATTCCGTAAGCGATCTGCCCTCCCTCGAAAGCCGGACCCGCGGGACATGACGCAGCTATCAACCGATGGCGATTGCCGATGACGACCTCGGTGTTGGTCCCAACGTCGACCATCATCACGGTGTCTTCTTGCTCGTCGATGCCGATGGCAAGCAGGTCGGCGGTGACGTCGGCGCCCACATGGCATCCGATCAACGGACCGCCGTATACGCGCGCGTCGGGAAACACCCTCAGTTCCATCTCCCGGGCCGTGGTCGAGAGCGACGTCGTATCTCGCTCGCCGTTCAGCAACTCAGTCTCGGAAACCGACCTGTACGGTTTCTCGCCGATCGGTTGAACGTCGAGACCGAACAGAAGGTCTCGCATCGTGGAGTTGCCCACGATGACGACTTCGTAGATGTTTCTGCGGTGGAACCCGAGGGTGCGGGCCATGTCGCCGATCTCGAAGTTGATCGACGACAGCATCACCTGTCGGAGCTCACCGTTGTAGCTTCCGCCGTCGTAGGAGATGCGGTGCATGATGTCGCTGCCGCCGAAGCGCTGTGGGTTCTCGAACGACGCTGTGTGCAAGATTGCGCCGCTTTCAAGATCGACCATGTTCATCACGACGGTCGTGGTGCCCGCGTCGATCGCGAGGCCGTAGACCTTACCGCGGTAGGCGTCGATCCGCTGGCCGTCGTAGCAAACGTCGTCTCCGGACCGGGTTGTGTGCGGGTCGAGTTCGATCTCCCGCCGAATCGAATCGGTCAGAATTCGCGGCTGGCGACGCAGAACCGCGAACTCGATGTCGGCCTGGGCGTCCACAATGCGCGCTTGACACGCAAGGCGGTAGTTGTCGCGCAAAAACCGCTCGGACTCGGTAGGCGGCTCGAGGGCTTCCATCCCGCGCTTGATCTCGACGATGCACTCGTGACACTCACCGGTGCGCGCGCAGGATGTCGGGACGCGCAGCTTGAGATTGTCCGCGTAGTCGAACAGCGACTTTCCGGCGGCTAGCTCCAGTTCTTGCCCGGAGTGGTGCAGCGGCGACATAGGGCTAGACTGCCGTGTTGCAGGTCAAGGCGTCAGCCCTCCTGTCCCGATTCGAGCAACCGCTTCAGGTTTTTGTGGTCGCTCTCGAGTTGCTTCTTGATCTTCACATTCATCAGCGGCGCCGCCAAAGCCATGATCCCGCCTGGCGCGGCCTCTGTGACCGTGTGGAGTTTGGCGCCGTGTCCGACTTCCTCCACGTTGTAGGTCATCATCATTGGAAATGGCCCGGATGTGCTGCGGACGGTGTAACGCTTGCCAGGATCGAACTCGGTTACCTCGAACTCGTGCTCCAGGCTCTTGCCCATGGCTCGGTTTACGATCCGACAAGTCGTGCCGACGCCGACAGGACCTTCCGAGGTTTGGACCGCTTCCACCGCGTTCTCGGCCCACTGAGTGAACTTCGAGATATCCGTTATGAAATCCAGCACTACGTCCACCGGACGATCGATTGTTATCTCGAGTTCAACTCTCAACGACTGTTCCCTCTGAATTTTGCTGTGACAAGTGTATTACTTCCGTGCCCTCGTTTCCACCTGAGACCGGTGAGCGTCGATCGTGCGTGTTGGGTCGGTTGACAGGCGAGCGGCGAGCGCTATGAGCAAATGTGCGATTCTACCCAATGCGTTAGTCGTCCGTGTTGAATTGTGCTCGAAAATCGCTTCGACTTGGTCGAACTTCATGATATCATTAAGGGTTAGTCAAAGCTTGGACGGCGAAGAGGAAGCATGACATCTTTCAGTTGTGGTGAGTTGACCCGTCTTTAACTATCGGTGTCCGGACTGAGGGTCTTGACGACATGACGACACAGTTTGGGAATGCGGCGTTGTTCCATGTTGAGAGAGAGCCGCACCAAGACATGTTCATGTTCGTCGAAGCGGCAAGCCCTCCCAGGGTCGCTCAGCAATTCAGTGTGGTTCCATTCAATATAGACATTGCCAATCGCGCGACGGACCGAAGACGGGCGTTTGTTGGCGTTGGGTATGAAAATGGTATGGATGAGAGTTTTGTGCGTGCTGAACGTTTGAGGAACCGCATCGGTTTTGGTATGCTGAATGAGCGGTAATTCTCGGATATGACGGGGTTGATCGCGTTAATCTGGAACGATTGTGTGGATGTGCCCAGATCGCAACAGCACCGACAAAACGAGTCTTTCGCGTTTCGTTGACAGAATTCGTAACAATCCGATATAGTGTGGCTGAATCACTTAAGAATCGAGGGATATTCGATGGACCAACTTGATGTTAGAATAATTACCCATCTACAGGAAGACGGCACCGCCACAAACGCCGGCATCGCCAGGCAAGTTGGCGTGAGCGAAGAGACGGTCCGCCGAAGGCTCAAGAGGCTTATGGCCGACAAGTTCATCAAAGTCGTCGCGGTGCCCGATGCCGTTCGCATGGGGTATCAGTCGCAGGTGATAATCGGCCTCCAAGTCGATGCCGACAAAGTCGACGCCGTTGCCGACGAGCTTGCCACGATGGACGAAGTCACGTGGGTCTCGGTTACCACCGGGTCCTTCGACATCTTCGCTTGGGCCACGCTCAAGTCATCCGAGGCCCTGAGCCATTTCCTGCGCAAGCGCGTCGGTTTGATCGTGGGCGTTCGGAAGATGGAAACCTTCATCAACCTCGCCAGCACGAAGGAAGAGTTCGGCATCAACATGGGAGCCGTGACGCTCTAGCGTCGACTTCCTTTGAAGTCGTCTTCCCCTCTTCTCTTCGGTTGTCTTCATGAGGCAACCGGCAGGGTATTGTTGTCCGGTCATCGTTGAATCTACAGCGGCCCGGCCGCTGTAGATTCAACGATATGTATGTCCTTGTGTGACCCTTGACGACGGAAGACGTCATGCGTGTCTAAACGAGGGATCCGCGTGGCGTCCGGTCGCAACGATCGCATCCGCCGTGAGCCAAATCTTGGTTCGCGTCACTCGCTCCGATCAATCGGATCACCCCGTCGTGCGTCGTCTTTGGTTCGTTTGACATGCGCTCCGAATTGAACGTACCATGGTTGTGCGAATGCTGCTGAGGGGTGACAACACTGTGGAGTTGAACGAGCCAACGACGCTCTTATCAGCCGTGGGCGTCTACGTTGGGTCGCTCAAAGACACCGATGACGCGGTTCACAACGAACTGAGCAGATTCGTCGGTTGGTGTGGCCCCGAGCGAGACCTCGCTGGAATCACTCCTTCCGTAATCGGCGGCTACGCCGACAGCGTCGCCGGTACAGGCACCACCCCGTTGGCCGCCGAACGGCTCCAAGTCGTACGCAAGTTCCTCACCTACGCCAAGAAAAAGGGCATGATTGAAATCAATCTTGCCCAACACGTGCGGATTCGCAAACCGCGAGTCAGAAAAACCCAAGGCGGTCAGGCTGTAGACAGGGACGAGGTTGGGTTGACCCCCGAAGGGCACGCCCAACTTGTCACCCAACTTGACGAGCTGAAAAGCCAACGGGCGCCACTTGCGGTGGAAATCCAGAAAGCGGCTGCCGATAAAGACGTTCGCGAAAACTCACCTCTCGAGGCCGCACGTGAACAACTCGGTCAAGTCGAAGCCCGCATTCGCGAGATCGAAGCAACGTTGCTCAAAGCGGTCATCTTATACCCCAAGGCTGCGAAGGATGCGGTCGTTGTTGGCCTGGGCACCGTGGTATGGGTGCAAGACGTGGACTCGGGGCGCAAGTCGCGCTACACAGTAGTGAGCGCATCAGAAGCCAACCCAATGGACTCGAAGATTTCAGACGTGTCTCCTCTTGGCAAAGCCTTCTTGGGGAAACTCAAAGGCGGTGAGGCGCAAGCGGAAACCCCGAGAGGCACGGTCCGGTATAAGATTCTGGGCGTCTCCTGAATCGGACCCCTTCCCCTTGAATACTCGATGAAAGGCCGCGTTAGCGGCCTTTGTTTTTTGAGGCGGCATTGCTAAGGTCAAGATCAGTTACGCAGACGCTTGGATGTCCAGGATTCACTCTACAAGCAGCGTTGGATCCGCCCGGACACCGCTTGACAGACTCCCAACCCTATGGAGCGTGAGACAACATGACAGCTCAGGTCGCTGAATCCGACACAAGGGCGCTGATTGAGATTCTGAAACGCCGTGTTGAGGGCGAGGTGCGTTTTGACAAGATGACGCGCATCCTGTACGGCACGGATGCCAGCATCTACCAGATCGAGCCCGTCGGTGTAGTGATTCCGCGCACCGCCGACGATGTCATCGCCGTGGTTGACGCCGCGGCGCAACACGGCGTCACGGTCCTCCCCAGGGGAGGAGGCACAAGCCTGGCCGGACAAACCGTCGGCCACTCCATCGTCATGGATTTCTCGAAGTACATGCGCGACGTCGTCGAGGTGAACTCAGAGGAACGCTGGGTTCGCACTCAACCCGGCATCGTGCTCGACACGCTCAACCGCCACGTGGCGCGTCATGGCCTTCAATTCGCGCCCGACCCGAGCACGTCCAGTCGAGGCGCCGTCGGCGGCGCGATCGGCAACAACTCCTGCGGCGCTCACTCGATCATGTGGGGAAAGACCGTCGACAACGTCCACGAACTCGACGTCGTGTTGTCCGACGGGCAGACCGCGCACTTCGCGGAGCTCGACGGAGCCCAGCTCGAGACGAGGATGCGTGCCTCCGGGTTGGAAGGCGACATCTACCGGACGCTGTTCAACATCGGCGAAGAGAATCGAGAAGAGGTGCTGAAACGCTATCCGAAGATTCAGCGCCGCGTCTCCGGCTACAACCTGGACGAGTTCGTGGGCGGCAGCGACTTCAACATGGCACGGTTCGTCGTGGGTTCCGAGGGTACGCTGGTCACCATCACCGAGGCAAAACTTCGCCTCGTTCCCAAACCGAAAGTGGCCGCCCTGGGTGTCGTGCACTGCGCTGAATTGAACGAATCCATGGAAGCGACCGTGGCCGCACTCGAACTCGGTCCCGCCGCCGTCGAACTGATTGGCAGCATGGTCCTGCGTCAAGCCAAATCCAACCTGGCCTACTCTCGCATAACCGATTTCATCGAGGGCGACCCCGAGGCCATACTGGCGGTCGAACTAACGGGTGAGACTGATGCCGAAGTGGCAGCCAAGATGGATCGCCTGGAGGAGCGTTTGGCGCGAGCGAGTCTCGGCTACGCGTTCGTGAGGTTGGTCAAACCGGAGGACCAGGCGAAGGTCTGGGACGTTCGAAAGGCCGGACTGGGCTTGATGATGAACGTGCCGGGCGATGCCAAGCCCTTGCCGTACGTCGAGGACACCGCCGTCGCGCCCGAGGTGCTGCCGGAGTTCGTGAGAAGGTTTGACCAAATCGTCCGAGACCACGGAACCGAGGCCGGGTACTACGGCCACGCCAGCGTGGGCTGCTTGCACATCCGTCCGCTCATAGACCTCAAACATCAGGACGGGGTGGACAGGATGGTGTCCATCGCCAACGAGATCAGCGATCTTGTTTTGGAGTTCGGTGGATCGATGAGCGGCGAACACGGCGACGGATTGGTCAGGTCAGGGTTTAACGAGAAGATGTTCGGCAGCCAGCTTTACGACGCATTCCGCGACGTAAAGAAGGCGTTCGATCCTAAGGGAATCATGAACCCAGGCAAGATTGTCGACTCACCCCCGATGACCGACAACCTTCGGATAGGTCCCGCGTACAGCACGGCGCCGTTCCGGTCGGTGTTCGATTACGGCGAAGACAGCAGCTTCGCACAAGCAATCGAGATGTGCAACGGTCAGGGCGCCTGCCGCAAGGTGCACGGCGGCACGATGTGTCCCTCGTACATGGCGACGAGAGACGAAGAGCACTCGACGCGAGGTCGAGCGAGCGCGTTGAGGGCCGCGATGTCCGGAGCCCTGCCGGCCGGGTCGATGACGGACCGCAGGCTGTACGAAGTCATGGACCTGTGCCTGGATTGCAAAGGTTGCAAGGCCGAATGCCCGTCCAACGTCGACATGACCAAACTCAAGTACGAGTTCTTGGACAAATATCACGAAGCCAACGGGCACTCTCTGCGTGAGTGGATTTTCGGGAACATCGGCGCTTTGAGCCGGCTTGGATCGTCGTTGGCGCCGGTCTCCAATTGGATGGCGAAGCCGGGATTCGTTCGCCGGATGCTGGAGAAACAGGTTGGCATCGACAAGCGACGTCCGCTGCCGTTGTTCGTCAGTCAGAGTTTCGTGCAGTGGTTCCGAGCGCGGGGAGGTTCTCCGGACTCCGCCGCGAAACATGGCCAGGTGGTGCTGTTCCCCGACACGTTCACTAATTACAACCATCCGGAACTCGGCAGGGCCGCGGTGAAAGTGATGGAGGCGCTAGGCTATCAAGTTGTCGTCCCGAAGGTGAAGTGTTGCGGCAGGCCGATGATGTCCAAAGGGATGATGTCTCGAGCGCGAGCAAATGCCAGGGCCAACGTGGACACGGCGCATGACTACGTTGCCGAGGGCGCAAAGCTGGTCGGAATCGAGCCAAGCTGCATCCTAAGCTTCGGCGACGACTACGTCGACCTGCTGGGCCGCGATGACGAGCGCACGCGCGCGGTGGCCGACAACACGATGCTGGTCGAAGAGTTCGTCCGGCACGCCCTCTTGGAATCGGGAGGCAGCCTCGACCTGACACAGAGCAAGCTTCCGGAGAAGATATTGGTGCACGGTCACTGCCACCAGAAAGCCCTGGTGGGGATGGGGCCCGCCCTCGAAGTGCTGCGAAGCATCGAAGGTTGCGATGTCTCGGAGATTCCGTCGGGATGCTGCGGTATGGCGGGAGCGTTCGGATACGAGACCGAGCACTACGACGTATCGATGAAGATCGGCGAGGAGACGCTGTTCCCCTCGATCCGCGATCAGTCCGGCGAATTCGTCGTCGTGGCCGAAGGCACGTCCTGCCGCCAACAGATCGAGCATGGAACCGGCAAGCGGGCGCGCCATCTGGTCGAGGTGCTGGCGGACGCCCTCTAATCGTCTGACCGGAGCCGGAAATGAATGAACGTCCCTTGGGAATCGGGATCGTTGGCACAGGGCAGCGGTGCATGCACTTCTTTGGACCGCATATCAGGGCGGTCCCGGACAAGGCGCGACTCGTCGCCCTTGCCGACCGGGACGAGACACGGCTTCAAAGCGCCGTCGACGATCTGGGCGGCGACGTACGGCCCTACAACAGCGTCGAGTCCATCCTTCGAGACCCGAACGTCGACGCGCTCGTGATCACGACGCCGGACTTCACCCATCGCGACGTGTTCGACATGGCCCTCGACGCGGGTAAGCACGTGCTGTGCGAAAAGCCGATGGCCACCACCATCGAAGACGCCGTCCATATGACCCGTCGCGCGAAAGAGAGCGACCCGACAGTGCAGATTGGCTTCATGCTCCGCTACGCCCCGTTCATGGTCAGGCTCAAAGCCATCGTCGATTCAGGGATCATTGGCGACCTTGTGCAAGTCACCGCCGCAGAGGTTGTGGAGTACTACCACGGCGCGGCGTTCTTCAGACGATGGCATCGCTTCCGAAAGCACAGCGGAGGACTGCTGGTCCACAAGGCGTGCCATACCCTGGACGTCATCAACTGGATCGTGGGCTCGACGCCGGCGTTGGTCAGCGCTCAGGGAGGCACAGACACCTTCGTGCCGAAGCCGGAGGCCGCGCTGAGATGTCGCGACTGCGAGCTGACGGAGACCTGCCTGGCCGCTTATGACCTTGACGACCGCTATCACAACTACATTTACCAGACTGGCATCGAGCGGGCAGACCCGACGCGGTACGCCAGCGATCTGTGCGCATACAACTCGGAGAAGGACTCCGTGGACAACGCGTCGATTCTGGCCGAGTACAAGAGTGGCGTCCGCCTGAGCTTCAGTTTCGCAACCACCGGTCGGCGACACGAGCGCCACTTCGTCCTGACGGGACAGAGGGGCGCGATACATGCCAGCCAGGCGGATGGTGTGATCGCTGTCGAGCCGGTCGGCGCCGAACCCGAGACCATCGTCGTGCTCGACGAGTACCGCGACGAGCACGGCGGCGGCGACACATTGCTGGTCGACTCGTTTCTCCGGTGCGTGGCCATGAGAGAACGTCCAGTGGCCGACGTCGTTGCCGGTCTGCACAGCGTCGCGCTGGGTGTCGCGGCGACCCAGTCGATCGATCGGAGCGGAGATGTGGTTGTTCTGCGGCCGGTCCTGGCCCAGTTCGACTAACGCCAGGCCGGGGTTGTATGTGGGAGGTCCTCCGACACATCGGGGCTTAGGGCGAACGTATGAGAGCGCCCGATCGCATTCAGGCCTGCGAGTCGCCCGTCCCTTCTGTCCCCTTGCTTCGCGTGAAATCGCCCGGCATCTGCCGCCGTGTTAAACGTCGATCAGCACGCCTGGGTTGAGGATGCCGTTCGGGTCGAGGGCCTTCTTGGTGGCTCGCAGGGCGGTGGCAAAGAGCTCCGGTCGCTCCCCGTCGTACCATGGCCTGTGGAGTTTCCCGACCGCGTGGTGGTGCGTGATCGTGCCCCCGGCTGCCATGATCGCGTCCGAGGCCGCCTTCTTGATGGCCGCTTGCTGCTCGGCGTATGCGCCGACGCGATAGGCGCCGGCGTAGGTGTAGTAGGGCGCCGGGCCGTCCGGGTACACATGGGTGAACCGGCAGTTGACCGTGCCGCCGCCGCAGACCTCCCTCAGCACGCCGTTCACTGCCGCTCGGACTTTTGCGTCGAACTCGGGCCAGCGCTCCCACGTGATCGACGTCTCCACCGTGCCCCCGACCAAGCCGAGCCCCGCGGTTAGCCCGCCGCCTACGCTGATGAACGCGTTGCGCCACGCCCCGACCGCTCCGCCTCGTCCCGTCGGTTGGCCGGAGCCATCGTCGATCAGGATATCCTCGTCGTCGATCTGGCCGCCGGCGCCGCGTGCGATCTCGACCGCCGTGCTCATCGGCCAGTTTTGCGGGGTTTCAGCCGACTCGAATCCGATGACCAAGAGTGCATGGCTGCCGTCCAGTCCGGCGCTGTCTCCGGCCAACAGCGGGTCGAGCAGCCGCAGGTTCGCGGGCCAGAGTTTCGCCTGAACGATCTGTCGCGTCGCCTCATAGCCCTCTTCCCAGGAGTTGAAGGCCACACCCGCCGTTGCCCTGTACTTGGGGCGGACCTGGATTCGCATCCAAGCCTCGCTGATGACTCCCAGGATCCCCTCGCTGCCGAGCGCCATCCTGTTCGGGTCGGGACCGGCGCCGCTGCCTGGCAGTCGGCGGCTCTCCCACCAACCCGTCGGCGTCAGCATCCGCACCGACTCGACGAAGTCGTCGATGTGCGTGTGGTTGGTCGCGTAGTGGCCGCCGGACCGGGTCGCGATCCACCCGCCGAGGG
>CEQE01146778.1_pt1 | contig 12575 bp, 11 predicted proteins | sample 356201 | NCBI WGS metagenome assembly CEQE01 (sample SAMEA2619970, study PRJEB7988) | marine metagenome | biome: marine biome (ENVO:00000447); feature: mesopelagic zone (ENVO:00000213) & marine oxygen minimum zone (ENVO:01000065); material: "saline water (ENVO:00002010), including plankton...
GGTTTCAAACCCTCCCCTACGGATGTTCGAACTGCCACGATTGCTTCAGACACGGCGCGGAGCTGACATTGCCCTACGCTCACGGCAGATGCTGAGTTTCGACCGGATGTCTGGCCGCCTAGTCTTTGCCGGTGACCCATTCGACGCCGTTGAGCACTATCTTCTGGAACTCGGGTGTCTCGTGGCTGAGGCCGTCGTGTCCGAGCAGGGTGACGTACACGCGGCCGGCGCCGTGCATCCGCGTCCAGCCCAGGGGATACGTGCCGCCCGACATGTGGATCGGCTCGCCCTGCGGATTGTTGCGCGGGTACGTGCCTTCGACGAAGTCCGACGTTATGAATACGTCGTTTCCCGATTTGAATTCAACGTTCATGTAGAGTTCGTCGTTCGTGTGGAAGTCCGAAATGCCCTGAGCGCCGGGATGATCGGCGTTCTTCACGTCGACAGTGAACTGGCCGTAGGGCGGGTGGAAGCTCTGCCCCATGACCCAGCCGCCGCCGGTGATGTCATAGTACTCGGGCCAGTCGTCGGGCGCGGCGCCCGAGATGTGGATGCACACGAAGCCCTTGCCGCCCTCGATGAACGATGCCATGCCGGACTGCTCGGCCTTGGCCAGGCGGTTGTCGCCCGCACGCTGAGTGTTGAAAACCAGAGCGTCGTAGCGGTTCATTCCGGCTGCGTCGGCCAGTGCGCTGGTGTCTTCGGTTACCGTCACCTCGTGTCCGGCGCCTTTGATGAAACCCTCCAAGACCGGCGTGGATTGTTCGTATGGATGAGGTCCTCCGGATATGAGCAGCAGATTCATGAGATGCCTCCATTGTTGCTTGAAGATTTACTTCCACTGGTCTGGTGTTTCGACTCGCAAGTTTGTTGCATACACCGCATCATGCGTCGGAGCGGACGAGTGGTTCGACGGGCTCACCACGAACGGAAATGAGGAGCCCTTACACCGGCATTGTCCTACCCATGTGCGCACGCGCGACTTTCGTGACCTCTTCGCCCGCTCTTCCAGTGCCGCTGATCCTCACGCCTTCTCCGATCTTCTCGACGGCGTTCTCGGCGGTCATCCCTTCCAGGAAGGCGACGTTCGATTCCAGACACGCTTTCCGGATCCTCTCTCGCGCTGCTTGCAACTCGTCGGGCCACGGTTCGCTGGGGGAGTTCTTGTAGCCGTAAGACATGCTCATGTCGCCCGGACCCCACTCGGCAAAGGAGATGCCAGGCACTCGCAGCGACAACTCGGCGTTGACCAAAGCTCGTTGGTTCTCGATCTTGAGCCCGAGCATCAGCTCGCCGTCTGGATTGAGCGGCCACGGATCGGCCTTGTCGAGATACTCGTCGACCGACACTCCCCAGATCTGCGACGCGGAAGCCTGGCCCGCGGAGCCTCGACGTCCCTGCTCGAGCCCGACGCCGACACCGATCGTCTGGAACGGGTACCGGCACGACTCGACGAACGCCCGCACAGCCCCAGGACTCTCCGCGTGGCACAGCAGAATCCCGTGCACGCCTCGGGCCAAGACCTGTCTTAGCTGCCACGCGTTGGCTCGAACGACATCCTCGGACGCGCCATCGACAGGGACCTCGACGATCACGGCCGGAGTGCGGTGGCCGCTGGCGGTCGGGCCGCCGTCGACGAGACCGCGCATGTAGTCGTCCAGGCCCGTCATATCGAACGAGCCGTGCTCCATGCCGACGTTGATGTAGTCCGCGTAGGTCTCGGCAGCCTCGACTCCGCCCTCGTAGGTAAGATCGGCCCCGGTGTGTCCACCGGTGTAGAAGATGACTTGGTCCTGCTCCAACAACTCGATGGCCTTGTTGATCCGATTGGGCATCTGTCACCTCGAGATCGCTTGATTCGTGGAGCCACGGCGCAACACCTGAAGACGCCATGCAGTTTATCGGAATCCTCGTCACCTTGCCAGACGTTCGGTCCAGGTCAGTTTGGCCGAGTCGGCTGGCGCGAGCGAAGGTTCGTAATTGAAAACGAGGGTGGGCCAATGTATATTGCAGCGAACGTCAACCCGCCGGATACATTTTGACTGGACTTGAGGGTCGATACGGTCCACGTAGCGGCGCCGAAAACCCTGACAATTGCCTTGTATTCGCTAAGCCGGAGCATCCATCATCGGAGAGCACAATGCCGATAGACCGCAACAGAGAGTCGTGGAAACCGGGCGAGCCCTGGGAACGGGCCGTCGACGACATTGAGTACATCAGGGGGTTGACCCGCGAGATGGGCGGTCCGGAGCGGATCGAGAGGCAGCACCGGGGCGGACGCTACACCATCTACGAACGCATCGACAAGATTGTCGATCCCGGCAGTTTCGTGGAGGCCAGCCCGCTGGTCGGCGCGGCGGTTTATGACGAGAACGGGAACCTAGTCGAGTTCACCCCGGGCGCGTATGTGATGGGACTGGCCGAGATCGACGGGAGGTCCGTCGCGATCGGCGGCGATGATTTCACGATCTCGGGCGGCAGCCCTCACGGCGTGCGCAAACACCAGAGGCAGTTCACACAGCCGTTGGCGACGCAGTACGGCATCCCGTACATTCAACTCGTGGAGGGTGTGGGCCACAGCTCCAAAGCCGATGAGACGGCCGGTCACATGGGTTTGCCCGCGAGCGATCAGTGGTGGCAGGCTGTTGAGCTGCTTACCCACGTTCCAGTGGCAGCCGGGATCATGGGGTCAGTCGCCGGAGCACCCGCCGCGCAAGCTCTGCTTTCCCACTTCACGGTCATGATCAAGGGGCAGTCGCAGATCTTTCCGTCCGGTCCACCGGTGGTGCGGCGCGCAATCGGCGAAACCCTGGACAAGGAAGAACTCGGCGGCTACAAGATGCACGTTCACGAGAGTGGGCAGGTCGACAACGAGGCAGAGTCCGAGGAAGATGCCTTCGAGCAGATCAAGACGTTCATCTCGTACCTGCCGGACACAACCAACGACGTAGCACCGCGGGTCGAGACAGGCGACCCGCCCGACCGAAGGCCCGAGGAGCTCCTGAACATAATCCCGCCGAACCGGAAGCGCTCGTACGATCCGCGCAAGTTGATTCGGCTCGTCGTCGACAACGGCGAGTTCTTTGAGATGCGCAGGCACTGGGGGGGCGCCTTGATCACCGGATTCGCACGATTCGACGGTTACAGCGCCGGCATCATCGGCAGCGACCCCAGTTTCATGGCCGGCGCGATGGATGGCCACGTCGCCGACAAATACACCCACTTCGTCGACCTTTGCGACGCGTTCAATCTCCCCATCGTCATCTTCCTCGACATGCCCGGGTTCATGCTCGGGTCTCACGCCGAACGCAAGGCAACCATGCGGCGTGGGGTCGGGGCCATCATCGCGAGCGCGGAGGCGAAGGTGCCCAAAGTCGAATTTTGCGTCCGAAAAGCCTATGGCGTGGCAGCCGCGGTTCCGCACAGCATTGGGCACCCCGACGGGTTGAACCTTCGATTCGGCTGGCCCGCTGGCGAGTGGGGCGGCATACCCATCGAGGGCGGAGTTGCGGCGGCATACAGGCGCGAGATCGATGCGGCGCCCGACCCGGATGCGCACCGCCGGATGATCGAAGACAGGCTGTTGAAGCTGAGGTCGCCATTCAGGGCGGCGCATGTCGGCGACGTCATCGACCTGATCGACCCGCGGGACACACGACGCCTGGCGTGCACGTTCGTGAAGCTGGCCCAGCCAATGCTCGCCAAGCTGGCACAGAGGCCAAAGCGGGCGGTGCGGCCATAGTGAATCGAGACTCCATTTCAGACCAACCCACCAATAACAATGTTGATGTCGAGAACCTGCCGCTGTACGGCGTCGATGTGGTCGAAGTCGCTCAGGGCGTCGCCGGTCCCTTCTGCGGGCGATTCTTGGCCGCCCTTGGCGCAAACGTCGTCAAGATCGAACGCCCGCCGCTCGGCGACTGGTCGAGAGAGGTGGGACCTTTTCTGCCGGGCGACGTCCGGTCCGAGTGCAGCGCGCTGTATTTGTACAACAACATGGGCAAGAAGAGCGTCCTGGTCAACTGGGAGACGAAGGCCGGCATGGACGAGCTCGCCACTCTTGTGTCCAACGCCGACGTCCTCATTGAAGATTGGGACCGCGCTTACCGAGAGGAGCAACGGCTTTCGACGGATCGATTCACGTCTCAGAATCCGGAGTTGATCGAGATATGCGCGACGCCTTTCGGGTTGACCGGACCGTACTCGCTCTGGAAGTCCACGCCTATGGTGCAACTGGCCTTGGGCGGTTTCCTCTACCTCACCGGCGACAACGCCGAAGAGCCTTTGATGCTGCCCGGACGCCAACCGGACTATCTCACGGGCTTGAACGCTCACATCGCGGTCCAAATAGCGTTGTGGGAGAGAGCCAGAAGCGGCAAGGGCCAGTTCTTGGAGATGTCGATGCTGGAGACCCTCGGCACGCTGCACCAATTCACGTTCTTGATGGAGACCTATTCAGGTGTGACCAGGACCAGAAACGGCCGTGAATGGAACAAGCAGGGGCCGTTCGCGTCCTACGGCATAACGACGTTGCCGTGTGACGACGGATGGGTCTGCTTCGGAATCTCGGCTGAGGACCAGTGGGAGCGCATGTGCGCGATGTTGGGCCGGGAAGATTTGCTGACGGATCCGGAGTACGACACGCGGCAAAAACGAAGCGAGAACTCCGCGACCTTAGACCGGATGGTAATCGATTGGATGAAAGGCAAGACAAGGCAGGAGGTCTTTCGTGAGACGTCCGAGGTTTGGCTGCTGCCGACGGCTCCTGTGCTCAATCTGCACGAGGTTCTGGGAGACCCGCAGTTGACGCGCCGAAACCTGTTCCAACCATTGAGCCACCCGGTGGCGGGAGACGCTCAGTACCCGACATTCCCCTTCTCGATGTCCGAGTTCAACACCGTCGTGGCCCGCGCTCCCCTGCTGGGCGAGCACACGTCGGAGGTTCTGGGAGGCGAGCTTGAGTAAACCCGAGTACACCGGCGGCGGGAGCCTATCAGACCTGCGGGTGCTGGACCTCACCCGGGTGTGGGCAGGGCCCCTGGCCACCCGGATCCTGGGGGATTTTGGAGCTCAGATCATCAGGATCGTCGATCCACGATCGCTCATGCCGCGCGCAAGCGGATACGACAACAAGCTCAGCCGAAACAAACTCAACATGGCCGTGCGTCTGGACAAAGACGCGGGGCGACAGATACTCCTGGAGCTCGCGTCGATTTCGGACGTGGTGATCGAGAACTTCCGCCCCAGGGTCATGCGAAATCTTCGGCTGTCGTACGACGAGATAAAAGCGGTCAACTCCGAGATCGTCATGTGCTCCATGCCCGGCTTCGGTCTGGAGGGCCCTTATTCCGAATATCCCGCCTATGGCACGACCGCAGAGGCATTCGTAGCCATGCCCTGGTTGATCGGCTACGACCAATCGGCGCCGATGCCGACAGGCATCGCCTACGGCGACCCGATCTCCGGGCTCAACACGGTGGGCGCTTTGCTCGCGTCCCTCCGCAAGCGAAACATGACGGGCGGCGGCCAGTTCATCGATGTCGCCCTTGTCGCGGGTCCAGCGACCACGACAGGCGAGTTCTTTGTCGCCAACTCGGCCGACGGATACGAGCCCGAGGTTCGCTGCAACAGGCAGCCCGATCAGGCGCCGCACAGCGCATACAAGGCCGCGGGCGACGACAACTGGATCGCCATTGCGGTGACGAGCGACGAAGAGTGGAATTCGCTTTGCGCGATCGTCGACGACGAGAGCCTGTGCGACGCTCGATTCTCAGATCTGGAGGGCCGGAAACATCACGAGGACGCCATCGACAACGTGATCTCCGAGTGGGTGAAGCCCCGCGACGCCGAAGAACTGACGGCCCTGTTGCAAGAAGCCGGCGTGCCCGCGGGCAGAGTCGCCAACAGCCGGCAACTTCTTGACGATCGACATCTGGCCGCGAGGGACTTCTACGTTGAGTTCGATGAGCCCGAAGTGGGGCCCAAACCGTACGAGGGGCAGTCGATCCCGGGCAACCATGTCGACAAGTCCCGGTGGCAGCGGGCGCATCAGATGGGGCAGGACAGCCGCCACGTCCTTGTCGATCTTCTCGGATACTCAAACGACGATTGCGACGCGCTTGCATCCGAAGAGACGGTCGCATTCAGTCACGATATGCCGAACTCCGCTGCCGGTGCGTGAACGTTCCGATGAGCTCTGCGAAATCGCTCACGATGGAACGGGGAACGCGACCTCCAGCGGAATGAGATTCCGATCTTACTGGCAAGTTCTCTGAGGACGATCCTCGGCGTGCGCGCTCACGGCAGTGCTGGGGTCCCCGACTCTGTCTCGCCTCAAACAGAAGTTCCGTCCGCATCCAATGAGACGCCGCTCATTCTCAGCTGACTCACTGCCGCGCCACGCCTCAACGACGAGAGACATCGGCCTAACAACAATGCCGGATGCCCTCCAAACGTCTCAGTCGTTGTCTGTTGAAGCGATTCTCGCCGCCGGTTATCCCAACCGGGAGATCGCCAGCGAGCTGTTCCTCTCGGTGAACACCGTTCGCTGGCACACCCACAACTTGTTCGGCGAGCTGGGGGTAGGCAGGCGATCCGAAGCCGTCGCCCCCGACCGGAACCGAGGCCTGCTCTAGCTTCTAGCTGGTCGCTGCAGACCTCTGCCAGAAACTCTCTCGTCACCCTGACGCTTTGGCGTTGACATCCACGCTCGTGCGTTCGTTCGCCCCTGACCCAACCCTACGGCGGACCCGAGCTGCGCCCATATGACCGACTCTCGCCCGTCCCTTTTGCCGTCCTGTGAACCGTCCGTTTGCACGGTGACCTGCCGGTCATCCTGTCGTTACATTGAAGCTATCAACGTCACAGGAAGCGATCATGACCATGAGCAGAGAAGACGTCTCAGACCAAGCTAAGTACGAGATCCGCGCGGAAGGGCATATCGGGGACGGATGGTCCAGCCGTTTCGAAGGCCTGACCGTCGAATCTCGGCTCGACCACGCGGGGAAGCCCATCAACGTTCTGGCGGGCGTCATTTCCGATCAGGCAGCACTGCACGGCCAGGTCGCCAGAATCCGCGATCTTGGGTTGACCCTCCTGCTCGTTCGACGGATCGAGGCAGGCAGCGGAACGCAGGGTGGACTGGCGTCGCGTGAGTTCTGGTGAAATCGGCCCGGCGTCAAAAGCGGACAATCGCCGATGGCATGTCATGCAACACGCGACGATCAACGGGCAGAACATAGTCGGACTGGAACAACCAGTCGCTCAATTCACTCGGAGAGGGGACAATATGAGCACGAATCAGGAACTTAGCAACGACCTGAACTTATCGTTTACCGGGAGCGTCGCGCGATGGAGCGCACGCCACAAGTGGATCGTGCTAATCGCGACGATCGCCGTGTTGGGCGCTTCATTTATGCTCGCCGGTCAAATGAACGTCACGGGCGAAGGCGGCGTCGAAACCACCGACACTCGCCGGGCCAGCGCTCTGATCGAAAAAGCCACGGGCGCCGAACCGCGCGCCGAAGAGTTCATCCTCGTTGAAGCGGCCGAAGGATCGGTCGAGGAGGCGCTGTTCGAGTCGGTGGTCGGCGACATCGTCGCCAAAGTCCGCGCTATCGAAGCGGTCGAGAGCGCGGTCAGCTACCTGGACGGGGCCGAGGCGCTTCGCACGTCCGACGGACGGCTGGCGCTCATACAAGTAACCACCTCACTCGGGCAGACCGATGACCTTGAGCCGGCCGAGCCTGTGCTCGACGTGGTCGAGGATGCGAATGAACACTCCGGCCTGCGCGTCACAACGATCGGCAACATGAGCGTCGAGCGCCTCTTCGGCGAGATGGCGGAAGAGACGTTCCAGAAGGGCGAGATGATCGGCATCATCACGGCGCTGGTCATAATGTTGGCCGTATTCGGCGCGGTGGTGGCCGCCGCGATCCCGTTGTTGCTCGCAATTGCCGCTGTGCTCACGGCCGTCGGAATAATCTCCGCGGTCAGCATGATCTGGGAGCTGAACGAGTTCACCGTGATCGTGACCACGATGGTCGGCCTGGCCGTCGGCATCGACTACACGCTGCTGATCGTGCAGCGGTTCCGCGAGGAGCGCGACCGCGGCTACGAGCGCTTCGACGCGATCGGCATCGCGGGCGCCACGGCGAGCCGGACCGTGCTCTTCTCAGGCGTCGCGGTCGCCATCGCTCTCGCCGGCATGCTGATCATGCCGGACATCTTGTTCAAAAGCTTCGGAGTCGGCGCAATAGTCGTCGTGGTCACCGCGGTAGCCGCGGCACTGACGCTGCTGCCCGCGCTGCTCGGTCTGTTGGGCGACCGCGTGAACTGGTTGACCATACCGATCCTCGGTCGGCGTTGCAGTACTGAGAGCGGCGGCGGCATGTGGGGCGCGATTACATCCGTCGTAGCGGCCCATCCGGCAGTTAGCGCAGTCATCACCGCGGTCATCCTCATCGGGCTCACGGCGCCTGTATTGATGCTCGAGCTTGGCTCCGGCGGCGTAAGCATGCTGCCCGACGACACCGATGAACGACATGCGTTCAACGTCGTCATTGACCGGTTCTCTGACGGCATCATCACAGCCGACATCGTCGTGCTCGCCCCTGACGTCAACACGGCGGCTATACAAGGCGGCCTCGAGACGTTGAGCGCGTCACTTGAGTCCGACGACTTCTTCGGATCGTCGGAGACGATGACCAGCCCGAAAGGCGACCTCGTGGACGTCAGGGTCTCGATCGCGGGTGACATCTCCAGCGACGAGTCGATCGCCGGCATCACCCGCCTGCGCGACGACTACATCCCCGCTGCATTCGATGGCGTCGACGCCGAGGTGCTGGTGGGCGGCGGCACGGCCGAGGTCATGGACTCAGTCGCCATCGTATGGACGTACGTGCCGCTGATCATGGCCGCGGTCCTGGCGGCGAGCTTCCTGCTGTTGTTCATCGCCTTCCGGTCCATCGTAGTGCCGCTGAAGGCAGTCGTAATGAACCTGCTGTCGGTCGGCGCGGCATACGGAATGGTGGTGCTGGTCTTCCAGAAGGGCGTCGGCAGCAGCCTGTTCGGCTTCCAGGAGGTCCCGGTCATCGAGTCGTGGATTCCGTTGTTCCTATTCGCCATCCTGTTCGGACTCTCGATGGACTACCACGTCTTCCTGCTAAGCCGGATCAAGGAGCGATACGAAGAGACCGGTGACAACTCCGGCTCGATGGTCTACGGCCTGCACTCGACGGCCTCGATAATCACCGGCGCGGCCCTAATCATGGTCGCCGTCTTCGGCGGATTCGCGCTCGGACCGTTGTCGATGTTCCAACAGATGGGATTCGGCCTGGCAGTCGCGGTGATCCTCGACGCGACGATCATCCGCATGGTCCTCGTCCCCGCGAGCATGGAGCTGCTGGGCGACAAGAACTGGTACTTCCCCGCTTGGCTGGAGTGGCTGCCCAAGATCAGCATCGAGGGCAAGCGCGGGGAAGAGCCCGAGGCACAGCCAAACGGCCAACCCGAGGCGCAAGCGGCGTTCGGCGATTAACTGAAACCAAGTCTACTTGAACCGACCGCATGAGGTCATCAAGCGGAGCAGGCATCAAACCTGCTCCGCTTGTGTTGTGCGGCGCCCGCGGCGAGTGCCTGACATCGCCTCCACGCGGGAGCCGCGCGTTCCTCGTTCGCGCCCTGTATGATGTCGGCAAGCTCACGCAGGAGGCGTCCAATGCACACGCTCGTACAGATGCAGCGCATCGCGAGGATGGAGTTCGTGAGGGGATTGCAGGGGTTGTCGGACGAGGACGCTCGGAAGCGCGTCGAGCCGATGAACTGCATAAGCTGGCAGATCGGGCACGTCGCGTATCAGCAGCGGGCTTTTTTCGTGGACTGGCCTCAGGGCAAGGAATCTCCCAACGAGTACACGCCTTTCGGGACCGGCAGTCCGGCCTCGCAGCCGCCGCTGGACGAGGTCATGGCGCTGTGGCAAGCGTCGTGCGACGAGGCCGACGTGTGGCTCGAAGCCGCGACGGAGGAGAGCCTTCAAACGCCGCAGAGCTCGTCGCCGGAAGGCGAAAACGGGGGCACACTGATCGTTCGCAACATCTGCCACACCTGGTGTCACATCGGCGAAATCAGCGCGATCCGGCAGATCCTGGGTCACGAGCCGCCCGAGTTCGTGGAGATGTACGGTTGGAATTACGGCAAGTAACGCTGACGTCGAGCGATGACTCAACCCACGAGGAGATAGAATGACCGACACTTTCGAGTTGGGCGACGTGGTCTTGCAATCCGGACTTACGCTGCGAGCGGCAAAGCTCTCGTATACGACGTACGGGGAGTTGAACGCCGGGCGAGACAACGTAATCGTGTTCCCGACGTTCTTCGGGTCGAACCACACCGGCAATGAACCGATGATCGGCGAAGGCATGGCGTTGGACCCGTCACGCTATTTCATCATCGTGCCAAATCTGTTTGGAAACGGGATGTCGTCGTCGCCCAGCAACATGCCACAGCCTTATGACCGGGCTCGATTCCCGAAGGTGACCTACTACGACAACATTGCATTTCAGCATCGGCTGGTCACGGAGAAATTCGGAGTCGAGCGCATTGCCCTGGTTTGCGGGTTTTCGATGGGCGCGCAGCAGTCGTTTCACTGGGGGGCGTTGCATCCCGACATGGTGGTGCGAATCGCTCCGTGGTGCGGATCCGCCAGAACGTCACGCCACAACTTCGTTTTCCTGGAGGGAGTCAAGGCCGCGCTCACCGCCGACGACGCCTGGAACAACGGTTGGTATGACCGGCAGCCCACCAAAGGCATCCAGGCGATGGCTCGCGTATATGCCGGGTGGGGTCCGTCTCAGGCGTTCTACCGTGAGAAAGTCTATATTGAGATGGGGTTCTCGTCCGTCGAAGACTACCTAATCACCGGCTGGGAGGGCAGATTTCGAGAGACCGACGCCAACGATTTTCTGACGATGATCGACACCTGGCAGAACGGCGACATCTCCGATAATCCAATCTACGATGGCGACTTTGAGGCCGCTCTGGGCGCAATCAAAGCGAAGGCTATCGTAATGCCATCGCAGACCGATCAGTACTTTCCCCCGGAGGACAACGAGATCGAAGTGGCCCACATGCCTAACGCCGATCTTAGGGTCATCCCCTCGATCTGGGGACATCTGGCCGGAGGGCCGGGCCGCAATCCTTCAGACACGCAGTTCATCGACGACGCATTAAAGGAGTTGCTGAACCGTTAGTTCGCGACAGCGACCAATCACTGGTTTTGGGAGCCGCAAAACCAGTCAGCCGGTGAGACGTTTGATCTGAGGCATGTAGATCGCAGCAGCCGCTGGGCGAGGTCATGGCGCTGTGACAGGCTTCGTGCAACGAGGCCGACGTTTGGCTTGAATCCGCCACGGAGGGGCGCCTTCAACTGCCTTTGAGCTCGTCGCCGGAGGGCGAAAACGGAGGCACACTGATCGTTCGCAATATCTTCACACCTGAGGCCACATCGGGGAGATGTACGGTTGGTCGACGTCGGAGTCTCATCTGGCGCACTCTCCGGGCGTCACACGCGTCACCTCGCGTGGTCCCGGATTCTTCGATCAGCTCAGGGTGGCATTACGGCAGTGCCGAGGAGCATGGAATGGTCGACTACAACAACGTCATCGGTGATTTGCGAACCGCCTACGACGGCGCCGCCAGCGGGCGCAACGCGGCCGAACGCATAGCGTGGAAGGTCGCTGAGAGACAGAGGTTCCTCGATCTGCTTGAAGCCGAGAAAGCGAAGCGATTGCTGGAGATCGGGGCAGGGACTGGTCAGGACAGCCTGTTCTTTCGGAGCAACGGGCTCGACGTCGTCGCGACCGATCTATCGCCCGAGCACGTTCGCCTGTGTCGAGACAAAGGCCTCGAGGCGCACGTGATGGACTTCCTAGGGTTGAACTTCCTGGCAGCATCGTTCGATGCGGTTTACGCATTCAACTGTCTGCTCCACGTCCCGTCCGCTGATTTCCTGGCCGTGCTCAAGCGCATCGACCGTGTACTGCGGCCTAGCGGCGCCTTCTTCCTGGGCCAGTACGGCGGAGTCGAACGAGAAGGGAGCATGGAAGACGACAGACATGTTCCACCAAGGTTCTTCCGCACCTACTCGGACGACAACATGCGGCGCCACGTTTCCGATGTGTTCGACATCCTGAACTTCACCACGCTTCGAATATGGGAAGACCCAGATACTCCGGGCCACTTCCAGTCGATTCATCTTCGCAGTCGCGCCCGCCGTTAGGCGCGACAGGCTCTTCCTGCGAAACCCCAGGTCCTTCACTTCTCTCAGCGCGGCGGCTGGACGTTCCTTCGCGCATTGAGTTGCCCAGATCGGGCGTTCGCGGCATGCGCGGCAGTGGTATCCTCTTGGCGAGTTTGCCTGGAACTCGGTCAGTGCCAGACGCGCGGCCCTGGCCGTCGCTGACACGAACGAGCCAGAGGAGAATTGCCACATGACTGCTGCCCGACCATTGGCTGGCGTGCGGGTCGTCGATTTCACATGGGTTCGGGCCGGTCCTTGGTCGGCCCGTTGGCTCGCG
>CEQE01104824.1_pt1 | contig 12572 bp, 11 predicted proteins | sample 356201 | NCBI WGS metagenome assembly CEQE01 (sample SAMEA2619970, study PRJEB7988) | marine metagenome | biome: marine biome (ENVO:00000447); feature: mesopelagic zone (ENVO:00000213) & marine oxygen minimum zone (ENVO:01000065); material: "saline water (ENVO:00002010), including plankton...
GAACCGGGACTGGTCTACGACTTTACCGACCTCAAAGACCGGATCAAAACCTGGGTCAACGATAACTCGGACCACGCCTTTCTGGTCAACAGCCGCGACAGTGAAGTCAGCTCTGGGCTGGCCGGCGCGGAGCTTGTTTGGTTCTTTAAGTTCCAGGACGAGAATTCTTCCTACGAAGGTATGAGCCGGGCGCTCTACGAGAAAACCTCAGAGTTCTGTGACATCGCCCCGGCTAAGGTGCGGCTGTGGGAATCAGTTAACCAGTACGCGGAATATTTCGGCGCCCCTTCAATAGGAAAGGCATAAAGAGATGCCCAGCTACGGGGTGAGCCTGCTCTCCGGCGGACTGGACTCGACCACGGTGACTGCCCTGGCCAAGGGCAAGACCGACCACCTGACCGCCCTGACCTTTCACTACGGCCAGAGCCACAGCAAAGAAGTGGACTGCGCCGCTGAGGTCGCCCGCTCCCTGGGCGTGCCCCAGGAGTTGATGGATATATCGTTCCTGGGCCAGGTGTCCTGGTATTCCGCGCTAACTAACCCTGAACGGTTCCCAGTCCCCGAGGACCGGGAGGCCGCCCAGATGGGGAACAGCATCCCCATCACCTACGTTCCACTGCGGAACACCATCTTCCTGTCCCTTGCCGCCGCCTATCTGGAGAGCCAGGCGCTCCACGCAATCGAGCTAGAAGGCGTGGCTCCCACTAACGTCCAGGCGCTCATCTACATGGCCCCCAACGCCATCGACTACAGCGGCTATCCCGACTGCCGGCCCGAGTTCTTCGAAAAGATGGGCGAGTCCCTGGGCTACGGGAGCAAACTCTGGACCGAGTATCAGGTCCCGCTACAGATCGAGATTCCCATCATCGAGATGTCCAAAGCTGACATCGTCAGACTGGGCATCGAACTACAAGCCCCGCTGGAACTCACCTGGAGTTGCTACCAGGGAGGCGATACCACGTGCGGCCGGTGCGATAGCTGCATCCTAAGGGCCAACGGCTTTAAGGACGCCGGTTACCTCGACCCGGCGCTGAAATAGACACGGTTTATCGGTTCTGGATGCGATATTCAGCGCCCCCAAGTCCGCTCATGGTGAGCTCCGACCCAAGGTCGAGAGTTTCGATGAAATCGGAGCGATCGAACCACCGCTAAGTGGTCATTCGTATCTCAACGGCAACAAGGCGGGTGTGCGTCCTTCGACAGGCTCAGGATGAGCGGGGGAACATGGCAAGATATTTCGGCGCAGGGTTCAGCTTGTAAAAATGCTCAAAGTCAGCCGGAAATCGGGAGGACGAGCCGGAGATATTCCATTCCATCCAGGGTGAGGGTGTCTCCGTGGGCGTGCCCTCTGTTTCCCTGCGGCTGGCCACCTGCAACCTGAGCTGTGCCTGGTGCGACTCCCAGTACACTTGGGACTGACAGAATTTCGACCGTCAGACCGAGGTTATGGAGCTAGAAACGTCAGAAATCCAGCAGAAAATCCTGGCTTTCGACTGCTCCCACGTCGTGATCACCGGCGGCGAACCCCTGTTGCAGCAGGTTGAACTGACCCCTCTGTGGAATCTCTGGCAGCCGTTGGTTACACCTTAGAGGTTGAGACCAACGGGACCATTCCGCCCCTGCCTGGGATACTGGGCCACATCGGCCAATGGAACGTCTCGCCCAAATTACGCACATCGGGAAACACGCAGGAAAAGGGCTAGGTGCCTTCAGCCTTGGAGGCGTTCACCTGACTGCCCGAGGCTTATTTCAAGTTCGTGGTGACAGGAGAGTCTGACATCGAAGAGGTCTGTGCGCTGCGAGACCGGTACAAGCTGAACCCTGCTCGGGTGCTCCTCATGCCCGAAGGCCGGACACCCGACGCACTGAAAAAAGAGTCCATGGCTGTCTGAGCAGTGCGTGAAATACGGCTTCAGATTTACTACCCGCCTCCACATCCTACTCTGGGGCGACCAACGCGGGCGTTAAGCCTTCAGCAGCCGGGTCAACTCCTTGATATTCCCCAGTGCATCCAGGTGTCCCACGGTCTCCACCACGCGGATCGCTCTCTCTTCACCCAAGACATCCTCGACCAAGAACTTGAACTTGCCCACCAATTCCTCTCGCGAAGCCGGGTTTTCAGTATCGCCGTGGTGAGCAGTCACATCCTCGGTGATGGTGCGTCCGTCCTTCAATGAGATGGCCACTTTAGCCGCAGGGTAGTCGTAACGCCGCAGGTCCATTTCGGGGTCGGCGATGATATCCACCTTGCGCGATAGGGCCAGGGTTTCCGGGTCTTGTAGCCGGTCCGGGTAGAAGGCCGTGATGTCGGTGCTGTTGTGCACCACGGCTGTCGCCACCGCGTATGGTAAAGAGAACTTGGCGGCCAGCATATTCACCGGCTCGGGGTCGGTCATGATCGTGGCTAGTGCCGGGGCCTCTACCTTGATCCGTTCCACATCGTCGGCGGCGAAATTCTCCCGCCCCAACAGGGACTGAACTCCATCCAGTACCGGGTGGTTGTACAGGCAGCAAGCGTGGAGTTTGAAGTAGTTGCGTTGGATGCGGTAGGCGCCGGGCACTCCCATCTCTTGAACCACAGCCTCGGTATCGAAGGACTCCCCCAGGATCTCGTTGTAGATGTCGGAGGGGCCGTCTTCCAGGCCGGTGAACCCGCACAATGCCAACTGGGCCGCCATGATCCCCTGAAATCCGGAGCGCCCGGGGTATAGGTTGCGGATGGTGGCACCTTCGATGCAGGGAGTCCAGGTATTGGCCGGGCTCATGGATGCGGCCATGTTGACGGCCAGCGTGGTGTGGGCCTCGTCGAAACCCATCAGCTTGGCCGTTGCCACCGCGGATCCGATCGTGCCCCAGGTGCCGTGAGAATGGACGGCTTTCTTGACCTTGGTGCCGGTGCCGATACGGGAGGTCACCTCATAGCCGGCGATGACACTCTCCAGGAATTCCTTGCCGTTGGCGCCCCGTTCCTCAGCCATAGCCAACGCTGCAGGGACCACATGGATGGCGGCATGCCCTCCCCCCAACCGGTTACCCTCGTCCATCTCCAGGGCCACTCCGGCGGTGGCGTTGGAGAGCGCTGCAAACACCGCGGAGGTTGAACCAGACTGGCCCAGCAGGGTTGCCAGGCCCTGGCCGCCGGTCTTGGCAACCAACTGGGCCAGCTTAGCGTTTTCAGGGAGACGGCTGCCCGCCAGCATGGCGCCGATAGTGTCCAGCACCACGGCCTTAGCCGCGTTGACGGTGGAGGATTCCAGGTTTCCAAGGTGAGTGTCACAGACGAATCGAGAGAGACGGTCGAGGTAAGCTGGCATCAGGGACTCCTGGGTCAGGTTGCCACCATTTTACCCTGCTGGCATAATCCGGCAAATGTGCGGCCCTAATCAGCAAGATTCCCAACAGATATTCCAACCGTGGACCAACCTGAAGCAGCCCATGCCGATATGGCGCAAACTGCGGATGGTAGCCGTCAACAACTTCATCAAACTGCACACGCGTAAGGGCTGCTGCGGCAATTACGATCAGCCGGGCTGTTGACTGGGCGAAAGCCAGCCGCCGGGTTCCGGCGGCGATAGCAACTAGGTCGGCAGTTCCGTTTGGTAGCCCCCGTAGTGGCCGTTGGTTGCGGCCGGACTCGCGCCCACCAGCGTTTCTTCCATGACCGGCGCTGAGACAGCTATCAGCCGAATCCCGTCCCACCAATGTTTGCCCCGGCCCCGGCGGCGGCGGCGGAAGCCCATGGCTGTGAGTTGCATGCCGAAGCTGCGTTGGGAAACGTCGTCCTGGCCGGTCTCTCGGCACCAGTCCTGGAATCCGGAGTAGAGATCTTTGGCCAGGACCAGGTTGCCGTCACCGACATGGCACCGCTCTGCCACGAACTGGGCCACCGGGCCGTCAATCTTCTCCGCGGGCTCCGGGTTAACGAGCACCATGACCGGCTCGAGTCTATCCTCCGGCGCGTTCTCCCATAGGTCGGTGGGCGATTGTTTTTCGATCTCTGCGAGTTCTTCGACCCAATCAGCGAAATAGACCAGCAGGTCCAAGTACTGGGGCATCCCACCCACGTGTTCCCAACTGAGTCCTCTGCCATGGAGCTCGCCGGCGTCCATCAGGAGGTTGATGGGCCGCACCTCGAAACGGCGGCGATATTCGGGAGGGCAGTCCCATACAGGGGTGAAGATATCGGTGGAAATGGTGTTGTGCAGCAAGAACATCACGCAGCGGGCCGCCTGAAGGTCGGGGTTTTCTTCGTCCAGGGGTGAACCGGAGAAAACGCGTTCCAAGCTCCGTTGCACTTGGATCACCGACAAAGCAAAAGCAGCGCGAGCCTGATTGGCTGCGCGCCGCGTTAATTCCTGCTGATCTGGACCGGCGTTATCCACTGAGAATGCGACGACCATATCATCGGAACTATCCCGAAATAGTTGCTTCGCGGCTACTTTCTGTTCCTGGACCGCCTGCCAAAGGGCCATGGACAGGTCCAGGTTCTCTTTGACCAACCTAATCTCGAATGCCGGCTTCAACATCACAACACCCCTTCACAACAACACTGCCTAAGCACGCTACCCGGGCACACTTCCCGGGACTCGCCAATGGTGATCTGCTACTCGTTGATGTTCATCACCACTTTAATAACTTCTTCTTGTTGTTGATCATACATCTCATAGGCCTTTTGTACATTTGTAAATCCCATACGATGAGTGATCAAATTGGCGGGTTCGCACCAGCCACGCTGCCTGAGGGCCACCATGTGTTTGATCTGGCTGGTGGGATCGCCGCTGCGGGCGCCGGTGGTCCCAATCATCCTTGGCTGTTTGTCCATGATCCAATTGTGTTCGATGGACACATGTTCGTCGGCCTGGATGCCGAAGACAATAATGGTGCCGAACTGGCGGACCAGCCGGAAGCAGTCGTTAAACGTGTCGGGAAACCCGGCCGCCTCGACGATGACGTCGGGGCCCACTCCACCAGTGATCTCCGCTAGGGCTTCGTCGACCCTTTCTTTGTCCGGATTGATCCGATGGGTGGAGCCGAATATCTTGGATTTCTCGAGCCTGTAATCAAGCGGGTCCACCACGGTGACACTGGCCGCGCCCAAGCGTGAAGTGATCATGGTAAAGCTGAGCCCGATGCTGCCCTGGCCCATGATCGCCACGTGCTTGCCCAGGATATTGGGCATCTGCTGGCACGAATACAGCACAGTTCCCGAAGGCTGACACATGACCCACTCGTCCAGAGGCCCCTCGTCGGGCAGCAGGATCATGCGGCTGGGGTCGGAGGTCATGAACTCCACGAGGCCGCCCTTGCCCGGTTCCGGAATGGCAATAACCCGCTGACCCTCATGGTATTCATCGGTCCGGCTCTCGACGATGGTTCCCGCCAATTCATGGCAGGGTCTGCCAACGTCCATGGGATATTCTTCCTCGGGGTGGATGTTGAACCCGTGACGGCAGTCGCTGCCGCAGACCGACACGCGCTCCAATTTGATCAGGACCTGGCCGTCGTCGGCCACCGGGATTTCTGCATCCAGGAATTCAAAGAGTTTTGGCCCGACAAGTCTCGCAGCTTTCATGCTGGCGATCCCCCTTAATATTTATCGGTGGTTGGCCCGTAAGCCGCGTGTATCTTAAACCCGGCAATGCACGGCGGCAACTGGGGAGCCTCTAAACCTCCTTGTGCCGGAAGCAGTCCACTACGTGGTCGTTGACCATCCCGGTGGCCTGCATGTAGGCGTAGCAGATGGTCGAGCCGACGAATTTAAACCCCTTAGTTTTTAAGTCCTTGCTCATGGCGTCCGACTCGGCTGTTGTTGCCGGCACATCGGACATGGACTTGCGTTGGTTGTCGATAGTGCTGCAGCCCACGAACCCCCAGATGTAGCTGTCAAAGTTGCCCGCCTCCGCCACCACCTGCAAGAACGCCTTGGCGTTCCCGATTGCCGAGGCGATCTTCAGTCGGTTCCGGACGATTCCGGCGTCGGCAAGCAAACTCTGGACCTTGGAGTCCCCGTATTCGGCGATTCTAGATGGGTCAAAATCGTCGAAGGCGGCCCGGTAGCTCTGCCGCTTATTCAAGATGGTGTTCCAACTGAGACCGGCCTGGGCCCCCTCCAAGATTAGAAACTCAAACAGCATCTGGTCGTCGTGGAGCGGCACCCCCCATTCCTCATCGTGGTAGGGAATCATCAATTCGTTGGCTGCCCAATCGCACCGGTCCATAACCCATCTCCACCTTTATCTTGTGGCTTTGTGTCTGACAGATTATTATAGGTCACGCTAAAAAGCTCGAAGCCTTTGACACCGTATTAATTCATCGCCCCTTGGAGGTGCCCTCGTGGCAAGTCACTATGATGTAATCGTCGTCGGCGCCGGCAACGCGGCCCTGTCCGCCGCCATCGCCGCCAGAGAGAACACTGACTCGGTCCTGGTCGTTGAGAAAGCCCCCGAGTATTTCCGGGGCGGAAACACCTATTTCACCGGCGGCATCATCCGCTTTGCCTTCGAAGGCTTAGATGACATCCGGACGGTCATCCCCGACATGTCGGAGACCGAAGTCAATCAGGTGGAAGTGGGCAGCTATACCGAAAACCAGTTCTACGACGATATGATGCGTGTGACCGAGGGTTTAACCGACCCCGAACTGGCCCAGATACTGGTCAGCCAGTCTCTTCCCACCATGCAGTGGATGCAGTCCAAGGGGGTCCGGTTCGTCTTGGCCTATGGGCGGCAAGCCTTCAAAGACGGCGACAAGTACCGGTTCTGGGGCGGTCTCTTGGTAGAGGCCGTGGGCGCCGGAAAGGGCCTCTCCGACCAGCAGTTCGACGTCTGCGCCGAGATGGGTATCGACGTCCGGTACTCCACCCAAGCCACCAAACTGATTCAGAACCAGAAGGGGCACGTGAACGGGATCACCGTCCTAGGACCCGACGGTTTTGAAGACATCACGGCCGGCGCAGTGGTTTTGGCCGCCGGGGGTTTCGAGTCCAATGCTGAGATGCGCAGCCGGTATCTGGGCCCTGGTTGGGAAAACGTGAAGGTCAGGGGCATCCCCTACAACACTGGCGACGGCATCAAGATGGCCTTGGACGTCGGCGCCCAATCTCACGGCCACTACAGCAGTTGCCACGCCGTGGCCTGGGATATGAACGCCCCGGCCTTTGGCGACCGTACCATCACCGAGTTGTACCAGAAGCACTCCTACCCCTTTGGCCTGATCGTGAACATCAACGGCGAACGATTTCTGGACGAGGGCGAAGACTTCCGAAACTACACCTACGTCAAGTTTGGCCGGGCCTACCTGACCCAGCCTCAGGGCCTAGGCTTCCACATCTTTGATGAAAAAGTTAAGCACCTACTCAGGGACGAATACCATATCGACCAGGTGACCATGGCCAGGGCCGACACGTTGGAAGAGCTGGCTGAACGGCTGGACATCGACCCCGCCGGCTTCGTGAAGACAATCGAGGAATACAATGCAGCCGTGCAGACTGATGTTACTTACAACCCGACGATCAAAGACGGCCGGGGCACGGTGGGGATCACCCCGCCCAAGAGCAACTGGGCCGAACTCATCGACACCCCGCCCTACACCGGTTACGCCGTGACCTGCGGCATCAGCTTCACGTTTGGCGGCATCAGGATCAACAACCGCGGCCAGGTCGTGACCAACAGTTCAGAACCCATCCCCGGCCTATATGCCGCCGGTGAGATGGTGGGCGGGCTGTTCTACCACAACTACCCCGGTGGCTCCGGGCTGTCGGCGGGCATGGTTTTCGGCCGGCTTTCCGGCAACAGCGCCGGGCAAGACGCCAAGGCCCTTAAGGGATAACAAGAAAGCATCTAGGAGAATCATGGTCTCGACTGCGGAAGGGATAGAGCTGATTGCGGCCGAGACGGCCCGGCTCAAAGACTACGTCCGTGACACGGGTCCCGAACAATGGAATCTGGACAGTCCCTGCGAGGGCTGGACGGTGGGCGACGTCATCGGCCACCTGGGTTGGGCCGCCGAATTCTTTGGCGACGCCATCTCCAACGGCCGCTCCGGGACGACCAGCGCGCCCCAAGGTCTACCCGAGATCGGCACCTTGGCACCGGCTGAAATTCCCGATTTCATCGCCCGGATGGCCAAGGAATATGCCAGTGCTGCCGACGCTGATCTGTCGGCCGCTTTCACATCTAGCGTGGACCGGCTGAACGGGATATTCGCCAGCACGGAAGGCGACGATTGGCCCAAGGAATGCTGGTCTTTCAGGGGTCTCCAGCCAGCATCAAACTACGTTACCACCCGCGTCAGCGAAGTCGTCATCCACTCCTGGGACATTCGCTTCCCGTCCGACTCTGAAGCCGCCCTCGCGCCCGAAAGCGTAGCCGTGGTCTTGGAACGTCTGCCCGTCTGGCTGAACAGCCTGGGCCTGGCGGAATTCAAGCCATCTCAATCCCCGGCCCGCTACCGGTTCAAGACCACCGGGGTCGCCGATTTCCAACGTGATGTGGCCACCGGGGGCTCAGAGAACAAGGTTGAAGACGCTCAGGGCGGGCCGACGGCCACGCTAACCTGTGATGCCGACGTCCTGGCGCTGCTGGTCTGGGGCCGCTTGAAACCGGTCCAGGTCTTGGCCGACGGCAGGCTGACCGTGAGCGCCGGCACAGGCTCGGGCGACGAGTTCACCGCCTGGCTATCGCGCTGAGCCGAAACCCATCTGAGTTACCCGGCATCGAAATCCGCAGACTTTCATTGCTACGTAGGGTTCTAGTAGTGATATGATTTAGTGAATCATGTGTGATTTCACCGGCGCCACGAGAGCGCCGGATCTTAAATTCCTCGGTCGTTGATGCGACAAACCCAAAAAACCAAAAAGCCCATCTACTTCGGCTGGTACGTTTGTGCCGCCACCGTGTTCATCGGAATCGTGTCCGTCGGGGCCCGAAACAGCTTCGGCGTTTTTGTGATTCCGATGAGCGATGAGTTTGGATGGAGTCGTTTCACCGTCTCTATAGCCGCGGCATTGGGCGTTTTGACCAATGGCCTGATCCAACCCTTCATGGGCCAGCTCTTTGACCGGACCGGCGGCCGTAAGGTGATTCTCACCGGACTAACGGTGCTGGGGCTCTCGACGATCCTCCTGTCTTTGACCTTCCACATCTTGTTCCTGGTGTTCGTGTTTGGGTTTATCGCTTCGGCGGCCCAAGCAGGTCCGGCTCTTTCGAACACCGCCGCGCTCATGTGCCGGTGGTTCAAGCGCCGCCGGGGAACGGCCATCAGCATTAACTCCGCGGCCTTATCTTTGGGCGGTCTGATCATGGTCCCCTTCTCCATGTACTTGCTTCAGGCAACTGATTGGCGCACAGCCTGGGTCGCCTTGGGTATCATCGTCTTGACTGGGGTGCCCATGGCCTATTTCTTCATTCGCGAAAGGCCGTCCGACATGGGTCTCTATCCCGACGGCGACGATGCGCCTGCAAGTGACAGCCCGGCCCTTTCCCAGCGCGAGGTCGAGACTAAAGGCCCGCTGGAAGTCGAGACTTGGAACGAGTCCTTCAAATCAGCTCCCATCTGGCAGATGGCAGGCTCGTATTTCGTCTGCGGTACCACTACCTTTATCTTGTCGGTGCACTTCATCCCCTTCGCCATCGAAGACCGGGGGATTTCCGGCACCACCGCCGCCACCATCTTCGGTTACATGATGGGGCTGAACATCATCGGCGCGTTGGGCGCCGGGTTGCTTTCGGACAAGATCGGCGGCACCAAGAACTGGCTGGCGTTGGTGTATTTCATGAGGGGCATAGCCTATGTTTGCCTTCTCACCATCGATTCTGTTGCCGGCCCATGGATATTTGCCAGCATCGCCGGCTTCTCCTGGGTGGCCACGCTTCCCTTGACGTCGTCGCTTACCGCCGATGTCTATGGACTGAAGGCATTGGGTACCATCTCGGGAATCACCTTCATGTTCCACCAATTCGGCGGGTTCGGGAGCGTGCTGCTGGCCGGGTTGCTCTTTGATATCACTGGATCTTACGTATTGCCCTTTGGGATCGTCGCGGCCCTATTGCTCCCCGCTGCCCTGTCGGCCTTCATGATCAAAGAACGCAAATACTCGATCCGATACCAGACCCCGCTGCCCACACCCGCGGCCGGCGACTAGCGGGCGGCCAAAACGCTCCTCGACCCTGGAAGGGACAACGCCGATGACAGCGGTGGTATCATCCTTCAATAAGATCGTGAAGGTCGCGCTCTCTACCGGCATTCCCGTATCGCCTGGTTTCTCGTCTTGTAGTACCTGATGACAACCACTGAAAATACCAAGAAGCCCATCTACTATGGCTGGTATGTGTGTGCCGCCACGCTTTTCATTGGGTTTGTGGCCGTCGGGGCCCGCAACTGCTTTGGCGTTTTCGTTGTTCCCATGAGCGACGAGTTCGGATGGAACCGGTTCACCATCTCCGTCGCTGCCGCCTTGGGAGTCATGGTCAACGGTTTAAGCCAGCCTTTCTTCGGGCAGATATTCGACCAGACCGGTGGCCGGAAGCTGATCTTGATCTCCATCGTGGTCCTGGGCAGCGCAACTGCCATGCTGGCCCTGACATTCCACATTCTTTTCCTGGCGTTCATGTTCGGCCTCGTCGTTTCGATGGCCCAGAGCGGCTCTGGACCGTCCAATACCGCCGCATTGATAGCCCGATGGTTCAAACGCCGCCGCGCCACGGCCATCAGCATCAACTCATCCGCAGTCTCCATGGGCGGGATGATCATGGTCCCGTTTTCGATGTTCTTGCTCCAAGCCACCAACTGGCGAGTCGCTTGGCTTGTACTGGGAATCATCGTTCTGTCCTCTCTCCCTATAGCGTATCTTTTCATACGAGAACGCCCGGAGGATAGGGGTCTCTATCCGGATGGTGACCCCGCGCCGTTAGACGACCCTGGCAACGCAACGCGCCGTGGCCTTTCCGGGCCTCTGGAAGTAGATACGTGGAAGCAATCCTTCAGGACTGCTCCCATCTGGCAGATGGCAGGGTCTTATTTCGTTTGCGGCACCACCACTTTTGTGATGTCCGTACATTTCATTCCTTTCGCCATAGAAGAGCGGGGTATCTCAGGCGCTACGGCCGCCACGATCTTCGGCTACATGATGTTCGTCAATATCTTTGGCGCGCTGGGCGCCGGTGTCCTGTCCGACAAGCTAGGCGGCACCAAGAACTGGTTGGCATTTGCCTATGCAATGCGGGGCATTGGCTACGTAGTGCTTCTTACTGTCGATTCCGTTTTCGGCCTGTGGATCTTTGCCACCATCGCCGGGTTCTCATGGGTCGCCACGCCAGTGCTAACATCTTCACTAACGGCCGACGTTTATGGGACCAAGGCCCTGGGTACCATCTCTGGGATAACTTTCATGTTCCACCAGTTCGGCGGGTTCGGCAGCGTACTGCTGGCGGGCCTGCTCTTCGACATCACCGGCAGCTATACCTTGCCCTTTGCTCTGGTCGGTGCCCTTTTGCTACCGGCAGCGATCTCAGCATTCAGCATCAAAGAACGAAAGTACTCGTCTCGGTATCAGACGCAGGTCCCAACGCCCGCGGCCGGAGACTAGCCAGCCATGATGGCCTCGATAGTCAGCTTCATACTTGCCCACCAAGGCGACGCTGCAGACCCGGAGTTGCTTCGCTGGATCAAAGTGCAGATGGACCATCTCGTCGGCTCAGGGCCTTGGGCGGTGGTCGCGGTCATGGGAATCGTCATTCTTTCTATGCCTGTTTTCATCGTCGTCGTTTATGTGATGCAATCAAAAAGGCGGTCGGACGTAGCGCCGATGAACCAAGAAAGGCAAGAGCAAGAACGGGTCCGGTAAGGGGCGCCGGTTGGGCTCGTTGACCCATGCCTGATACGGGCACAATTCAGACTTGCCACGGTCACGGAAAAATTGTAGACTAGCCCTCGAATCAGTTTGCCTTGTCCGTGACGAATTAGGCCAGTAACGGACCTGCCAAGCTAAAGTACCGGGATTTCTTGAATCGCAGACTCAACCGACCCGGTTTACAGAACAAAATGGAGGACAAAGCAAGATTATGTTTGACAAAAAATCCCTTGACGCTATGTTTAACGAGCTTCGGGACGCCTACGAGCTAGAGCCGGAGTGGGAAGAGATCCAAAGAGACGCTCACCTGGGCATCGCACGGGCGGACGGCGGCGTCGACCTGGGCAGCATCGACCCCCGGGTCGCTGAGGTCCTGAAAAAGCACAACCCCAGCTAGCCAAAACACAGGCATCCATGGTGAGGCTGGCGATCTGAAATGACAGACTGGCGGTTGACACCCTGGATTGCAGAACCCTAGCGAGTTACCAACTGGGACGGACCCTTGATCGAGGGTCCGTTCTTCTTTATGTCAATCGCTGTCCGCTGGGTGTACCACCCTTCGCAATGCCGACGCTGCCAGTCTCCCAGATTGATCCTCCCTGGAAAAGAAACAACAAGACGATAACGCCGTATTCCGCTGCCAGGAATGCGGCTACATCTTCAGCCCCGTCACCACTGCCGTCACAGACTCAAGATCCCGAATTTCGGACGTACAATCCGGTTA
>CEQE01144978.1_pt1 | contig 12569 bp, 9 predicted proteins | sample 356201 | NCBI WGS metagenome assembly CEQE01 (sample SAMEA2619970, study PRJEB7988) | marine metagenome | biome: marine biome (ENVO:00000447); feature: mesopelagic zone (ENVO:00000213) & marine oxygen minimum zone (ENVO:01000065); material: "saline water (ENVO:00002010), including plankton...
AATTTACGCAAAGATGAAAAAATACCAAATCTGCAATTCTACAACTATTGTATAGTCTCCTTCTTGCTCATGGTAACCAGTTCCCCTGGTATGATCCAAGTATTCATACCGCTTGTACTGGTTTTTTCATTATGGGACGTAAAGAAATTTAAGTCGATAATTGAACCCAAAAAAGTTCCGGGGCTGTTAATCCTCCTAGCCGGTCTTTGTATTGTTATATACTATAACATAAGAGTATGCCATGTTGAAGGATATTATGGCAATACATGGGGCACAGTTGCTGAGTATTTTACGGGTTACAGAACCCCTGTGATGTTTATGATTATGATATGTGGCTGGATTTACACCTTTGAAAATGTGAATGATATAATTTCAAGAATGATCTTTTCTCAATTCACTATTATGGTTGCTATGATAATATTAATTCATGTCCTCGACTATCATTTTATCCCGCGTGTTTTAATAATGTGTCATTTTCTTTCGTTCTATCTTGGAGTAGCTGGTTGCAAACAAATCAGTAAGTATCTTGAATTAAATCTCGGAATAAAGAGGAACTTATTTAACGTTGTGATATATTTAATTATTATAGCGGCATCGATTTTTCATTCAGAAAGTTTAAAAGGAATAATCAAACATGGTATTTTGCTTCGTCCTATGAGCACGAAAGAGAAAATAGTATACCAAAGAAATAATCTTATTTTCCCGCTATGCTCAGTTAAAAAATGAGTTCAAACCATGTTGGGATATTAAATTGCTTTTACATAAAGGCTAATCAAATATATGGATGGAATAGTAAAAGTGTGTTTTGTTTCGATACGAGCTTATCCTTTATTCGATCCGAAATGCCGATTAAATCATGGAGGAGCTGAGGTCGACCTATATAACTATGCTCAAGAATTAGTTAAAGATAAAAAATATATAGTAAGTTTTATGGTTGTGGATGTTGGTCAAGATCTAATTGAACAGCATAATGGTATTAAACTAATAAAAGCTTTTTCTCTAAAAAAAAAATTAGGAAGATATTTTTCGGACCAATTTTATTGCATCTCGCTCTTAAGAGAGAAGACCCAGATATCATTATATCTGAAGCTGCTGGTTTTGAAACTGGTATTCTCTGCTTATACTCAAGAATATATCGAAAGAAATTTATATACAGAACTGCTCACATTAATGATTGTAATAAGATGCGAATTAAATCGAAATGGTGGGGGTTTAGTTATGCATATGCACTTCATGGTTCAGATTTAATACTAACTCAAACCACTGAGCAAAAAAGACTAATTAAAGAGAATCATAATAAATTTGCCATAGTATTAAAAAATGCCTATAACATTCAAAATGTTCATGAAACAAAAAAAGAATATATTCTTTGGGTATCAAGATGCGTTTATTGGAAAAGGCCTGAAATATTTCTGAAACTAGCAAGAGAATTCCTTAAAGAAAAATTCATTATGATAATGGCGAAAACAAGAACACATCGTAGTTTATGGAATGCAATTAGTGCCGAAGGAAAAAAATTAGATAACTTGGAACTGATTGAGAAAGTACCGTTCAAAGAGATAAATGAATATTTCAAAAGAGCAAAATTATTTGTAAATACATCAAAATACGAAGGTTTTCCAAACACGTTTATACAAGCGGCAATGAATAAAACACCTGTTTTGAGTTTAAGTGTCAATCCTGATAGCTTTATAACAAATCATGGATGTGGTTTATATTCAAATAATGAGTATGGAAATTTGGTTCAAAATTTACAAAGACTTCTAGAAGATCATAATTTCTATACTGCTTGTAGCAATAAATCCTTTGAATATGCTCTGAAGCACCATGATTTAAAAAGAATAATTGAGGAATTAAAGGAAGTAATATTGAAATTAGCTGATTGACATAAACGCATGAAATATTGTCTTCAGCATTGCCGTTGCTTTTTTAACGATCATATCGTATATGATTAAAATCATACATTTGATCTCAACCCTAGATAGAGGAGGTGCAGAAACATCACTTTATAGATTGGTCTCCAACATGGATAAATACCGATTTCGTAATATTGTGGTTTCACTAAAAAATGTTGGACCCGTTGGGAAGGAGATTCAAAGGAACTGCATTTCGGTTTTTCCTCTCAATATGAAAAAAGGATTTCCTGATCCAAGAGGAATAATGCCTTTCTCTAAGATACTTAATGAATTTGAACCGCATATTATTCAGACCTGGTTATACCATGCCAATTTGTTTGGATCATTATTTAAGCATAAAGCAAAAATCTTATGGAACATTCGATGTTCTAATATGGATCTGAAAAGATATGGAACTATTTATCGTTGGACCGTTAAATTAGGGGCGCTTTTTTCTTACATTCCCCATGTTGTGATTTCAAATTCAAGGACCGGGCGTATGATTCATGAAGAGATGGGGTATGAACCAGCACGATGGGAGATTATTCCCAATGGATTTGATAAGGATATATTTAAACCCAATCCGATAGCTAGAAAAAATATTCGAAAAACGCTTAGAATTCCCGCGGATGCATTTGTAATTGGTTGCATAGCACGTTTTGATCCTATGAAAGATCACAGAAACTTGATTAAGGCAGCATCTCTTTTATTGAAAACAAATCCCGCCGTTCATTTTATCCTTGCCGGTAAGGGAGTAACACATGATAATTTGCGTCTAAACAAGTATCACGTCAATAGCTGCAATATCGACCAATTTCACCTGCTCGGAGAACGAGATGATATTCCACAAATACTGGCGGCAGTTGATATCGCTTCTTCAACTTCTTCTTTTGGAGAAGGATTTCCAAACAATATTGGAGAAGCCATGTCGACAGGGGTACCTTGTGTTGTAACGGATGTCGGAGATTCTGCTAACATTGTAAACACAACAGGAATCATTGTTCCCGCAAAAAATTCCGAAGCTTTGGCATATGCTTGGCAATCGTTGAATAATGCGGGGTTAGGCGTAATAAAGAAAATGGGTAAAAAAGCGAGACAGCGTATTGAAAAGTTTTACAATATGGAATCAATGATTCGGAATTACGAAGCAATATACCAGAAATACGCATCCAATATTACTTAAGTGTGATAGTTATATTGAGCATGAATCTATCAAACTGTTTTTCAGATATTGAAGATCAAAATGTATTCCTTAAGATAATAGAATTGTCTTTACCTAGAATTCTTGGACTTTGCGACAGATCAAATGATTCCAATACATTCGGCTGCTTCGATCGATACTATTGGCACTATCGGCTGTTGGATCTGCCGAATATCAGGTTTCAGGAAGCAGCATATATTCTTGCCATTATCTATAGAAATCGAATCATTGATTCATTTTACCAAAATGAGAAAGTCAAGTCCTGGTGCATCGGTGCCATCGATTACGCATTTTCTCGCCAAAACCGAGACGGAAGTTTTAATGAAGTCTATCCTTATGAAAGAAGTTTTGTTGCCACAGCTTTCACAGGCTGGAGCCTGATCGAGAGTATTCTGTTACTGGAGTTGATCGATTGGAGAGACTCAGTCGACAGACTTGCTAACTGGCTGTTAAAGCACGATAATCCTAGCGTATCGAATCAAATGGCTGGAGCGGCGAATGCGCTCTATTTGAGTTATCTTCATCTTGGCGACCAAAAATTTTTGAACGGGTATCGCAAAAAAATCGATAGAATCGCTCGAGAAAAAGGAAAAAATCCTTATCTGCCTGAATATGGAGGAGCGGATATCGGATACTTGTCAATTGCGCTCAGCCATCTTGCAACTCTGTACCAACATTCCAAAGACCAACATGTTCGTCTTATCGCTGACGACGCCGCGACTTATATCGATCTGCAGTTGGATGAAAACGGCAGTTATGATTGGACAACCGGAAGCAGAAAAACCCAGTATGTCTATCCATACGGACTTGCGGCTCTTAATCGATTCGACGCTCTTGACAAACTAGGTAACGGGTTAAGGAAAAACCGCATCATTAATCCCTGCTGGATGGATGATCGATATTGCATACCGTTTACCCTTGACTATCTATTGACATTTCATCATTTACAACAACTTAGAGAGCAAACTGAACGATCTTCAAAGAACAGTAATTGAAACCGGTCTTTGTACCGGATGTGGCATGTGTTTTGCCGTTTGTCCGACAGGCGCCATCGAAATCGAAGCGTATCGGAATGGTGGAGAACCGATTGTAGAAGAAAACGATTGTACCGGATGTAATCAATGCATGCGGTGTTGTCCGGGATTAGATGATTTTTGGAGTACCTCTATTCCTTCCAAGGGCAACGATTTTTATGTCAGAGACGATTGCTTTTGCATTGGACCTGCAATTAACACATATCTAACCCATTCGCATGATCATCAGGAGCGGATATCCGCTTCTAGCGGAGGAACTGTCAGTGCCATTTGTCGATATCTGTTGGATTACAATATCGTGGATGCGGTCGTGGGCGTGGGATTCGCAAATAGAATTCAACCCATTCCGCAGATTGTCTGCGATTCAAAAGATTTATTTCGATTGCGCCAGAGCAAATATGCAAGAGTTCCAAACTGCAAAATAATGAGACCTGACCTCCCATATGACTCCGTCTGTTTTATTGGGCTGCCCTGTCATTTGAAAGCGATTAAGAAAACATTACATGCGTTTCCCGCCATTTATAACAAAGTCAAATTACTTCTGGGGCTATATTGCGGCAATGGTCTTTATTACGAAGCAACGTTGGATTTGATAAAAAGACTGGGTTGTCCCGATCCTGATAATGTGGAAAGTATCGGATACAGGGAAGGGCAGTGGCCCGGCAAGTTCAGCGTTAAAATGAAGAATAGCAATACAGAATCCATTGATAAAATCATTTTTAATTATTTGAGCTTTTTCTATACTCCCAAGCGTTGTTACCTTTGCAATGAATTGCCTTCCTTTGATGCAGATATATCCTTTTCAGACGGATGGGCAATGGAGAACTTGGATTCCGATGGATGGAACAACACCGTTGCCAGAACCAAACTGGGTGATCAAACATTAAACCATGCTTTGAAAGCCGGTTATTTGATTGCAACTCCGATCCCAACGGATCATTCTCTAAACATGCATCGACATGGGATGTTTAACAAACATTATATCGCGAATCTGAGATGCGGTGTAATTGATAGATTCAAAGGGAAAACACCGAATTATTCTACTTTTAAAACCAACCTGATCGATTACTTGATCGCAGTTCTGACGCTCATTTGTTTTTATCTCGGGAATAAAAAGGGATCGAGACTATTAGCAAGCTGGATTCCCTTTTCAGTTTACGAGAAACTCATGTCATTTTCCAGGAAAAAGTGGATACATCTGGCGGGTAAAAGAGCATAATGTCGCTAATGACTACAACCAAACTGATTCTACTTCGGATTTACACTGTTACACTCGGACGCTTTTCTTTTTTTTCGAAAGCCTTGAAAATGGCGTTGGTGTTTTGTTTGATTAAGAAGAGCCATAGAAAGTATTTTGCCACCAGTAATTATTTTGATTGGAAAGACATTGAACCGCAATAGCAAGCGATTTCCCCGTGGCTTGCCGCGGGGAATGCGAGCGAATCAGAAATTATATGATACCTTACGGGGAAAGATTCCCCACAGCTTGCTGCGGGGAGCTTTAATAATAGTATGGGCGGCGATTCGGATTCAGGGACTCGAATTCCTATAATGATTCGTCTTATTTTTCGTATCTTCATCCGGAGTTCAGGTTTATTTTTGCTGGTTTTTATTTTGTCGAAATTGGACATCCGGGATATAATGAATCGACTAAATAATATCCACCTGATCGCAGTTACCCCCATATTGATGCTGTTTTTGGCGCTCTCCTATGTAAAAACCATCCGGTGGCGGTTGTTGCTTAACAGAGTGAATAACCGGTTCGGTACCGGGAAGCTGTTCTCTACATATGTGGGTTCTTTTATAATTGGAGCTTTAACTCCGGGACGGATGGGAGAGATTATTAAATACCGGTTACTGGATAGGCGGCTGACGGATGAAATCATGGCCCTCTCCATATCCATACAAGACCGAATGTGGGATTTTTGCTTGGTCTTATTTTTAGGAATCAGTTTCATTGTCTATTTGACTCAGTTTGTAGTATTAATTCCAATAGCATTCCCTATCCTGTCACTTTGCCTCTTTTTGACGATTCGGCCCGAAAAGATCTTAAGCTATATTGCAAGGATGTTTGCAAAGCATCGAAACACAGAAAGACTCATTAGGGTTTCAAAGAAGATGAAGCCGCTCTCTTTTTCAGAAATGGCAAAATGCCTGATGCTCACCGTCGGTTCTTGGATAATCTATTTCACCCAAGTCTATTTGCTGTTCGTAGCCACCGGTTTAAATTTTAATATCCTGTTTATCTCGGGTGCCATTGCTGCCGCAGCGGTCGTTGCTTTGCTTCCTGTCTCATTTGCCGGCATCGGCACAAGAGATATCACATTGGTCGGAATATTTGCTCTCGGTGGTAAATCTCCGGAATCCGCAATAACGCTTTCTGCCTGTGTATTGGCCGTTTTTATTGCCAACTGTTTCATCAGCCTACCCTTTTGGTTGTATTTGACCAATACGGGGGATATCGAGTGAAGGTAAAGTGAACGTACTTATTCTCAATCCCGCATCCGGATTAAGAAAAAACGTCGTCAGGGATGTGTTATACGGATGCTGGTGCAGCGGCAAGCGAATCGGTGGAGGAACGGTGCCCCCATTTAGTTTACTGCTTGTTGCAACAATTCTCAATCGTGATGGAAATGATGTGGTATTCAAAGACCTGCAAGCAGAGCAGGGCTCTATTGAGTCAATAACGGATCTCATTTCGAAGGCCGGTGTTGTAATTACATCAACATCGACCATGACTTTTGAAGAAGATACTGAAACATTGCGGATAATAAAAAAATGGAATCCAGCAATCAAAACCATTGTATTCGGATCCCATCCCACATTTCTACCTCACTCGACGCTGGTTAAACATTCCGTTGATATTGCCATACAGCATGAACCTGAGCATATTTTGATAGATCTTATGCGGGCATTGCACAACAATGGCGATTGGAGGAAAATAAGAGGGATTGGGTTTCGGAAAAATGGTAGGCCGGTGATCAATCCAAAGTATCCATTCATCAAGCAGTTGGATAGCTTGCCTTTTCCGGATGTATCATTTCTTCCTAAGGGGATTGATTATTTCAATCCTATTGTTAAACGACTTCCCTACATTGCGACTGCTACTTCAAGGGGGTGCCCCGGAAAATGTACATTTTGTACTGCTCCTCGGTTTGATGGAAACATTCTCCGGTTTCAATCTGCATCATATGTTTTGGAAGAACTAGATTATTTTCTTCATAATGGATACAGAGAGGTATATTTTCGGGACGATACTTTTTTTGTTAACAAAAAGCGGGATAGAGAGATTTTTCGGGGCATTAAAGATAATGGGTTTGATGTTTCATGGATCGGGAATGCAAGAATCGGAATGATTGACCGGGATACCATGGAATTGGCAAAAGCCGCCGGTTGCCACACTATTAAGTTCGGGTTAGAATCTGGTGACCAAGAGATTTTGGATCGATCAAACAAGGGTTATAAAATTGAACAGGCATACGACACATTTAAGTGGGCACTCGAACTTGACATTTCAACCCATGCACACTGTATGCTGGGTATGCCAGGAGATTCAGAGGAATCCATCAAAAAAACCATTTCTTTTGTTCACGATCTGGATTCAACGACTGCTACGTTCGGAATTTGTACGCCTTATCCAGGGACCCCACTTTTCGATGAAATATTGAAGCTTTATCCGGGAATCGGAGATGGCACTGCTTCAAATCTTGATAAATTACATGTCAACGGATTGTACAACGAAATGTACACGGATATTAAAAAAGAAAAACTCGAATACTATATTAGAAAGGCTTATCGATCCTTCTATTTAAGGCCTAAAAAATTTAGCGATTTTATTCGGCAAATGAGAACCATGGATGATTTAAAAAGAATTTCACTTGCTGGTACAAATGTAATCGATTACGCCCTTTTCGGTGAATAAGAAAAATGATTACAATGGATAGATCTGAAATAAGATATTCCGATTGTTCGATAGTAATCCCGGCATATAACGAAGAAGCCTCCATAGGCAAATTGTTGATAGAGATCTTAGAGTTATCGCTATTCGATGAAATTATAGTTGTTAATGATAGCTCTACGGATTCGACTAAAAAAATTGTTGAAGAGATACCCAATATTATCCTCATCAATAATCGGGTGAATCTTGGAAACGGGGCATCCGTAAAAAAGGGATTGATGAGAGCAACGAAAGAGTATGTGGTTTTAATGGATGCCGACGGTCAACATCCTGCGAATTGTATTAAACAACTCTTTAAACACGCTAATGGCAATCAATACGATTTAGTTGTTGGTTCAAGAAAAAATAACAAAAACGTTTCAAAAATACGATGCATAGGAAATTGTATTTTTAAATCGTTTTCAAGCTATCTCGCGGGGGAGAAAATTGAAGATTTAACTTCTGGATTTAGAATATTTAGGCGTTCAGCAGTAATGAAAACTATCCATCTTTTCCCGAAAAGGTATTCATATCCAACAACTTCGATATTAGCGATGTTGGCATTGGGTTACACCATTGGTTACTTACCCATTTCAGAAATTAAAGATAGAAGGAAAGGAAAGAGTGGTATCAATCCGATTAAGGATTTTTTTAGATTTATTAAAATAATGCTTCGAATTGCTATAGTCTTTAGTCCTGCAAAAGTATTTATGCCGTTAGCCGTTATCGCCCTAATATCAGGGATGTTAAATATCGGATATACAATATATTCCCAACAGAACATCCAAGATCTTGGTGTCATTCTAATTATTATGGCTTTTCTCGTTGCAGTGTTTGCTGTTTTAGGTGAACAGATTGCTCGAATACGAATTGAGATTGGGGTAGCGGTTGCAAATGAAATGAAAGAAAACGGTATAAAGAAAAAAGATTGATTTGAAAACATTTATGATAAATCGAATAGTGATCTTCAAATATCTTAAAATAGAAAAACTATCCTTCGATTAAATGTTTCATGGAAAACGAATTACGAATTAATAGATTTTGGGGCATATTTATTTATTTTGGTGTTGGCGTCACACTAGGTTTATTTTTAAGAGAGGTCGCGAAAAACAACCTCTTTCTAATCTTATGGCCTGAAAACTTAATTTCCGCAATCATACTGGGGATTTCAATAATACTCGTTGTGGAATTTATTTTGTATTGGTCTATTGATACCAAAAAAATATTTGTAATATTTTCCTTTGATCATGCAAAAAGTTATTTCCCATTATTTTTGCTGCTCGCAGTATATTTGACCAACAAAATACCATTATCCGGATTTTATAAGGATTTTGCGCTTTATTATTATGTGACAACTTTGTTTGGATTGTCCATAAGTTTTGTATTATTTTTTAAAATATACTTCTTAACTACTAAGGATACATTGAAATATTTTACTAATATGAAATCGAAAGGCAGGACACTTTCTATTGTATTTCCTTTTCAAAAAGTCATTGTATTGTTGATGTTAATCTCAACAATATATTTTTTTTGTATTCTTCTTTTGTCAAACAGAGCGCTAACAGATGATTCATGGTATTATTTCAATATGATATGGAATTTGAGCAAATTATCTTTTAGTTACTCTGGAGGCGATTTAGACATTCCAACGCATATATTTGGACAACACCTCAACTTAATATTGATTCCCGTCGCCTTGCTTTTTAAGATATGGCCGAATATTGACTTCTTAATATTGTTACAGAGTTTGGTTATCTCGAGTGCAATTATTCCATTGGCGTTTCTCGGAAAAGAAAAAACAGGAAGTTCGATGATAGGATTTACTGCTGGATTATCCTATTTACTTCACCCGGCTATACAAATTGCCCATAACTGGGGTCTTGTTGTAGACGTATGGGGCACTTCGGCTTTAATCTGGGCTTATTATTATCTTGAAAATAATAAAATAAACTTATTTATGTTGTTTTGTTTTTTATCGATGGCATGTAAAGAAATACTTGCTATCCCGGTATTTGGTTTTGGTATTTGGGTTTTGTTTAAAAAAAATAATTTTCAACTTGCGCTTTTTATAATAATTATTTCATTATTATGGTTTATAGGATCGATTTACATTAAAAACTATCTTAATAACGGTGTAGATTTACATGCTAATTTCTCCTATAAATTAGTATACCTCCTAAGTCACCCGGTAAAACTAGTTAAACATTATTTCGTACCCATTAGGGTTTTAACTGTTTTTCAAATAATGCTATCAGTCGGTTTCATTTGTCTTGCGAATCCCTTCTTCATGATCCTTTCATTTCCACTTTTGGCAATAATATATTTAGGGGAATGGCATAATACACAATTCATCAGAAATTATTATTTTGCCCCTGTTGTACCTTTTTTTATCATTAGTGCAATTTATGGCGTAAATAAGGTAAAAAAGATATTAAAAACGAAAGAAAATATTTTACCAGCGCTATCCATTTATTGGATTGGAATCGCTATTCTCTCATTCATATTCTACAACCCTTTTCATCATTTTTCGAGGTATAGTGATGATGAACACTCGGACACACCGCACAAGAAAATGACACGCTCTATACTTTCCAATATTCCAAGAGGTAAATCAGTTTCAGTAACACCAGAATTACGATTCCTTGTTTCAAATAGAAAATATGTGTATATATTTCCAAAAGGTCAAATAAGCAGCAGCACTCTAAATAAGCATGGATTAAAACCTATTGAAAATTATAGCACCAGAGACGCTGATTACGTTATTATAGATCTGCAACAAAACTCTCACTCAAAATACTCTGTTGGAACACCTGAGATTCAAAATATTGTGAACAATAGCAAATATGGACTTCATTTTATTCATGACGGCCTGATGATATTCGAAAGGGAGAAAAGTAAAGAGGAGGGTTTAAAGAATGTTTTTATAAATCATGACCAAATAAAGGGAATAAAGATTAATAAGACATTTGGTAATGGTATGAAGTTATTGGCTATGGAATCCAGCTACAAAAGTGGTTTGAAACAAGGTGACGGGTTGGATATTACATTGTATTGGCAAGCTATTTCAAAGCAATCAGTCAATTTTCGGGTACTATTATCATTTGCTCACAATGAATTAAAGACGAAAGAATTTATGCATACTCCCATATTTAATTTGATCGAACCGAAAGATTGGCCAATCGGTTGTATTATAAAAGATTCATTTATTGTTCCGATAAGTGATACGTTTATAATTCATTATGAACCTTATCAAGTATATATCGATGTTTTAGGAGATAATCAGGTTGTATCAACCGAAAGTAGGATAAAACTTATGGACACGGTCAATATTGTTCCGTAAATAAGAACACTATCGAATTAGCGTGCAATCGAACGCCGATTTATGATTAACCTCAAATCTACAGCTAACTACTGATCAGTTTATTCACAGGATGAAAATATATAAAACTATCATATTTTGTGATGTAGCATGAGGATTAAATAATCCAGCAGAGCAAATATATATTGGATGCGAGGGAGGGAAAATGAAAGTAATTATACTCGCGGGCGGGTGGGGAACGAGACTGGGGAGGCAAGCGGAAGAAATCCCAAAACCGATGGTTCCCGTGGGGAACCGACCCCTTCTATGGCATATCATGAAAATCTACTCTCATTGCGGTTTTAATGATTTTATTATTTCTTGCGGTGTAAAAGCACATCTCATAAAAAGCTATTTTGCTGATTATGCATCCTACAGTGAAGATTTTACAATTGATTTGAGAACTGAAAAGATTAAATATCACAATCCGCACCACGAGAAAAATTGGAAGGTGACGTTGGTAGACACCGGGTTGAACACATTGAAAGGGGCACGCATCAAAAGAGTTGAAAAATATCTGGATTCGGAAATCAACATGGTCACTTACGGCGATGGCGTCGCCGATATTAATATAAATGAGTTGCTTGATTATCATAAATCGCACGGACGGACAATAACTGTTACAGGTGTATATCCACCAGCGCGCTTTGGTGAGTTAATTGCAAAAGACGGACAGGTTGTTTCATTTGAAGAAAAACCACAAACTTCGGCAGGGCTTATCAATGGCGGTTTCATGGTTTTTACCAGGAAGTTGCTTGACTGTTTAACCGCGGATGAAAAATGTGATTTTGAATATGGTCCACTTGAAAAACTGGCCAAAGCGGGTGAGGTGATGGTCTATAAACATACCGGTAATTGGGAATGCATGGATCATGAAAGAGATGTTGTGCATCTCAACAGGCTTTGGAGTGAAAAAGAGGCTTTCTGGAAGGTTTGGGATTGAATAATTTGTTTAAAAACGTTTTTGAGGATAAAAGAGTCTTAATTACCGGGCACACCGGTTTCAAGGGATCTTGGTTGTCTTTATGGCTGCAAAAACTGGGAGCGAGGCTTGTAGGGTATGCTTTAGAGCCTCCCACTGCGCCCAGTCTTTTTGAACTGGCCGATGTTTCAGAGAGCATGACATCAATTACCGGAGATGTTC
>CEQE01324444.1_pt1 | contig 12561 bp, 10 predicted proteins | sample 356201 | NCBI WGS metagenome assembly CEQE01 (sample SAMEA2619970, study PRJEB7988) | marine metagenome | biome: marine biome (ENVO:00000447); feature: mesopelagic zone (ENVO:00000213) & marine oxygen minimum zone (ENVO:01000065); material: "saline water (ENVO:00002010), including plankton...
ATGGTGACATAACCCCAACCGCTGACGCCGCCAATAACAAAGAGCGCAATACCAGCTGCCATCTGACGCCAACCGGGCACCCACGAAGAAACCGGTTTATCATCGAGCATATCAAGTACGCCGTCAGGGATCGCAGCGTCTAGCCCATTATCATAACGTTGATGCATTTGAACTTTTTGCAGCTTGAAGGCATGCACTTTGGCGGCATCATCGGGATGTCCGGCCAACCAATGCTCGATCTCCAAAAGCGTATCAGCGTCCAACTCACCATCAATATAAGCGTGCAGATCGCTCTCGCTTAAATGATCCATTTTTGTCTCTTGGGTCGTCATTTGACGCTCCTTAAAACGGGTGCCAATTCTTCGCCTTCCATGAGGCGTTTGAGTTTTTCACGGCCGCGCGATAAGCGCGACATCACAGTGCCGACGGGTATTTCCAAGACCTCTGACACTTCCTTGTAGGACATATCCTCCAACCCAATGAGCAAGAGCACTTCTCTCTGTTCATCAGGTAAATGTCCCATCGCCTGATGGAGGTCCCGCATGATTAAGGCGCTGCCTTGAGTTGCTGCCGTGCCATGCTGGTTTTCGATCACTTCATCCATAACCGAGGTTTGAATGCGCCGGCTGGCGGTTCTTAGGTCTTGGCGATGGATGTTGTGAAGAATGGTAAACAGCCACGCCCGCATATTGGTGCCCGCTTGAAACAGATGGAGCTTGGCGAGGGCCCGGCCAACACAATCCTGCACCAGATCATCCGCCGCGGTGGCGTCGCGTTTAAGCGCCCGGGCGTAACGCATTAAATGCGGCAACTCTTGGGTAATAGCTTGCTTTTTATCCATTCAGTTTATCCGCAGCAGGGAACGTGGATTACCGACGTCCCCCTGCCTTGGTCATTAAAAGAACAATGACTATTTTTTCATCATCTTGTCTTTTTTCATAGTTTCGCTAGACTTCGTCATTTTGTCTTTTTTTGCCATGGCGTCTTTTTTCATCGTATCGGTCTTGGTCATCATGGCATCTTTTTTCATCATACCATCTTTTTTCATCTCACCCGCATAGGCGAGATTGGCAACAACAATGACGGAAACCAAAGCAACTAATATCAATCTAATCATTTTTTATCTCCTAAATTCCCATTAACTTTCTTGGGCACTGCCGTCACATGTAATCATGCGATCGGCGTTCAGGAAATAAATGCCGTTGAGGGAAGTTTATTCCGCCTAAAGTAATTTTATTCGGCGGCCAGCAAACGCGGCAAAAATAGCGTGAGTGACGGTAGCGCTATAATGATTACAACCCGTACAGCATCAGATAGGAAGAACGGTACCACACCTTTGAAGGTCTCAATCATCGGCACGTCTTTCGCCATCGAGCTGATAACAAAAACATTGAGGCCCACCGGTGGTGTGATCAAACCGACTTCAACGACAATCAGAGAAATTATCCCAAACCAAAGTTTAAGCTCTTCCGGGCCGAGGCCGAAATCAAGGCCGGCGATGATCGGCCAGAAAATCGGCACGGTCAGTAAAATCATCGACAGCGAGTCCATCACGAAGCCGAGCAGAATGTAGAGAACAATCATCCCCAAGAGTACGGTAAATGGCGACAGTCCGGAGCTTTTGAAGAATTCCGCCGCCAGCAGAGGAAGTTCAGAAAAGCCGAGAAAGGCATTGAATATTGCGGCGCCCAAAAGGATCAGAAATATCATGCCGGTGGTTATGGCGGTTTCCAAAAGTGCATCGATGGTTCCCTGAAGCCGCATGCCACCACGCGTAATCGCAATCAGGAAAGTTCCGCCGGCACCAATGCCAGCCCCTTCGGTCGGCGTGAAAATTCCGACATATATGCCACCCATGACCAAAATAAAAATCAGCAAAACCGGCCATATGTCTAACAGGGCGGTCCATTTTTCCAATCGCGTTGCTTTTGGTCCAGCCGGACCCGCTTCGGGATTAATACGCACCACAATGGCAATGGTAATTATATAACCGATTGCGGCGAAGATACCTGGAATGAAGGCGGCCTGAAAAAGTGTCGCGATGTTGGCTTCGACCATGATGGCGTAAATGATAAGAACGATCGAGGGCGGAATAAGAATACCGAGGGTACCGCCTGCGGCCAGCGCGCCGGTGGCCAGTGAGCCGGCGTAGTTATAGCGTTTGAGTTCGGGCAGCGCGACTTTACCCATAATGGCTGCAGTTGCCAGTGATGAGCCGCTGATGGAGCCGAAACCGGCGCATCCGCCGACCGCTGCCATAGCAACGCCGCCGCGGTGGTGGCCGAGCCAGACGTTTGCGGCTCGAAACAATGCTTGGCTAAGCCCGGCTTTGGCAGCAAACTGACCCATTAAAATAAACAGCGGCGCGACCGACAGGTCGAAAGAAGTAAACCGCCAATAGGTTTCTGTTTTGAGATAGCTCAACAACGCGACTGGCCCAGCGATGGAAACGTAACCGATCATGCCAACCGCCAGCATCGCCACGCCGATTGGGATACGTACTGCCAACAATACGAGCAAGGCAGCAAAGCCGATCAGCCCAATTTCAAATCCAGTCATTGCTGCCTACTCTAAAGAATGTTCATCGAAAGAATGTTCGTCGAAGAACCTATTTGCCCTGGTTTCAGCAATGCTGCGGCCCAGGGTATAGACTATGACGACAAGTAAAATCGACATACATACTAAGGCGTAGGGGAATGTCACCCATCGGGGGAAGCCGACGGTCATTGTTTTTTCCCCATAATTGTACATATCCATGGCGCCAAAAATCAGCCGCCAGGTGAGAATTGCGCCGACACTTAAAAATATCAAACTGCCGATCGCATCAAAAAATGTTTTCGCTCTGGTTGGTGCCTTGGTCATGAAAAAATCGACAATGACGTTGCCGCGCATCAATTGGCAATAAGGCAAAAAGGAAAATACAGCGGTGCTGGTTCCGATCGCGACCATCTCAATATCGCCTGGCACCGGCGTTGCTATGACGGCTCGACCAGACACACTAACGATCGTTAAGATGGCCATAGCACAGACGACTAAACCACCGAGAAGCGCCAGCGCCCGGGTAATTTGAAAAAGGACCCGGCCCACTTTATCAGTGGGCCGGGCCGATAATTCAGTTCCTTCAGTCAAAGTAAAACCTTCCTTTGTTGGGTTTCGATCAAAGAAGGAATTCGACTATTTCGTATATTTCTTAATCATCGCACGGGCATCGGCGAGCAGGGCCGGGCCGTCATTGCCAATTTTCTTCTGCTCCTTGAACCAACGGGTAAATACGGTTTGCGAAGCCTTTCTGATTTTGGCGGTCTCTTCAGGATTGAGCGTGGAAAATTTATTCTTTGCCTTTGAGCGCATGACCTTTTCGCCCGGTTTCTCAATCGCCATCCAGTTTTCACCGGTTGCGCGGGCAATATTACGGCCGGAGTTTGCATCAATGATCTTTTTCAGATCGCCTGGCAATTTGGCATAACTTTTAGGGTTCATGAGGAACGTGAATACGGCTGTTCCCATGCGCGATTGGGGACCTGACAAATCGGTGAAATAACTTGTCAATTCATGCATTTTGACCGCTGGTGCGATCTCAAAAGGTAGCATGGTGCCGCTAATGACACCTTTGGCCAACATCGGCGGGATACGGTTCAAAGGTGAACCCACTGCGGCTGCACCCAAAGACTCTAAAAACCAAACACCGGTGCGGTTTGCCGCACGGAGCTTCATCTTCTTAAGGTCTTCCATCTTACGGACCGGATTTTTAGTCATGAACATAGTTCCGGCATGAGCATGAGTAAGCAGCATGTGGTATCCCTTAAGCTCATTTTTTAGGTGTTTATCTTTGTAATCTTGCAGCGCCAAGGTCGTGGAAATCGCATCTTGATGAACGAAAGGCAGTTCGAAAACTTCAATTTTTGGCATCCGGCCAGCCGTAAATCCAGGTAAGGTCCAGACGATATCGACAACACCATCGCGCACTTGATCGAGCAGCTGCTGAGGTTTGCCGCCCAATTGCATGGCCCAGAACGGTTGCACTTTAATGCGGCCGCCAGAAGCTTTGCCGATTTTCTTTGCCCACGGCGCCAGGAAAGTTTTCGCCGGATTGGCGACTGGCGGAATAAAAGTGTGCATACGTAAGGTTACTTCTGCTGCGTTAACAGGTGCCGAGCTATACGACAGCGCTGCAAGTGCAACGCCAGCAATAGCTATAGTAGAAATTTTTTTAGACATAATTTTCTCCCAAAGTGTTAATTATAATTTTTTAAAAACCTCATGGCCCTGAGCGATCACGTTTTTGTTATTTTCATTTCTTGTTGGCGAAGCTAACAAAATCACCCTTAAGCATCAACGACTTAATTTAATAATAAAGTTATATTGGTCGTATTACGTAAAAGTATTGTTGGTTACCGCCATTTTATTTTAAGGCGTTAATATTTGCCGCCGGGCTTCGCCAGCGGCAAGCCGGTCCATCGCCAAATTAATATCCGCAAGGGGGAGGCGGTGACTGATCAGTTTTTCTACCGGGAAGCCACCTTGCTCATATAAAGACATAAAACGCGGTATATCGACGACCGGCGTGCAACTTCCCATATAGCTGCCTTTGACGGTTTTGGCGCTGGTCACCAAGCCGGCTATATCTAAAGACATCGGTGTTTTGGGATCGACGAGCCCGACCGTTACAACGGTTCCACCGCGACGAACAGCGTTGTAGGCAGCTTCGAATCCACCCAAAGTGCCAGCCGTCTCAAAGGCGAAATCTGTGCCACTGCCGGTGAGCTCTTTGATCTGATCGGCAGCATCATCGTCTTGGTTCAATACCACATCAGTCGCACCCAGTTCTTTGGCGTAGTCGAGTTTGCCCTGATCGGTATCGACGGCAATGATACGGGAAGCGCCGGCCAGCTGAGCACCCAAGACTGCGCTTAGCCCGACACCACCGACACCAACAATGGCAACGCTATCGCCCGCTTGGACATGACCCGTATTGAGCACCGTGCCGGCGCCACACATAACCGCGCAACCAAATAAGGCGCCAATCTCTAAGGGGATACTCTCCGGCATCGGCACCAAGGAATGCTCGGAGACGACCGCATATTCAGCAAATGCCGACAAGCCCATATGGTGATGAATATCGACATCGCCTTGATGCAGCCGAACGCCGCCAGACAATAGACCACCGCTCCGGTTGGCCATCAAACCCGGCTCGCAAAGATGAGCATCGCCAGCGAGGCAATCGGGACAGGTGCCGCATCTCGGCTGAAAGACCAGGGCGACGTGGTCCCCCGGTTTCACCGACTGAACAGATGCATCAATTTCCTCAACCACACCGCTGGCCTCATGGCCCGGGATGATCGGCAGCGGCCAGGCACGCACACCGGAGACGACAGACAAATCCGATCGGCATAGGCTAGCTGCTTTAATGCGCACCAGGACTTCGCCTTTTCCCGGCGGACGGATTTCAACTTCCTCAATTTGTAGCGGTTGGCTACCGGTATAGGGGCGCTCCAAACCTGGTTGTCGTAAGACCGCCGCGTTAAATTTATGTGTCATGGTGGATTACTCTTCTCATCGGAAATTACGTTTGCAACAAAAAACTTACCGCTATGATGGCGCCAATAATACCAGCCAGATCAGCGCTTAAGCCTGCAATCAGCGCGTGGCGAATGCGGCGGACCTGAACCGCACCAAAGTAGACCGCGAGCACATAAAAAGTGGTTTCGGTCGAGCCTTGCAAGGTGCTGACAAGATAGCCGGTGTAACTGTCGGGACCAATCAACGGGTCATTGATCAAGGAAGCCAAAATACCATAAGCGCCTGAACCGGAGAGTGGGCGCAGTAGGGCCATCGGCAGGGCTTCTGCCGGCATGCCGAAGCCGTCGGTAATTACTGAGAGCGGCGAGATCAGCATCGCCATGGCACCGCTCGACCGGAACATGCCGACAGCGACGAGGATGGCGATTAGATAGGGAATTATGCGAAGTGCAACCAGGAAACCTTCCTTGGCGCCTTCGACAAAGCTTTCATAGACCCGAACTTTTTTGGCCACACCAAAGCCTAACATCGCGACCATAAGACCCGGCATAATCCACGGTGCTATGGACCGGCCAAAAACCACCGTTAGCGGAATAAGCGCGACGATGCTGGCCAGGGCGGTAAACGATATCCACGCCGGGTAAGCTTCATCCGCGCCTTCTGTATCAATCTCTTCAACGGTTGCTTCCGGGCTATCAGCGTCGAATTCTTCCAAGCCAATGTCAAAATCCACAGGTTGCGATTCAGTGGCTGGCTTGGCTTCGGGCATAGGATCGCTGAACCAATAGCGTTGGCATAGTTTGGCGACGATAATGGCGATGGTGGTGGAGCATATGGTTGCGAATAACGTCGTCGGCACGATGCCAGCCGGATCTTGCGAGCCGGCCGCTGCCCTGAGCGCAATGACGCCGGTCGGCAATAGGGTAACGCTCGAGGTGTTGATGGCGAGGAACAGCACCATCGCGTTCGACGCCGTCCCCTTAACTTGGTTGAGCTTGTCCAACTCCTGCATAGCGCGGATGCCAAACGGCGTTGCTGCGTTGCCGAGACCAAGTGCATTCGCCGACATGTTGAGGATCATCGCTCCCATGGCCGGGTGATCCGGTGGTACGTCTGGAAATAGCCGCTGCATCAGGGGGCGGACGAGTTTGGCAATAATGACCAATAGACCGCCGGCCTCGGCGACTTTCATCAGTCCCAGAAACAGCGCCATAACACCGACCAGACCGATCGCCAGTGTGACCGACGCTTCTGCTGAATCGACCATCGCTGTCGCGAGCAAATCCATTGGCGCCTTGGCATCGCCACCGGGTGAAACCCAGGTAATTTGCCGGACGCCGGCAACTCCAAAAGCGATTAGGACAATGGCGAAGAATATTCCGTTCATCTATTTATGCCTTGCTTGCCAGCCAGTTGAGGGAGTCATCAATTAATGCAGCTTCTTCCGGGCTGTTGATGGTGAGCAATTTTTTGGCTGCCGGAATATTGTTCTTTTTTAACCGCCAACTGAGGAACCTGACCTCGGGAAGAAACTCAGCGAAATCCGTATCATCGAAATAACCCTCGGGCAGGGCATCTGGATGCACCGCATCGAGCCGATCCTTTTCATACACCATGGTTCGACTAAAAAGGCGCCACACACCGTCCTCGTGCTTTTCAATAAGATCGAAAAACTGGCCCCAAAATTCCCAATCGAATTCATGGCCATCAACAATCACGCGGGAGACATGATTGACGTGACATTGACTAAAGGCTCGATTGCCGTTGAGTTGAATACGCCCCGGACTCATCACATGTTTGCTGTATTCACCTTGCTTAAATTCGGCTAGCCGCTCAGCGGATTTGTCAACGAACTCTGAGGCGGGACCCGAAATCCAAGCAATATCTATGGTGCCGTCGGGTTGAAAACAGTTGCGCAAATTTTCCCATTCAGCACGGTCGCGGGCCTGCCCCCAGTTCATCAGCAATTCATTGATTTCCTGGCGATCAGCAGCAGCTTGTACGCGTGCTTCATCCATGATTGGAGCCCCCTAGTGTTAACTTATCTTAGTATTAATGAGGCGGCATCACGAGACAATAGAGAATGTCTGGCTAGAAATAGTTAGGAATGGAGAGTATCGTAAATTGTTCGTGCCAAGGTATCAGCTTCAAATGGCTTGCCGACGACAGGATATTTTTTAATTTTCGTATTTTTCTCGATAATTTTACTATCGGTGTATCCGGTTATAAAAATAATTTTTACTTCCGGAAACTTATCTAGAATTTCGTCGGTGACTGATATCCCAGTTAGCCCATCCGGTAAAATCATATCAGCTAAAATTAAATCCAAGTGCCCGGAATGCCGATCAGTGAATTCCTTAATTTTGGTGCCATCGCCGCCGTCAATCGAGGCATAACCAAGATGCTCTAAGGTGCTAATGGCAACTTCACGAACTTCCGGATCATCTTCTATTACGAGAATTGCTTCACCTTGGCCGAGGGGGAGATCCTGTAATTCAGATGTTCCTTCATTTTTATTTTCTAGATTTTCGCTACGTGGGATATAGAGTTGTACGCTTGTCCCTACACCTAACTCGCTTTCGATACTTAGAAAGCCGCCCGATTGTTTAATAAAGCCGTAGACCATGCTGAGACCGAGTCCACTGCCTTGACCAACATCTTTCGTGGTGAAAAACGGCTCAATAACGTGTTCCAAATTTGCCGGCGCAATGCCGTCCCCGGTGTCCGAAATCGTCAAATTTACGTAATCGCCGGGTTCAACTTCAGTGTAGTTGGCGGCATATTCGTCCGAAATATATTTATCGGCAATTTCGATACTCAATTTTCCGCCATTCGGCATTGCATCGCGGGCATTAATGGCAAAGTTGACAAGGGCATTGTCCAATTGTTTCAGGTCAACCAGACACTGACTTAATTCCGGATCAGCATCGAAACTAATGGTTATTGATTCTCCAAGGGTGCGTTCAATGACAGCGAGTATACCTGGGATATGCGTGTTTAAATCGATTGATTTCGAGTTGAGCGTCTGTTTGCGTGAAAATACCAACAGGCGTTTAGTCAAATCAGCCGCTCGCAAGACGGATTTTTTCGCTCTTTCAACATAGCCGATAACGTTTTCAGTGTTTTTTGGGTCACCGGACATAAGTTCCAGATTGCCTAATACAGATGATAAAATATTATTGAAATCATGGGCGATGCCGCCGGTCAACTGGCCAACAGCCTCCATTTTTTGGGCTTGATGAAGTTCTTCGGCAATTTGGCGTTCACTGGTAATATCGTCTGAAACCAGTAGCAAATGGTTAACTCCGCCAAGCTCGATAATATCTGCGTTAGCCAGGTATATTCTTTCTTCTCCATCGGCCGTAATCAGTTTTGCCTCAAACTTCTCGGCCGGGCCATGGTGCTTAATTCTTGCGATCATTTCCTTTCGTGATTCGTTGGTGAAATCAATTGCCATTCCCAATTCTTCTGCGTTTTTTCCAATAACCTGATCACGGGTAAATTTGAGAGAGGAAAGCCACACGTCATTAACATCGACAATTTTTCCAGTTTCAATGTCCGTTATTGATTGCAAATTGGGACTGGCTTGGAAGATTTTTGAAAATCTTGCTTCACTTTCTTTGAGCGCAAATTCACGTTGTTTTAAATCGGTTATATTTGTATGGAAGCTGATTGTACTGCCATCTTCCAGACGACTTTTATGAACTAGATAGTATTGATCATCGCGTCTTTGTTCATAGGAATCTGGTGGATTTTTGTGCCACGCAAACTCTTCGGCGATCCACTCTTCCCGATCTTCTCGGACGTATTTGTCAGCTAGTTTTTCGATTAACTCAGTAAAATGGAGACCCGGTCTCAATATATCGCCAACTTTCGAGTGGGTCTGCCGATAGATTTCGTTGCACAAAACCATGCAATCATCGGCATCCCATAAAATGACCTCTTCAGCCGCGCTATCGAGAGCGTCAATCAATTTGCGCCGGTTGTCGGCCGATCTTTCCTGGGCCTCGACTTGCTCGGTAATATCGATCGTTGTACCCCGATACCCTTTAAAAGCTCCGGCCTCATCCCATATTGGGATGCCATTCATAGAAACCGTACGCTTATTTCCAATTGAGTTGGTCCATTCTTGCCGCCTGCCCCGGAAAGGAGATCGAGTTTTGAATAATTGGATTAAATCTTGCATGGTCTGTGACGATAAATTTCGGTGATCAATTTCCCACGGACATTTTCCGATCAAACTCTCATAAGGCGCGTTGACCTGGCCCGAAGGACCTGACAGATAAGAATATCTATGTTCGCTGTCAGTTTCCCAGAATCTATCCGCTGCCGCATTGGCAAAGTCCTTAAATCGAATTTCACTTTCACGTAAAATATTTTCCGCCATTTTACGATCAGTTACGTCAATTAAAGCAGCCCGAAAGTTTTTTCTCTTCGGCGTTTGATTGACAATTTGGTCTAGCGAAAAATTAGCCCATATAGATTGGCCGTCTTTCCGCTTCAATTCAATTTCTTCATTTCGGACGACTCCACCACCCTTAAAGCGCTCGAGCAAAAGCCTGACTTTTGCACTGCCATTGGCCCCGACTGCGCATACATCAATTAGCGTTAGAGCTGTGATGTCTTCATCCTGATACCCTAAGATGGCACTAAAGGCGGGGTTAAAATGCTGGATGGAAAAATCATCTGCGTTGCAAGTAACGTAGGCATAGGGAGAGGATTGGTATAACGAGCGATATGCTTTACCGGACAAGGTCAGCTCATCGGTTAGATTTTCGCAATGAGTTATCGCTCTAGAGAGTTCTTTGTTAAGTTTTAAGGCCGTCAGATATCGCCAAATCCCCATTAATATTAGACCGGCTAGTAAAACCGACCCGATTAAAATGGAAACAGTTTTTGATGTCAAAAAGGATGCTTCGGGAATAAACCATTTGGCGTAGATATTTGTATAGGCGTTGGATATTGCCATTTTTTCTATCGCGGAATTTAATTTTAGCAATAACGTAGTATTTTGACTTTTTACCGCAATACCGCGTTCGATGACGGCAATTGGGTCCCCAACTATTTTCAGATATTTTGTTAAGTCGGCTATTTTTGCGATATGCCACAGAACGGGCTCCGGTTGGGCTAAAGCATCAATTTTTCCAGACAAAAGAGCGATTAATGCGCTGGATGGATTGGCATAGACAGCAAGTTCAATATCATGTCGTTTTTCAAGAATGCGCTGTGCTGTATGGCCTTTCACGACGCCTATCGATTTTTTATCTGAATTTTTAAGGCGGGTGATGGTGGACGAGTTATTCTTAACAAACAGCGAGATGCGAAACGTCTCGACCGGGCGGGTAAGCGATAAATATTTTTGACGTGGTTTGGAAATTCCAAAACCTGGAATTATATCTATTTCACCGCTGCGAAGCGCTTTAATTGCGGTCGCCATATCGGGCATTTCTTTGATGGTGATTTTTAAACCAGATAGCTTCGATAATTCTGCCAACACATCGACGGTAAAACCTTCAAGCCGGTTATTCTCGCCGCTTTGAAGGTATGGTGGAAACGCCAGATATACTCCAGCTGTGATCGCCGCATCGGCAGACGTTTGCTGGGATTGAACGTTTGACGGGCTAAGCAGCATGACAGCCAAACCAAATCCAAATATCAATCCGCGCAGAAACCTAAAATCTGGTCCTAGTATAGGCACATTCAATATTTCGCCCCTTTGGCGCAAGGAATCGAAACTAATTTCAAAATTCGATCTCCTTGAATAAATTTACGTAAACTGCTGCCTTGTAGTTATAATTTAGGTAAGAATTATCTAGCGAATTTCAACGATAAATTAAAGTTCGAACACAGCCAATCGTTTAAATTAGAGTGATTCTAAAGTAAACTACGTTGGGCCAAGTTAGATCGCCTTCATTTGCGATGAAATTGCCATTTTTTATTGGATGCCTATGTTTACAGATCTGTATCAGTAGGGGGGTGTTGCCTAGTCGCTGGTGCGGTTGCTCGCCCAAGCTAACGCTGCCATGAAGGCAACTCCCACAACGACGACAAATATAAGAAATATCGTACCACCGGTTGTCATAAAGACCTCCTATCAAATGAACGAGGACTCATTATTCCGGTTAAGGGCCGCCGACGGCATTGATGTAAATCAAATTCGGCAAAAATTATGCTTTATAAGTTGGATTGATTGCCGGCCAGGCATTAGGCGTCCACTCGTCAAAATAGATTTTCAATAAAAATCATAATTACAACCACAGTGCATACTTGGGTATTAATTGGCGATATCAAAATTTATTGGAAAATAAAGTGAGATACGTCAAATATTTAAGCAACAGTACACGAATCTCAATTTTATCAAAAACATAACAAATTATTGAATTTCATCGTTGTAATGGCCAAATATAAAAGGTTGCTCTGCGTCGTGTATTACCTTGTAAGATTGTAAAATTAATTGCCAGGTTGATGAATATTTTTGCTCGCTTTATTTTATTGATTTTAACATTTCTTTTGGTCGCCATATATCTGATCGCACCAGATGATGGACCATTGCGTCTGCTAAGCGGGATTGCGTCTGCGTTAACGTTGATTGTTTTGATCTTGAGCTTGATCGGTTTGCGACGGCGTAAAGTAGAATTTAATGAGGCCCGAGAAGAAGTTTTCAATTTTGAGCGAAAACTGCGCGGCGACGGAAACGATGAGATTTTATACCAAAGTAGCGCCAAATCAATTTTTGACAACGACGGTACTTTTACCGGTTACCGGGGAACTTCGACGAATATCTCCGAGCGTAAGCGCATGGAAAATGAATTGCAGGAACGCGAACAACAGATAAGTCAAATTTTCGAAAAAAGTCCGATCGGTGTTGGCATTGCTAAGTTTGAGACCGGTGAGTTCATTTTTGCTAACCCACGTCTTTGCGAAATATTTAACTTTGAGTTCGTCGAAGAATTTATGGGTTCAAAAGGACCTGATTTTTGGGTTGATAAAGAAGATAGCCACCATTTTCTCGAAATATATCGCGAACACGGCCGAGTTCCA
>CEQE01324442.1_pt1 | contig 12541 bp, 9 predicted proteins | sample 356201 | NCBI WGS metagenome assembly CEQE01 (sample SAMEA2619970, study PRJEB7988) | marine metagenome | biome: marine biome (ENVO:00000447); feature: mesopelagic zone (ENVO:00000213) & marine oxygen minimum zone (ENVO:01000065); material: "saline water (ENVO:00002010), including plankton...
TGGCAGAAGTTGATTGCCAGTGCCGTGCCGCCCAAGACAGTCGAGGTTAATCGACGGGCGTTTACCACGGGTCGGGAGTGGGCGCTGAACCCTCCCGCTGTGAGCGCGGCCGAGTTGGTTGCGCCTGTGGCACTGGAACCGGTCAGGACGCGCGCCGAGCTTGAAATTACCGAAGCCTGGTGTAAAGGCTGTGATATCTGTGTCAAGGTTTGCCCCGAACGCTGCCTGTTCTTGAACGAGCAGGAGGTGGTCGAGATATTTGATCCCGCAGCCTGCACCGGCTGTCGGTTGTGTGAGTGGCTGTGTCCGGATTTTGCAATTCGCATTCATATCCAAGCAGCAGAGTCGCAGGCCTGAATGTCTGCAAGTACTCAAACCCAGATGCGTAACCTGCAGGGCAATCACGCCTGTGCCTTGGCGGCAGTCGCTGCCGGCTGCCGTTTTTATGCCGGTTACCCGATTACCCCTTCCTCGGAGATCGCGGAGCGGATGGCGGCAGAACTGCCACAGGTTGGTGGTGTGTTTATCCAGATGGAAGATGAGATTGCCTCGATCGGTGCGGTACTGGGCGCCTCAATCGGCGGGGTCAAGGCGATGACAGCAACCAGTGGCCCCGGATTTTCACTGAAGCAGGAGAATCTGGGCTACGCTATGGGAGCAGAGATTCCCTGTGTGGTGGTCGATGTGATGCGTGGCGGACCGAGCACGGGTATGCCCACGCGGCCAGCCCAGGGAGATGTCATGCAGTCCCGCTGGGGTTCGCATGGCGACACGGTGGTAATCGCATTAGTCCCGGCGTCGGTGGCGGAGATCTACAGCCAGACCATTCGTGCGTTTAATCTGTCTGAGCAACTGCGGGTACCGGTGGTTGTGTTAATCGATGAAACTATTGGCCACCTGGTGGAAACCGTGGCGGTTCCCACACCGGAATCACTGACGCTGGTCGATCGCAAGTGGGCCGATAGCCCGATTGACAGTTTCAAACCCTACGCAGCCAACGGGGATGATGTCCCACCTATGCCCCGACCTGGAGCCGGCTACCGCACCCATACAACCGGTTTGACTCACGCCGAGGATGGGTTCCCAACCCAGGATCCGGCCATAGTAGCGCCGATGATGGATCGCATCCTGGGCAAGCTCGAACGCCATCGTGAGCTGGTCGATTGTTTTGAGGTGACCGATTGTGAAGATGCCGAGATTCTGGTGGTGGCGTACGGCATTACCGCGCGGGCCGCGCACCGGGCAGTGCGCCGGGCCCGTGAACAGGGTTTGCGGGTTGGACTGTTCCGGCCGGTCACCCTATGGCCTTTCCCGGAGCAGGCACTGCGCACCGCCGCCACCAGCGCCAAAGCCGTACTGGTACCGGAGATGAATGCCGGCCAGTTGTGCTGGGAGATCGAGCGGGTCTGTGCTGGCACCCCGGTCACCCGGCTCAACCGTGTGGACGGTGAAGTGATCACGCCGCAGCAGATTGAGCAACAGATTATGGAATCAACAGCGCATGAGCAACACTGAGCACAGCGACTTTGAGATCCGCGACTATCTGCGGACCGACCTGTTTCCACACTTCATGTGCCCGGGCTGCGGTCATGGTATCGCCCTGCGGGCGCTACTGTGGGCTTTGCATGAACTGGATATCTCAATGGACAACCTGGCCCTGGTATCGGGTATTGGTTGTTCCGGGCGGACCGCGGCTTATGTTGATACCCATACCATGCATGTTACCCACGGTCGGCCTCTGGCTTTTGCGACCGGGCTTAAACTGGCCCGCCCGGATCTCGAAGTGGTGGTAATCACCGGTGATGGTGATTGCCTGGCAATTGGTGGCAATCATCTGATTCACGCCTGTCGTCGTAACCTGGACCTGACCTGTGTGATGCTCAACAATGAAGTCTACGGAATGACGGGGGGGCAGGTTTCGCCTACCACTAGCAGTGATCGCTTTACTACGACTACCCCGTTGGGTAACCACGAGCCGGTTTTCGATGCCTGTGAACTGGCTGCTGCAGCTGGCGCCAGTCTGGTGGGTCGTGAGATCACCCTGCAGACTCCCAGCCTCAAGGACCTGTTCAAGACCGCGCTGTCGCATCGTGGGTTCTCGTTCGTTGAGGTGATATCGGACTGCACCGAAATCTTCGGGCGCAAGAATGATCTGGGAAATTCCCCGGAGATGATCCTTAAGCAAAAATCAGCCATCCGCCCGGAGTCTTATGGCAATGTGGTTGAGCAGCCATTTCGCCCGGGTAACTGGAAGACTGGAATACTCGCTCGTAATGCACGGCCTGAATATGGTGCCAACTACCGCGAGCATATCGCGGCGAAACAGGCAGCCACTGCGAAGAGTCCTCAATGAACAGCGAACACCGCGAACTCAGGCTCAGCGGGAGTGGCGGTCAGGGATTGCTCCTGGCGGGTCGGATTCTGGCCGAGGCTTTAGTCCGGGAGGGGCATCAGGTTGCTTGGTCGACGGGTTATGAGCCCACCTCACGGGGTGGGCTTGCCCGGGCTGACCTGGTGGTCAGCACCGGCACGGTCGATTATCCTTTGGTGACCGCGCTCGACCTGGCCGTGATCCTGGATGTCGTTGCGGCGGCGTCGGCTACGGGGCTGTTAGCTCCTGACGCACTCGTGCTGATCGATGAGCAGATTGAAGAACAGCCTCAGGACCGTTGTCGGATTCTACCGTTATCGTTGGTGCAGACTGCGCGTTCGGTGGGTAGTCTGCGGGCAACCAACATCGTGGCGTTGGGTGCGCTTAACGCAGTGGCCGGGATGGTCGCGATGGATACCCTGGAAGCCGTGATCCGCCAGCGTGTGCCGGCAAAGTTTCAGCAGTTAAATCTGGATGCGTTTAGTGCCGGCGTGGCGTTAGCCGTGCAACCCAGCAAACCAGTTGCAGCGATTAGCGCCTAGAGAGGCTGGATCGTACCAGCCTGTTGCGGCTTAGTGATTTGCGCGGGTATCGTTCACCCGTCGCGCCTTACCTTGGCTTCGCTCAATGGTTCCGGCATCAACGGCTCGTACCGTACTGCTGATGCCAACCAGTTCTTTGATCCGCCGTTGTAAGGTTGCCGTTTCCTCATTACCGGTCGTGATGCCATCGCGATATTCCACCAGCACATCAATAGCGTCTAAGGGGCCTTCCTGGTAAACCTCTAGGAAATAATGTGGTGATAGACCCGGTTGCTCCAGCACCAGCGTCTCGATTTGAGAGGGGAAGACATTGACCCCGCGGATAATCAGCATGTCGTCGTTGCGGCCAGTAATCTTCTCGATCCGGCGCATGGTTCGAGCAGTGCCCGGCAGTAGTCGTGTCAGGTCGCGAGTCCGGTAGCGGATGATGGGCATCGCCTCTTTGGTGAGAGAGGTGAGAACCAGTTCACCGGGCTCCCCGTCTGCGAGCACGGCACCGCTGTCCGGGTCAATAATTTCCGGGTAGAAGTGATCCTCCCAAAGGGTCAGGCCGTCCTTGGTCTCAAGGCATTCCTGGGCGATTCCCGGGCCGATCACCTCTGAGAGGCCAAAAAGGTCCAGCGCATCGATACCCAGGCGCTGTTCAATTTCGGCGCGCATGCCTTCGGTCCATGGCTCGGCACCCAGCAGGCCCACTCGCAACGAGCAGGCGGCCGAGCGCACTCCCTGGCGTTCGAACTCATCCGCGATATTCAGGGCATAGGAGGGAGTGACCATGATGATTTCGGGTTCGAAGTCGCGGATCAGTTGCACCTGCTTTTCTGTCTGGCCACCGGAGACTGGGATGACGGTACAGCCCAGCCGTTCTGCCCCGTAATGGGCTCCAAGCCCGCCGGTAAACAGGCCGTAACCGTAACTGACGTGAACTTTGTCGCAGGCTCGGCCGCCAGCCGCATAGATCGAGCGGGCCATAACCTGAGCCCACAAGTCGACATCGCTCTGGCTATAGCCCACTACAGTCGGTTTGCCCGTGGTACCGCTAGATGCGTGCAGCCGAACCACCTGCTCCATGGGCACGGCAAACATGCCAAAGGGGTACTGATCCCGCAGATCCTGTTTGGTGGTAACGGGCAGTTGACCCAGGTCATCAAGTGACTTGATGTCACCAGGCTGAACCCCGACCTGGTCGAACTTATTTCGGTACAGGGCAACATGATCATAGGCGTGTTGCAGGGTCGCGCGCAGTCTTTGCAATTGCAGCGCAATCAGTTCATCCCGGCTCGCCGTTTCAATCGCTTCGAAGCCGGTACCGATTGTTTTGCTAGAACTCATCTGTCTGTTCCTTTGGTTGAGTTTGGGTCAGCGATATCTGGGGCAGTTCTGGTACTACCTTGTTTTTGGTTTGGTGTGAGCGGCCACGAAACTGGGCGAGCAGCTCACCGCGCTGGTTAGAAACGCTGACATCACAGATGCCGATGCGACCGGAGCGGGCGTGCTCCTGGGCGACAGCGGTCAGCTGGTCACCATTGAGGGCAGGGCGCAGGTAATCAATATTGGCCGCCGCCGCTACGGCTTCGTGATTGCCGGTGTTGCAGCAGAAGGCGAACGCGCAGTCGGCCAGAGTGAAAATGATCCCGCCATGACAGGTTTGGTGGCTGTTCAGCATGTCCTCGCGCACCATCATGCCTAAGCGGGCGTACCCTGGCCTGATTTCCTCCAGGGCCATGCCAAGCAGGGTGATGGTTCGATCCGCGTTGCTGATCTGTTCAGCGCAGCGCACAGCAATCTGTTGCGCGGACCAGCCGTCGGAAACTCCCGTGGTGTGTTTGGTTGATGCCATGTCAATTTGCTATGGGTAAGCGTCTTTGCAGGTGGTGGTACCAGACCTACATAATATTACCTTAAAATATTTGCGGAAAAATCCCGGACCGAACCGCTTTGACCATGACTGCTGATCTTTCCCACTGGATCGAAGTTCACGCTAGTGCCACTCCGGACAAGGTGGCACTCCAGTTCGAAGACACGATGATCAGTTATCGTGACCTGTGTCAGCGGGTCCATGGGGCAACCCGTTTTTTGCGGCAAAGGCTGCAGTTTGGCCCTGGCGAACGCATCGCTTATCTCGGGTTCAATTCCCCAGAGCTTCTGGTATTGCTGTTTGCCTGCGCCCGACTCGGGGCGATGCTCGTACCACTGAACTGGCGGTTGGAGTTACCTGAATTGGTACGGGTCGTGAATCATGCAGGCGCCCGTGTGTTAGTCGCTGACCCGGCACACCGGCAACTGGCAGCGGATCTGGTGGACCAATGCCCGGTCTGCGTCCTGACAGAAAGTGAAGTGCTTAAACAGGGGTATTCCAAAGTGGATCCGGCGGTGGATGGCAATGGCCAGATTACGCCGCGGCCCATAACTGCACCAGACCCTCAGGCGGTACCCACGACACCCGTGCTGCTGGTGTACACGTCGGGTACGACCGGCCAACCCAAGGGTGTAGTCCTGACCCAACGAGCTCTGCTGTTCAATGCACTCAACAGTATTGATATGCACGAGTTGACATCCTCAGCCCACGTGTTGACTGTGTTGCCGATGTTTCATGTCGGCGGCCTGAATATTCAGACGACCCCTGCCCTGTACGTCGGGGCAACCGTAACCTTGCACCCGCGTTTTGATCCTGAGGCGACACTGGCGGCACTACGGCTGCACCGGCCCAGTTATCTGGTTCTGGTTCCAGCCACGATCAACGCGCTGACCCAGTCTCCGGACTGGTATCGTACCGATGTGCAATGCCTCAAGATGTTGACTACCGGCTCTTCAAATGTCCCCCATTCACTGATCCAAGCCTGGCATGAACGAGACGTTCCGGTGATCCAGATTTATGGATCGACCGAGACTGGCCCGGTGGCGTTGTACCAAAAAAGGGAAGATGCGTTGACCTCGGTGGGTTCGGTGGGATGCGGTGCAGCGCACACCCAGTTACGTATCGTGAGTAAGGGAGTCGAGGTGGCATCGGGCCAGCCGGGCGAGTTGCTCCTGCGCGGGCCTAACCTATTTCGTGAGTACTGGCAGGATCCTGAGGCCACAGCGGCAGTGCTTGTCGACGGTTGGTTCAGGACCGGCGATATTGGGTTTCGTGATCAGCGCGGCTTTGTCTTTATCCATGACCGTAAGAAGGACATGATCATATCCGGGGGGGAGAATATCTACTCCGTCGAACTCGAACAGGTGTTAAGTGGGATTCCTGGTATCAAAGAAGCCGCAGTCGTGGGGATGCCGGATGCGAAATGGGGTGAAATCCCCGTTGCGGTGGTAGTGGCCGTTGCGCCGGGCACATTGACCGTGGATGGGGTCTGTAATGCCTTCGAGGGTGTTCTGGCTCGCTATAAGCACCCGCGAGCGGTGGGGTTTACATCCGTTTTGCCACGCAATGCCATGGGCAAGGTGCTGAAACACGAACTGCGCGATGCGCTTAGAACCGGTACGATTCAACTGGTGGAACGGCCTTAGTGTTCTGTGGGGTGGCTGGCTAATTCTGCGTTGGCCGGTACCGTAGTACCTTGACCGCACCCGTGCTTGAAGGCGTCCAGGTGATCAGCCCGTCGTTCGGGCCGGGTGCTGCGCGTAATCGCTTCACCCAGAAAGCGGGCCGAAACCGGAAAGTCATCCAGGGTCGATGCTCGCCCCAGGGTATACAGTGAGCGAAGCGTCGCCCGCAGTTCCAGTGCGGTATCGATAGGTAAGACCTGGGCGATCTGGGTGTGCAGTAATGCTATAAATGAACGGGTGTCGGGGTAACGCGCACTGCCGCTGTTAACAGAAAAAGGATATACCGGGCGCGTGTCGATGACCGCGCGGCTGTCACGGTGCAGAAAACCCTGATTGCGCTGGGCTTCCAGCGGCTCCAGTCCAATCAGGTAGTCGGCTTCACCGGGTCCGAGCAAAGTGCTGGCGGATTGGCCGAACACCATGCAGGCATTGACGGATCCACCGCGTTGCGAAAGGCCATGAATTTCGCTGGCACCCACCTGGATTCCGGCAGACAGTGCGGCCTCGCATAACAGCTTGACGAGATACACGATTCCCTGGCCACCTATGCCAGTAATCACCAGTGTGCGACTTTGGCGCATCAGGCCTTACCCGGTCGGATGTCACCCGGAGCAGGTGGCACCGCCTGGATCGCCCCGTTGGGGCAGACGTCAATACATAGCCCACAACCCGTACAACTCGCCTGATCAATGGTGATACGCCCATTTATGAGGACCAGTGAGGGGCAGCCGAAGTCATCGATGCAGTGGTTACAACTGGCGCAGGTCTGGATCAGTGCGAATTTCTGCAGCAGTTCTTGATCCTGGTGTGGATCGATCGTCAGGGCAGGAGGTGCGTTGCACTGCGGTAGTGGCTGAAGCGTGGGTCGTTGCAGTGCTGCAAGCGCTTCCTCCCCTTCGTAAGGGGCCGTTCGGTTTTCGAGCCGGTGTCGAACACCGGTTGCCGCGCGTTTACCACTGCCGATCGCACCGATCAGACTCTGATGATTAGCCTGACCCAGATCACCCGCAACGAAAATATTGTGATGCTGGTGGCTGGCCACACAGGCGGGCGGGCCATCGTTCGCCTCCGGGAGCCTGCCATCGACTGCGCGGCTTAATGGGGTTTTTGTGCCAGCTGAAAAATCCGAGGCGTGTCGGCCGATGGCGACCACGATGACGCCGGCTTCAATCTGGGCCAGGGCCTCGCCACCACTGACCGAATTGAGTTGTACACGGGCGCCCCGGGCTGTGGCTTCACAGGAATGCAGTTCACTGTGGCCGATTATCTCGATACCTTCGGTCAGCGCTGCGTTGACCTCTTCCGCAAAGGCGGGCATGGCCTCAACCCGTTCAATGCATGACACCACCACCCGTACAACGGCCGGATGCCGGCCCGCGGCCCGGGCAGCGTCCATGGCGGAATTGCCGCCGCCGATCACCAGCGCTGTCGTTCCCGGTTCAAGTTCGAGCGTATTGCTGTTGAATTCACTCAGAAAATGATTGGCAAAGTACCACCGCTCCGGGGCCATCGCACTTTCAACCAGAGGGAGACTCACAGCCTGGTCCAGGCCGCTGGCGAGTATTACAGCGTCGTAACTGTCGGTCAGCGCGGTCAGTTGTACGTCCCGGCCAAGAGCCGTGTTAAAACGGATGTCGACACCAAGTTGTTCGAGCAGTTGTACTTCCTGCTGGTAACGACGTTTGTCGAGCCGGTAATCCGGTATCACCTGTGTGAGCAAGCCGCCAGCCTGAGATTCCTTTTCCAGCACTGTGACGGCGTAGCCGGCCTGGATCAAGTCGTAGGCAGCACTGAGTCCGGCGGGCCCGGAGCCGACCACGACCACCCGGTAGGACTGTTTTTTTGCCGATGCGACCCGCTGGCGCACATTGGTCAAATCCTCGTGGTGGTGGGTGATGGAGGAGGCAAATGCCTTGAGCGCGCGGATGGGAATCAGATTGTCATCGGAACTTTCACAGGGGCGATGACAGATCTCGCCGCAGGCGCCAGCAAAGGCCATCTTGTCGCGGACGATTTCGAGTGCTGCCTGGTAATCTTGCGCCATAATGGCATTGAAGAAACCGTGGTTACAGATATTAGCCGGACAGCGTTGCGCCCGGGCGTCAATGCGGCGTGGGGCCAGGCGGTTGCCTCGGGCTCGGGCCAGGCCAGATCCATTTGCGGCACTCTGTGAGCAATGCAGGTCAGGGGCGTCTTGATTACCACAGCGACGACAGAGCGCAGGGTCAACCGTTACCCGGTGGCGCGGCTCGCTGGCCGTAGCCAGCATGACACACGGTGACTTGGAGATCAGCACCGAAACACCCTCGAATGCCATCGCCTGATGGATTTCGGTGCAGGTCTGGTCCAGGTCCAGTGGATCCATGGTGGCGACATATTTGACGCCCAGGCCACGCACCAGTGGCTCAATGGCGACTTCACCAAACGGGTTAGCGCTGGCGCCACCAGGGGCGCCGGGGTGGGGTTGGCCACCAGTCATGGCGATCGCCCGGTTATCGAAGATGATTACCGTCATTCGGGCTCGGGTATAGACCGCGTTGACCAGCGCTGGGATACCCGAATGAAAGAAGGTGCCATCTCCTAGCAGGGCAACAGGTCGATCACGACCGTCATTATGGCGAGCCAGTGCGGCATCCAATCCCTGGGCCATGGATAAGCTCATGCCCATGTGATGGAGTGTGTCCATCATCCGCAGTGGTGGCAGGGCACCTAGGCCCAGACAGCCGATATCACCGCAAAGAATCACATCCTGGCGATGCTGCGATATGGCAAGTTTAAGACCGTAATACGTGGCGCGATGTGGGCAGCCGGCGCACAGAATGGGAGGTCGGACTGGCAATTCGGTTGTCGGAATATCAATCCGGGGCAAAGCTCGCCCGGCATTCGGGTCAGCACAGCCGGTGAAGTCGCACAGGGCTTGACGGATCAGGGCTGGATTAAACTCGCCTACCGGCTCCAGGCCAAAATCACCCTTGCCAAAGATGTGCCCATGGCAACGGTATTTCTGGGCGGTAATTCGTACCTGGTCCTCAATGATCGGGTCGAGTTCTTCGATTACCAGGACTTGGCTGTACCGCTGTAGAAGCTCCACCACTACCGTCTGGGGAAAAGGCTGGATCAGGCCAATCTTGAGCATAGCCAGATGCTTGTCTACACCAAGATCTCTTGCTTGATCGAGGGTGTAGCCGGCGCTGACCCCGCCCACGATCACCCCATATTGGGCGGAAGCCGGTTCAGCCATTATCCGGTTATGGCGCTCATTAAAAGGAAAAACACTTTTGCTGGCTAAGCGTTTCAGCAGGAGCCGGTGGCTGGAGCGGTTGTGGTTAGGAACATTGATGTGTTCAGGCAGCCGCTTAAAGTGGGCCGAATCCGGTGGTTGGGGCAGTGAGTGCGCATAGATGACGCTGCGGGCGTGGCTCACTCGCGTTGTCAGCCGGACCAGTACGGGTAACTGTATCAATGGCGACAATGCAAAAGCGTCGCGCATCATCTCGTAGGCTTCCTCGGGAGAAGCCGCGTCGAACAGGGGTACTTTGGCGGCTTCGGACCAATGTCTGGAATCCTGTTCGTTAGAGGAAGAGTGACAGCCGGGGTCATCACAAACCACCACCACCAGTGCTGCCCCCAGGGCCTGGTATGGGATATTCAGCAGTGGATCCGAAGCAACGTTCAGGCCGGCGTTTTTCATGCAGCAAAGAGCAGGGCGGTTGGCGATGGAAAATGCAATCGCTTTTTCCATGGCGACCTTTTCGTTGATGCTGTATTCAAAGTAGGGTGGCAGAGCTTTGCCGGTTGGATCGATGCGGCAAGGTGAGCCACTGTCTGGTTGGTGGGTCAATTCAAAAAAGGACATGGAGATTTCGGTCGATGGCGTGCCCGGATATGCAAACACCCCTTCAACTCCGGCTTCCAAGGCGCCACGGGCCGCTGCTTCGTTGCCCAATAGACACATTTCAAGGGGCACGTGGCTGAGCTGAGCGGAACTCATGGGCGACGGCGTATGGTCTGAGCCAGTTCGGTATTTTTAATTTTTTTTTCGCCCACCCGGGGTGGGGCAATCTCCGGGCTGAGGGGGGGCGCCACCTCACCTGAGCCCGGCGCTAATTCGGCCCCAGTCGCCAAGCCGTTCAGGCATAACGCAAAGAAAGTCTGGCTGACCTCCTCAATGGCAATATTTTGAGACGGGCTGTACCAGCGGGAGACCCAGTTGCACATCCCCAAAATACCGTTCGCGGTTAACTCCGGATCAAGCGCAAGGTTGAATTCACCGGCCGCCTGGCCTTCCTTGATCAATTGCACCCAAATAGCGGTGTACTGGCGCCAGGTCCGGCGCAGTTCCGACAGGCCGGCCTGGTCCCGCAGGAAGTGTTTGTCACGCAACATGACGGTCATCTCAAGATACTGCGGGTTGTAACTGCCAAGGTGAGTCGATACCGCCTGGCGTAATTTGGCACTCGAGCTGGCTGCGGTAGCCTGCACCCCGCGCAGCGCCATCAATAAGGATCTGCTTTGGGGAAGGATGATCTGGAGCAGGATTTCCTCTTTGCTTTTGAAGTAGTAATAGATTGCCTCGCGCTTGATTCCCACTGCCTGCGCGATATCGCCAAATGAGGTCTGGGTGACCCCTTGGCGCTCAAACAGTTCAGTGGCCCGGCGAAGGATTTCAGTCTGTCGGCTCATCCTCAAAGACTCCTGGAAGAGTGGCCCGGCGGTGAAGCCCAGGCGATTAAGTTTTACATTTAGTAAAAAATTAACCCGATTTCTATCGGGTAATATAAACGAAAAAATTTTTATTCACACATTAGTAAAATTAAGTTCTAATACCGCGTGAAAAATGTGTTTTTCGAACAAGGAGCAAACACCATGTCAGACACCATCAAGTTCCTGCTGGATGAAGAGGATATTCCCAAGTCCTGGTACAACATCATTGCCGACCTACCCGAGCCACCGGCACCGGTCATGCACCCCGGTACCGGCCAACCGGTGGGCCCGGAAGACCTGGCGCCGCTGTTCCCCATGGCCGCGATCATGCAGGAGGTCAGCGCCGAGCGGACCATCGATATCCCCGGTCCGGTGCGCGACATCTACCGCCAGTGGCGCCCGAGCCCGCTGTTTCGGGCGCGCCGCCTGGAACAGGCATTGGATACGCCTGCGCGCATCTACTACAAGTACGAAGGCATCAGCCCCGCCGGTAGCCACAAACCCAATACCGCCATCGCCCAGGCCTTTTACTGCAAGGAGGAAGGCGTCAAGCGCATTACCACCGAGACCGGCGCGGGCCAGTGGGGTTCGTCACTCGCGCTGGCGGGCTCTCTTTTCGGTCTTGAGATCGAAGTTTTCATGGTGCGGGTGAGCTACGACCAGAAGCCTTACCGGCGTGCCTTTATGGAGACCTTCGGTGCGACCTGTCACGCCAGCCCGAGCGACCTCACCGAATCCGGCAAGAAGATCCTGGCCGAAAACCCCGACAGCAGCGGTAGCCTCGGCATCGCCATCAGTGAGGCGGTGGAACTGGCCGCCCAGCGTGATGACACCAAGTATTCTCTTGGCAGTGTGCTGAATCACGTCCTGCTGCACCAGACCGTCGTCGGGCAGGAGGCGATGCGGCAGATGGAACTCGCCGATGACTACCCGGATGTGGTGGTCGGCTGTACCGGCGGCGGCAGTAACTTCGCGGGCCTCAGTTTCCCGTTCATCGGCGCCAAACTCCGGGGAGAGCACGATATCCGGGTCGTGGCCGTGGAGCCGGCCAACTGTCCTTCCCTGACCAAGGGGAAATACGCCTACGACTTCGGCGACACCGGCAACCTCACCCCGCTGGTCAAGATGCACACCCTGGGCTCGTCCTTCGTGCCGCCGGCCTCGCATGCGGGCGGCCTTCGCTACCACGGCATGGCGCCGCTGGTCAGCCAGCTGGTGGACCTCGGTGAGGTCACCCCGACCGCGTACAGCCAGACCGAGTGTTTCGACGCCGGCGTCGCCTTTGCACGCGCCGAAGGCATCCTCCCCGCACCCGAGGCCAACCACGCGGTCAAGGGCGCCATCACCGAGGCCCTGCAGTGTAAAGAAGAAGGCCAATCCC
>CEQE01077471.1_pt1 | contig 12537 bp, 12 predicted proteins | sample 356201 | NCBI WGS metagenome assembly CEQE01 (sample SAMEA2619970, study PRJEB7988) | marine metagenome | biome: marine biome (ENVO:00000447); feature: mesopelagic zone (ENVO:00000213) & marine oxygen minimum zone (ENVO:01000065); material: "saline water (ENVO:00002010), including plankton...
CGCGGTAGGCCGCGAGCCCGTTCGGCGGCGAGTCGGCGATGTCGCCCGATCGGTCCAGCACCTCCTCCACGCGGGCCGCGCTCGCGGGCCCGCGCACGCCGACCCGATGCCAGGCCGCGGATTCATCGGCCACGTCGACCGCCTCCGAGAAAACGAGCATCGAGAATCGCGACGCCAGCGAGCCCGCCGACTGGCGGTCGACGTCCATCAGGAGCCGGTCGCCAAGCGCCAGCAGGCGCATGTCGGCAACCATCCGCCCCTGCGGCGTGAGGTAGGCCGCGTAGCAGCCGCCGCCGGCCTCGAGCGCCTCGATGTCGTTCGTCAACAGCCCCTGGAGAAACGCGGCGCGGTCACTGCCGGTGAACGCGATCGTGCCGCGCGCGCCGAGCGCGACGCGGGCGGCGCCCGACCTCAGCGTCTGGTAGGACTGCTTCATGGTTGTGTTCGACATCTGGGTCGATCGGCGAGCGAGACGCAGTGGTATGCTGAGGAGCGATGCGCGCGCCGGTTCATTGTACCGTCGCCCTCCTGGCGACGACACTGTACTCTCTGGCGGCCGCCGCGCAGGAAGACCTTCGCCCGACCCCGGGTCAGTCCACCTTCAGCATCTTCGTGCAGCTCTCTCTCGTCGGCACCGAGGAGATCAGCGTCGACGAAGTCGACGGCGGCTGGAGGATCAGCTCGACGGGCCGCGTCTCCGGGCCGCTCGACCTGGCGATCCGCCGGTTCGAGATGCGCTACAACGACGCCTGGCAGCCGCAGGCGCTGTCAATCGATGCGGTGCTGGCCGGTCAGCCCTACGGCGTGCAAACGACGTTCACCGACACGAGTGCGGCCAGCGAGATCCTCGAAGCGGGGGAGGCTCGAACGAAAAGCGATCCGATCTCGGCGGGCGCCGTCGTCCTGCCGACGAATTTCTTCGCGTCGTACGAGGCGCTCGCCACGCGCCTGTCGGCAGCCTCGCCGGGCACGGCCATTCCGGCCTACATCGCGCCGCAGGCCGAGATCGTCGTCCGGCTGAACACGACGACCGAGCAGCGGATCGCCACGGCTGACGGGACAATCGAGGCCCACCGGCATCACGTGACGTTCCTCAATCGCGGCAACCCGTTCGACGCCGAGATCTGGTCGGACGCCGGCCGCCGGCTCGTGCGAATCAGCATGCCGACCATCGGGCTCGACATCGCCCGCCAGGACATCGTCTCGCTCTCGGCCCGGCAGCAAGCCGTCAGGAACCCGCGCGACGAGGACGAGCACATCGGCGCCTCGGGCTTCAATCTCGCCGCCACGATCACGCTGCCCGCTCCCGGGGCAGAGACCGACGACGACGACCCGGAGTGGCCGGCGGTCATTCTCGTGCCGGGCTCGGGCTCGGTCGATCGCGACGAGACGCATTCGGGCGTGCCCGTCTACGGCCAGCTGGCCGGCGGGTTGTCGGACGCCGGCTTCCTCGTCGTTCGCTACGACAAGCGCGGGATCGGCCAGAGCGGGGGGCGGGTCGAGAGCGCCAGGCTGTCGGACTATGCCGGGGACGTCAGGTCGGTCGTGCGCTACCTGCGCGACCGCGACGACGTGGACGATCAACGGATCGCCGTCGTCGGACACGACGAGAGCGGCTGGATCGCCATGCTGGCCGCAAGGGAGGAGCGCCGGATCGCGGCGCTCGGTTTGCTGGCGGCGCCCTCGACGCGCGGGGCAGACTTCGTCATCGAACAGCAGGCGCAGACGCTCGCGCAACTCGACCTCCCGGAAGCGGAACGCGCGGAGAAGATCGAGTTGCAGCAGCGGATTCACGCAGCAGTCATGCGGGGTGGAGGCTGGGAGGGGATCCCGCTGACCATGCGAGCCCAGGCGGAGACGCCCTGGTTTCGAAGCTATCTCGAATTCTGGCCGGCCGACATCATTCAGGATCTGCGCCAGCCGATGGTCGTTGTCCACGGCGGCCTCGATCGACAGATCGTGCCGGGCCACGCCGACCGGCTGGCTGAGATGGGCCAGGCGCGCGACCGGCAGGTGGCCACCGAGTTGCTCCGGTTCGAAGCCCTGAATCACCTGCTGATCCCCGCCGTGACCGGTGAAGTCGATGAGTACGACACGCTCGAGGACAAGACCGTGAGCGCCGAACTGATTGCCGCGCTGGCGGGTAGACTGCACGAGATGATGCCGCCCCGACGGTAGCTCGCCTCGCGCAAGACGATGCCAGCGGGCGTGGCAAGCGGCATATAATACGGGGTTGGAGTGAGTCACATCAGTATTGCCATCATGCACGAGACCACGAACTCATGATCGTCGGAATTCCGAAAGAAACATTCCCTGGCGAACGGCGCGTCGCCATCGTCCCATCGGTCGTTCCCGCACTTACCAAAGCCGGCCTGGACGTCCTCATCGAGCCCACGGCGGGCGACGACGCCGGATACCCGGACGCGGCGTTTACCGAGAAGGGCGCGCGGCTGGCAACTGACCGGCGTCAAGTCTTCGCCGACGCCGACATCGTCCTCCAGGTGCGCACCCTCGGGGCAAATCCCGAGGCCGGCACGGCCGACCTCGAATTGCTCCGGCAGGGGCAGGCAGTCATCGGGCTCTCGGAGCCGCTGGCGGCACTGGACCAGGCCAAGAGCCTGGCCGAACACGGCGTGATCGCGTTCTCGCTGGAACTGATTCCTCGCATCACGCGCGCCCAGAGCATGGACGTGCTGTCGTCGATGGCCACCGTGACCGGCTACAAGGCGGTCTTGCTGGCCGCGGGCACGGCGCCTCGGATGTTCCCGATGCTGATGACCGCGGCCGGCACGCTGAAGCCGGCGCGCGTCCTCATCCTGGGCGCGGGCGTCGCCGGCCTGCAGGCCATCGCCACCGCCCGCCGACTCGGCGCCAACGTCGAGGCCTACGACGTCCGACCGGCCGTCAAGGAACAGGTCGAGAGCCTCGGTGCAAAGTTCGTCGAGCTCGACCTCGAGACCGATGACTCCGAGGACAAGGGCGGCTACGCCAAGGCGCAGGACGCGGACTTCTACCGGCGGCAGCAGGAGGCGATGGGCAAGGTGATCGCCGGGGCCGACGTCGTCGTCACGACGGCGCTGGTGCCGGGCAAGAAGGCGCCGACACTGATCACCGAGACGATGGTCGATGGCATGGCCACCGGCTCTGTCATCGTCGACCTCGCGGCCGAGCAGGGCGGCAACTGCGAACTGACGAAGGCTGGGCGTCCGACGGTGCACAAGGGCGTGACGCTGATCGGGCCGACGAATCTGGCCGCCAGCGTGCCGCACCACGCCAGCCAGATGTACGCGAAGAACATCACGACATTCCTGCTCCACCTCGTCGACGACGGCAAGCTCGCGCTCGACATGGAGGATCAGATTACGAGCGACACGCTCATATCGCGTGACGGCGCGGTCGTCAATGCCCGCCTGCGCGATCTGCTGGGCGCATCCGACAGCGAAAGGACCGGCTCCTGATGGACGCCTTCATCCCGCTCCTCACGATCTTCATGCTCGCCGTCTTCGTGGGCTTCGAAATCATCACGAAGGTGCCGCCGCTCCTGCACACGCCCTTGATGTCCGGATCGAACGCTATCTCGGGCATCACGATCATCGGCGCGATGATCGCGGCCGCGACACCGAGCACCCTGACGACGGTGCTGGGATTCGCCGCGATCGTGCTGGCCGCCACGAACGTCGTCGGCGGTTTCCTCGTGACTCATCGCATGCTCGCCATGTTCCAGAAGAAGGACTGACGCATTGAACTCGGCTCTCATCAATCTGGCGTATCTCGCGGCGTCGGTCCTGTTCATCCTCGGGATCAAGGGACTGACCCATCCACGCACGGCTGTGCGCGGCAACCTCTACGGCGCAAGCGGCATGCTGCTGGCGATAATCGCCACGGTAGCCAGCGCGGAGGTGTTCGGCTCTGGCGTGCAGGGGCTCGGCGTGATTCTGGCGGGCATCGTCGTGGGCGGAGGCATCGGCGCCGCGATCGCACTCAGGATCGAGATGACGGCGATGCCGCAGATGGTCGCGCTGTTGAACGGCTTCGGTGGCGGTGCCTCGGTCTTCGTCGCCGGCGCCGCGCTCTTCGACGCGGCCGACCCGAGCACGCAGATGACGGTCGCCACGGTCGCGTCTGGACTCATCGGCGGCGTGACGTTCTTCGGAAGCCTGGTCGCCTTCGACAAGCTGCAGGAACTGGTGCTGCCCGGCAAGCCGATCCACTTCCCCGGTCAGCAGGCGGTCAACAGCCTGATCGGGCTCGCCGCGCTCGTCGTCGGCTACATGATCGTCGACGACCCGAGTGCGACCGGTCTCTACTGGGTCCTGGTGGCCCTGGCATCCGTGGGCGGGCTACTCCTCACTATCCCGATCGGCGGCGCCGACATGCCGGTCGCAATTGCGCTGCTGAACTCCTACTCCGGCCTCGCCGCCGCCTCGACCGGGTTCGTCCTGAACAACAACGCGCTCATCATCACCGGATCGCTCGTGGGGGCGTCGGGACTGATTCTGACGCGGATCATGTGCAAGGCGATGAACCGGTCGCTGGCCAATGTCCTGACCGGCGCGATCGGCCCGGAAGCCGTGGGCGGCGCCTCGGCCGACGAGGTCTACGCCGGCAAGGTCAAGTCGTCGTCGCCGGAAGAGGTCGCCATGCTCCTCGACGGCGCCCGGCGCGTCGTGATCGTGCCGGGCTACGGCCTGGCCGTCTCCCAGGCGCAGCACGCCGTGTGCGAACTGGCTGACCTGTTGGAGTCGAAGGGCACCGAGGTCGAGTTCGCGATCCACCCGGTGGCGGGCCGGATGCCCGGCCACATGAACGTCCTGCTAGCCGAAGCCGATGTGGCCTACGACAAGCTGCGTGAGATGGACGATATCAACCCGACCTTCGCGCAGACCGACGTCGCGATCGTCATCGGCGCGAACGACGTCGTCAATCCGGTTGCCAACACCGATCCGACGAGCCCGATCGCCGGCATGCCGATCCTCGAAGTGGACAAGGCGCGCACCGCCGTTGTCATCAAGCGGAGCCTCAGCCCAGGCTTCGCTGGCATTCCCAACCCGCTGTTTGCCGCCGACAACACGCTGATGTTCTTCTCTGACGGCAAGAAGGCGATCCTCGACCTGATCACGGCAATCAAGGAAGCCTGAGGCGCGCGAACCAATGTGGGTGCTGCGCACCGTCGAGACGGACGACGACGAGACGCTGACGTTTCGGCTGCTGCCCGGTGGGATGAAGACGTTCGGCCGCGCCCAGACAGCCGACTTCACCCTCGACCGCGGACTGGTCTCTCGGCTGCACTGCCGGATCATCAACACCGACGGCCGCCTCGAGGTCGAGGACCTCGACAGCACGAACGGCACCTTCGTCAACGGCCAGCAGGTGAAGCGCAAGGTGCTGGCCGCGGGCGATAAGCTGCGCATCGGCCGCGTGGAACTGACCGTGGCCGAGGAGCAAGCGGAAGGCTAGGAGTCGCTGGGGCCGAGCACCGGCATGCGGTCGCCAGCGAGTTCCACAGCACGTCGACGGCCCCTCGGCTGAACGACGACTGCCAGGCGCCAGTGCCGTCGGCGCGCCGCGCCCGGCGTTCGGTCAGATCGCTCCCACCAGAAACGGGTTCGTCCGGCGTTCCTGGCCGATCGTCGTTTTCGGTCCGTGGCCGGGATAGACCTCGGCCTCGTCGCCGAACGGCAGTAGCACCTCCCTTATCGACCTGAGCAGCAACGCGTGGTCGCCGCCGGGCAGATCGGTGCGGCCAATCGAGCCGGCGAAGAGCGTATCGCCCACGAACAGCATCCGGCCCGCGGTGCCGGACTTCCCCACCTGCAGACAGACACCGCCCGGGCAATGGCCGGGCGTGTGGTGCACGACGGCCTCGTATTCGCCGAAGCGCCACGGCCCTGGGCCGTCGTAGTAGTGATCGATCGGCGGCGGCGGCTCGACCTCGAGACCGAACATCGCGCCCTGCCGCACCGCCTCTTCATACAGGAACAGGTCGTCCCGGTGCAGGCAGACCGGCGCGCCGAGGGCCGCCTTCGCACCGGCCACGCCGGTCACGTGGTCGACGTGGCCGTGGGTCAGCAAGATGTAGCGGATCGTCAGCTTGTCGCGCTCGACGATCGCCAGCAACTCCTCCACCTCATCACCCGGATCGATGATCACGCCCTCGCGCGTGGTCTCGCATCCGAGGACAAATCCGTTCTTGAAGAACGGCCCGACGGCTCGGCTCTCAAGCAGCATGGCTCGTCTCGTGCGGCGCCCCGAGAGTATAGAATCGCGCCACCATCATGTCGATCACCCTCGACGACATCAAGGCGGCGCGCACGCGCATCGCCGACCACGTCCGGCGAACGCCGCTGGGTCCGTCGCCGTGGCTCTCGGACGCGACCGGCGGACAGATTCTTCTGAAGGCCGAGTCACTCCAGACGACCAGTTCCTTCAAGCTGCGCGGGGCATTGAACGCGATCGGCGGCCTACTGGAGCGAACTCAGGGCCCGGCGCCGCGCGTCGTCACCGTGTCGGCGGGCAACCACGGGCGCGCCATGGCGTGGGCCGCCGAGCAGCTCGGCGTGGCCTTGACGGTCTTCACTTCGCGTGAGGCGCCGCGGACGAAGCGCGACGCGATCCGCCGCCACGGCGCCGACCTCGAGGACAGGGCGCCAGCCTACGACGACGCCGAGCGGCTAGCCAAGGCGTTCGCGCGAGAGACCGGCGCCACGTTCATCTCGCCCTACAACGACGCCGATGTCATCGCCGGGGCGGGCACGATCGGCCTGGAACTCGTCGAGGACGCGCCCGAGGCCAGACAGATTCTTGTGCCGGTGGGCGGCGGTGGGCTCGTGAGCGGCATCGCGATCGCGGTCAAGGCGTTGGCGCCGACCGTCCGGATCGTCGGCGTCGAGGTCGAGGCATCGCATCCGTTTCAGACGAGCCTCGCGGCTGGACGGATCACGGAGATCACGGTGGGCGACACGATCGCCGACGGGTTGAGCGGCAACCTCGACGCCGACGCGATGACCTTCGCGATCGTTCGAGACCGTGTCGACGCGACGGTGCTGGTCAGCGAAGCGGCGCTCAGGCGTGGCATCCGTGGGCTGATCGCCCACGAACATCTGATTGCCGAGGGCGCGGGAATCGCGGCCGTGGCCGCGCTGCTCGAACGACGCGTCGAGCCCGGCCCCGATCCGACCGTGGCGCTCGTGTCGGGCGCGAACATCGACTTCGACCGCTTGCAGGGCATCCTCGCGGAGGCGTGAGGGTCTGGCATGTTCTGGACGGCGAGGCCGGCGTTGCTCCTCGGTCACTTGGGCCCACCAAGCTCCCTCGTCGCGCCTTACCCTCGCCGCCCAGCCCGGTGCCAGACCAACCCAGGTGAGTCCTGGTTAGAAGGGCGGGCAGCCGCGCCAGAACACCCCGGCGGCGGCCGCGGCGACGATCGCCGCGACCGCGAATGGCCATCGAGATCGGCGCCGGGGCCGACGCCGCGGCCGGCGCAGGGCGGTCGGCGGCTCGCGGTCGCCCTCGCGGATGTCGAGGATCACCGCGACGCTTCTCAGCTCGGCCGCCAACGACGCGGCACTCTGGTAGCGGACCTCGGGGTCTGAGGCCAGGGCCTGGGTGATGATGCGGTCGAGATCGGCCGGAACCCTGGTGTTGACCTGGCTCGGTGGCGTCAGTCGTGACGCGGCCGCCAGCTCGAGCACGCCCGCCACCGAGTCGGCCACGAACGGCAGCCGACCGGTCAACATCTCGTAAAGCACGACACCCAGCGAGAACAGCTCCGCCGCGACGGTGGCGCCGCTACCGCGACCGACCTGTTCCGGCGCAACGTAGGCCGCGGCGCGCAGGGTGGCCTCGTCCGTATCACTCGATTTCGCCGCGGCGCGCCGGCGGGCGGCGCCGCCCGTGGTCCATTCGGCGAGGCCGTAGTCGAGAAGTTTCGCGTGCTCGGTCGGTGTGATGACCACCGTATCGGCGGTGACGTCGCCGTGCAAGTGGTCGCGCGCGTGCGCATCCGCCAGCGCGTTGGCGAGCTCGGCACCGAAGTCGACCGCACGCCGAACCTTGAGCGGATGGCCGGTCACCAGCGACTTGAGGGGCTCTCCCTTGACCCACTCGACGGCCAGGAACACCTTGCCCGAGTCGTCGCCGACGTCGTACACGCTGGCGATGTTCGGGTGGGAAAGCTCGCGCAGTAGCGCGGTCCGCTGGAGAAACTCACCCCGGGCGGCGGGATCCCGAACCAGGGCGGGACGGACGACCTTGACGGCCGTCGTCCGGCCGTGCTGCGTGTCGCGCGCACGGTACAGCTCGCCCAGGCCGCCGGTGCCAACGTGCTCGAGAAGCGCGTAGTGTCCGAGGCTGTCGGTCATGGGGCGGAGATCACGCGTCCAGGCAGGTCACTTGTTCGGTTTCGACGGCCGCATCTCCACGCGGCTGGCCAGCGTGCGCCGGTTGATGGACACGACGTCCAGCACGACCTCGGCGACGTCCTCCGCGGTCATCTTCCAGTCAGCACCCGCACTGGCTCGGCCTCCGTCGAAGGCCGTGGTCACCGAGCCCGGCATCACGTAGCTGACCCGAATATCGTCGTGTCGGACCTCCTGCATCAGCACCTCACTGAACATATTGAGCGCGGCCTTGGAGGCGCAGTAGGCCCCGCCACCCTTGAACGCGTTCTTGCCAGCGAGGCTGCTGATGTTGACGATGAACCCGCCGCCGTGCTCGCGCAGATGCGGAATCGCCGCCCGGCAGCAGTAGAACACGCCCGACAGGTTCGTATCGATGATGCCGCGCCACTCGTCCAGCGACTGATCGGCGATTTTCTCGAATCCGCCCACCCCGGCGTTGTTGATCAGGATGTCCAGCCCGCCGAACCGCTCGACCGCGCGCGCCACGACGGCCTCGACCTGGGCCGGGTCGCGGACATCGAGCGGCGCGCCGTCGACGCGTTCGTCACCCAGCGCTTTCCGCGCGCGCTCCACGCGCGCGCCATCCCGCGCGCCGATCATCACGCTGGCGCCGTGTGCGTGAAACGTCGACGCGATCGCCAGACCGATGCCACTCGAGCCGCCCGTGACGATGGCGACCTTCCCGCTCAGTTGTTCTGTGTCCGTCATCTCACCATCCCCAGATAGAATACCCTGTCCGACAGTCGCCACATGTCTAGTGTAGCCATCATCGGAGCGGGCGATCTCGGCGGCACGATCGCCCATACGCTCGCCGCGCGCGATCGGATCAACGAGATCCGGCTCGTGGACGACGCATCCGACGTCGCCGCAGGCAAGGCGCTCGACATCCGGCAGTCGTGTTCCATCGAGCGCTCCGATACGCGGTTGACCACCAGCGGTGACCTGGCGATGGCGATCGGGGCCGACGTGGTGGTGATGGCCGACGCGGCCGGCCCACGGCCGGCGGAATGGAACGGCGAGGTGGGCCTGGCCCGGCTGCGCCGCCTGCTCGACCAGGACCGCGACGCCGTCGTCGTCTGCGCGGGCGCTAGCCAGCGTGGGTTGATGCAGCAGGCGGTCCGGGACGGCGCGGCCGAACGGTGCCGGCTGATCGGGTCGGCGCCGCGAGCCCTGGCCTCAGCCGTGCGGGCAATCGTCGCCCTCGAAGCCGACTGCGCCGCGCGCGACGTCACGCTCTCGGTGCTGGGTCTGCCGCCGCACGCGACCGTCGTCACGTGGGGCAGCGCGACCATCGCCACGGCTCCGCTGGCCAGCGTGCTTTCGGATCAGGCGATCGGACGGCTCAAAGCGCGGGTGCCGCATCTCTGGCCGCCTGGACCATTCGGACTGGCGTCGGCCGCCAGCGATCTCTGTGAGGCGATCGCGGGCAGCCGGGGTCGGCCCACGTTCAGCTGCTTTGTCGCAGTCGATCAGCGGCCGACGGCCGCGGTGCTTGCGACGCTGGTCAAGGTGGGCTCGACCGGCGTGCGGGAGCACGTCGTGCCCAGCCTCAGCCCAGGTGAGCAGGTGGAATTCGACGACGCCCGCGCGCGGGCATAATCAGATAGGGCGCCTTCCGCCCAGAGTTCAGCTCGCTACGTTGAGACCAGGGCGCGCACGGCGCGCCTCGCGCGGATCGGAGTGGGGCACTCGGGGTCCCCGCGGAGACCCGCGCGGGGGTTCGGGGCGAAGCCCCGACCTAGTCAAGCCGAGGCCGTCGGCGAACTCGCCCAGCTTCTCGCGCAGGATCAACCGACCGCGGTGCAGGCGCGACTTGAGCGTCTGGGTCTTCACCCGAAGCACGGCGCTGGCTTCCTGGGTCGACAGCCCCTGGATATCGCGCAGCAGGACCGGCGTCCGGTAGATCGTCGGTAGCTCACCCAGCGCTTCGACCAGCCGCTGGCGAAGCTCGCTTCGCATCAGCTCATCGTCAGCCAGCATCGACCAGTCGGCCGGTTCGCGCTTGTAGGATTCCCGCTCGCCCGACTCGCTGAAGAAGGACCGATCGTCCTCGAGCACTTCCAGGGGACGGCTGAACTTGGCGTTCCGCAGCCGGGACATCGCCGTGTTGAACGTGATCCGGTAGATCCAGGAGGTCAGGGCAGCATCGCCTCGGAAGGCCGATACCTTCTTGAATACCTTCATCAAGACGTCCTGGGTCACCTCTTCCGCATCCTCGCGGTTCTTCATGTACCGAAACGCGAGCTGGCAGATCTTGGCGCCATAGGCCGACTCGAGATCAGCCACCGCCGCCGCGTCGCCGGCCTGCAAGCGTTCGATCAACGCTCGTTCCGCCACCACATCACGCATTATTTCCTCCGTCACTAGCCAAGAACACCCGACCGGCGGAGGTTTATTCCCGGGCCTCGAAGCAGGCCGAGTTTGCGCGATCAGGCGGGTACGGCGAGGCGGACGGTGCGCTGGAAGACGTCGCCGAAGCTGCTGGCAATGGCATCGCCAGCGGCATCAACGGTCACGGGCCGGCCGAGCGCCGCGGATAGCGACGTGACGCCACGGTCGCCGATGCCACACGGAACGATGTGGCCGAATCCGGAGAGATCGGGATCGACGTTGATGGCGAATCCGTGACTGGTGATCCACCGGGAGATCCTGACGCCGATGGCGCCGAGCTTCGCATCACCCACCCAGACACCGGTGAGGCCGTCGACCCGCTCGGCTGCGACACCAAACGCCGCCGCGGCGCGGATCATGACCTCCTCCAGGTCGCGCACATACCGGTGCACGTCGCATCGGTCGGGCTTGAGATCGAGGATCGGATATCCGACGAGCTGGCCAGGGCCATGGTAGGTCACGTCGCCACCCCGGCCGGTGTCGACCACGTCGATCGCTTCGGCCTCGAGCGTGGCCGGATCGGCCAGGACGTGGTCGCGACGATTGCGCGCGCTTGCACCGCGCGTGATCACCGGCGGATGCTCGAGTAGCAGCAGCAGATCGTCGACCCGCCCGTGGCGGCGATCGTCGACCAAGGCACGCTGCAGGTCGACTGCGTCGCCGTAGGCCACGGTGCCGAGCCGGCGGACATCGAGGGGTTTCATGGCGTCGAGCCGGCCGCGCCAAATGCGGCCGTCAGACGATCGATTCCTCGAACTGTTCCAGGCCACGTTTGACGTGCCCCATGAACTGATCCGCGACCACGCCGTCGATCAGGCGGTGATCGAATCCGAGGGTCAGGTAGGCGATCGATCTGATGGCGATGGCGTCGTTGACGACGACCGGCCGCTTCTCGAGCGAGCCGACCCCGAGAATCGCCACCTGCGGCTGATTGATGATCGGCAAACCGAACACCGCGCCGAGCCCGCCCGGGTTCGTGATCGTGAAGGTGCCGTCCTGCACGTCGGCCGGGACCAGCTGCCTGGCACGGGCCCGGCCGGCCAGATCGGCGATGGCACGGCTGAGGCCGAGCAGGTTCTTCTCGTCGGCGTTCTTGACGACCGGAACGATCAATCCACTCTCGAGCGCCACCGCCACACCCAGATTGATGTCGCGCTTGTAGACGACCCGGTCGCCGTCCACCGACGTATTGACGATCGGCATCGCCCGCAACGCGTCGATCACCGCCTTGGCGATGAACGGCATGAGCGTGAGTTTCGCGCCGGACCGGTCGTACCGAGCGCCATGCGCCTTGCGGAGCTGCTGGACCCGGCTGAAGTCGACCTCGAAGATCGAGTGCACATGGGCCGACGTCCGCCGGCTGGCCACCATGTGCTCGGCGATGCGCTGACGCATGACCGTCATCGGCACTGCCACGCTCGACTGGCCCGCCTCGAACGTGGGCGCGGTCCCCTCGGCCGAGACCCCGGGTGCAGCGTCGACCGATGCGACCGGGGCGACACGAGGACGCGGCGCGTCAGTGCCCGGCGGTGCCGGTGACACCTTGGCCGGGCGACGATCGATGTGGGCGAGGATGTCCTGCTTCGTCACCCGGCCACCCGACCCGGAGCCGGTCACCTGGGACAGGTCGACTCCATGCTCGCGCGCAAGGCGACGAACGAGCGGCGACGAGCGGACGCGCTCGACGGCACCAGCCGCCGAGGGATCGGCCGCGGCGAGCGAACTCGGGGCCGGCGGCGCGGGTGTC
>CEQE01052109.1_pt1 | contig 12529 bp, 14 predicted proteins | sample 356201 | NCBI WGS metagenome assembly CEQE01 (sample SAMEA2619970, study PRJEB7988) | marine metagenome | biome: marine biome (ENVO:00000447); feature: mesopelagic zone (ENVO:00000213) & marine oxygen minimum zone (ENVO:01000065); material: "saline water (ENVO:00002010), including plankton...
TGCAGGCAAAGATTGGAGCGACGATGTACGGATCTACAGAGACGACATTTTACGTTTTGGCCGTCTACTTCGGAGCGGTGGGTATCCGCAAGACGCGTCATGCAGTTGTGGCGGGACTCATCGCCGACATCACGGGGGTTCTGGCCGCTGTCTATATCTGCCGCTTGTTCTTTTCGTAGCTGCTGAACTCAGGCGTGGGATTCAGACTGGACTACGTCAGCAGAAGCTTCGGCGTATTTGATGTACTGTCAGGATACTCTTTGAGTTTCGAGTTCTAGCCTGATCTATTCATCAACCAGCCGCGTCCCCTCAAGGTCAACCTCCGTGATGATGCTTTTACACTCAACGCCAAACTGCTTAAAGGATCGTACCATGGCGTCTTCGATGAGATAGGGGTGGTTGTTGGTGTAGTTGGTGATGGCGAAGAGGGTAGGTCCCGAACCGGAAATGGCGACGCCGTCGGCCCCGGATTTTAGGGCATTCTCCTTTACCTCCTCGTAGCCTTGAATCAACTGCGCTCGGACAGGCTCAACGACCACATCATTCAGACTGCGGGCGAACAGATCATAATCGTTCTTGGCGAAAGCGGCAGAGATGAGGCAAGAGTTAGCCATGTTGTTGACGAAGCCGTCGAGAGGGACGGTGTCCGGTAGTATCTCTCTTGCTTCCCGCGTGAGGATTACCACATCCGGCGTGACGAGGATGATGCGCAGGTTATCGATGTGGCCGATCTTGGTGACGTCGAGGGGAAGCTTCGAGCGGGTGAGTGTGGCGCCACCTAAAAGGCACGGCGCTGTATTGTCGGCGAAGAAGCCGCCGGAGACGTGTTCCTCGGCTTTGGTTGCCGGGAGAATGAGGTCTTCCTTCGAGAGTTGATCGCCGTAGAGATGATTGGTGGCGAAGGCTGCGGCCGCAGCCGAGGCAGCGCTCGATCCAAGCCCTGATCCCGACGGCAGTCCCTTCCTGATCTTGAGTTCCACTCCCCCGTCTACTCCCAGGAGTTTCAGCACTTCTTGGGCGGCGATGCCGGCGGTGTTTTCGTTGGGATCGGTGGGGAGGTCGTGCTCGGACTCGATCTCGCTGATGAGTATGCCGGAGTCTGTCTTCCGAGCTTCGATGACGTCACCCCAGCCACCTATCGCCAGCCCCAGCACGTCGAAACCGGGACCGATGTTGCCGATTGTGGCTGGTGCGAATACCTTGATCCAGTCCATGTTAGGAATTTCCTATGAGATAATCCTTGAATGAGGCATAGTCGTTGTCTAGATGGTCAGCATGACTTCTTCGGTCAGCAAATTTACGAAACGATTCGGGTGGCGCAATTTCAATATCTAGGGCTTCCTCAAGAATGCTCGGGAACTTTCCCGGATGGGCAGTTTCGAGGCAGATAGCGGTCGCGGAGTTACCCTGCTGCCTGAATCTCTTGAGGGCCTCGAGACCGACAGCGCCGTGGGGCTCCACCAGAACGCCGTGCTCTGCGTACACCTCCTTGATGAGGGCTACCGTGGCATCGTCGCTGACGGAAGTAGAGAAGAAACATTCTAGCATCCCGCTGATGTCGGGTGCCCTGGTCACAGTGCCGTCTTTGGTGAGGATGCCGCCGTACAGATCAAAGTAGCGCGCCAGATTGCTCGGGTTGCCGACATTCATGGCGTTGGAGAGGCACGCCCGGGACGGATCAACTTTCTCATAGACTCCGGTCTGAAGGAACCTCGGGAATTCATCGTTCTCATTGACGGCAATAATGACTCTTTCCACAGGGAGACCCATCCGTCTGGCCAGCTCACAACCGAGGGAATTACCGAAATTGCCCGATGGGACTGAGAAGACTACAGGTTGAGGATATTCGGCAGTATTGATGTAGGCGTAGACGTAGTAGACGATTTGCGGCAGGAGCCGGCCGATATTGATTGAGTTGGCGGAAGTGAGGTTGAGGTTGGTGAGATCGGAATCGGTGAAAGCCGCCTTCACCAGTTGTTGACAGTCGTCGAACTTCCCATCCACCGCTACCGCCTGGACGTTTTTCCCGATGGAATCGAGCTGCTGTTTCTGGATAGTACTCACCTCTTCTCGCGGGTAGAGGATGAACACACGGAAGCCGTCAAGACCGCGGTAGGCCTCCCCAACGGCGCTCCCCGTATCACCGGAGGTGGCCACCAGCACTGTGATCTCCCGGTCGCCGGGCCGGAGATGGGCCATCATACGTGCCATGAAGCGTGCACCGAAATCCTTAAAGGAGGCTGTCGGTCCCCGGTCGAGTCGCATAAGATGAGTCCGTTCATCCAACTGCTCAATGGGGATTTCAAAGTCGTAGGCGTCGATGACTATTCTCTCCAGATCATCACCGTCTATCTCGGTGCTGAGATACTTGTGGAGAAGAGAGCAGGCAACTTCAGCATACGGCTTGCCCACTAGGGATAACAGCTCCTCCCCGGAAAGGGCCGGAATCTGATCAGGCATGAACAGACCGCCATCGGGCGCGAGACCCGTGAAGAGTGCATCACCGAACGGTACCGGGTCGCCAAGTGAGAGAGCCCTGTCGGTACTATGATATAGAATAGTCATATTCTTCGGCACGGCGGGCAAGTTACCTGAGCAGACTGAACTTCTTTATCTCAATGTTGTCTTCCCAGCGCAGAACAGCCGTGTAAACACCTGAAGGAGCTATCTTACCTGACGGGAGTTTTCCATTCCACGTCACAGTTGTTCTGTCAACGAGCTGTTCACCTTCCAGTGGCAAAGTTGTCACCAATCTCCCTAGAATATCGATAATCTGGATTTGAGCAAAATTCGCTCTCCAGGAATCGGAGGATATCTGAATTTCAAGGGTGACCCTGGAATTTGATGGATTGGGGAATACGTTCATTAGGCTGATTCTGTCCGGAAGTGAGGTAACTCTACTGCTGATACTTACGACGGGGGCAAAGTAGTCGACAATGTTTTGCATCACGGCATCCCGTGTTTCACTGGGGTATATGGCTTCAAACGGCACAGTCAGATAGACCACCGCCCCTTCTTTGTGACTACCGTTGAAATTGCCGCGGAATTCGATTCCGGTGCCCCCTCTTGAATCGTAGTTGACGCCAGAGAACTTAAGATTAATTTCAGCAGCAGCGACAGGTTTGATGCCGTCGGGCCAGTCAACATCATACGTTCCGTGGCTTCCGTCATCAAATGTCAGACTTGTTATGCCAGCGAATATTCCGTTCTCACTGCCGAATGCTTGATACGTTCCCTGTTGTCCCCCGGCGGCGTCAGAGATGTAATCAGCTTTGAGAAAATTGCTGTAGAACTCCATATCATCAGTGTCCCCTTTTTCCACCAGATCGTATCCGATTTCCGATCCTGATACAAAAAGGGCGCCGCCCGCCAACAGGAAATCTTCCACCTGTGCCTGTTCCGCTTTGGAAAAACTGCTGGTGGCTGTTCCCTCTTCACCCAGAATCCAGTCGACCATGCTGTAGTTGTTCAGATCGATCATACCTGTCTCCACCGCTTCGTTAGTACACGAATCAAAGGTGTAATTCGATGCCTGAATTGACGGTGCGTGCCTTTTGATGAAATCGCGGGTATTGCTTGTACCGCTGATACGATCAAAACCGTTGACTATCAATGCGGGCACTTCACTACTGGATGGAGTGACTCCCAGAACTTCGGTGGCCGGGCTCTCACCGAAATCGTTTTTCCCCGTTACGCGGAGATAGTAGATCTCGCCTTCATTCAGGTCTGTTAAAAAGATGGGGTGAGATGAAGAAGAGTCCAGCAAGGCGGTCTCACTGGCGGCAAACCAGCGATAGATTTGGTATTGGTTTGCTGTTTCGGCGCCTGAAAAAGCTACTCTTACGGTTCCGTTGCCCTCATTGGTGATGCTGAGATTCACAGGCGCTGTGGGGGGTGCTGTTGCTCCGAAATGGTCTGCCAGGGCGCCCCACAACTCTGGTTGGGTGCCGTCATAGCCGAGGGCCCAGATGCCGATCCCATTGAGCCCCTTTTCGAGAGCCAGATCGTATTTGTAGGAAAGGCTGAGAGAATCGTCGTACCACCCCTGAAACCAGTCCGGATTTTCGAACCGGTACCACGGCGTCAGGGATTCCTCATCCCACAGCCTGCCGTAGCTTTGCGCAAGAGCCTCAGCCTCCGAATAGAACTTAGCGCTGCCTGTCCCCTTGGTACCGGCCCTCTTCTGGCCAGACGCTGTGGGCCACTGGTAGCCGTAGTAGGGACAGCCCAATATGATCTTGTCTTTTTGACCGTCTGTCTTGTTGAGATAGTCGTTCACTGTCCATGTGACATTGTACGTTCCCCATCCCGTGAGGGGCGAAACGGGGCCTGCTTCTGAACTGCCGCTCCAGTGATAGCCGTAGCCCATGATCATAAGGCCGTCACACGCCTCAGCGAGTTTCTTGTAGTCGAAGGCATCCGACCAGTCAACGGCGGGCGTCGCCATGGTGACCTGTGATCCGGGAAGGGCGGTATGGAATGTGTCGGTTAGCGCCTCCATAAAGGTAGTAAGGTTGTTTCTCTGAGAAGAAGGGACACCCTCAAAATCTATGTTTACGCCGTCGGCTCCCGCCTCTTCCACTTCTTTCAACAATTTCGTCGTGAGAGTTTTTCTATTGGAGGAACTTTTCAACAGTTTCTCAATCGCATCGCTGTCGAATAAGATGACGACGAGCACCACGCGGACCCCGTAGGAATGAGCCTCACTGATCAGGCTGGTGACAGGCCAGCCATGTCTTTCTGAAATGGTTCCGTTGCCGGTTACTTCAATCCCGAAATAGGCCACGGTCGAAAGCAGATTGAAATTGTAGTTTTGCCACGCAGTTCCCATCCAGTACGGGTGGTAGCCGAAGACCTCGACTGAGGGACCAGCGATGCGGGTCATAAGAGGGGCAAGGCGGTTCGCCGACTCGGTCCTCAAACTGGGGAAGAGATGCCGGTACTGCTCATGCTGAATCTGATGGATGCTCTCGTGAGGCTGGGAGAGGAGGGAAGACAAGAGCATCATTGTGAGCAGACAAAAGGCTTGCTGAGACCTAATCACTCTTGCGATCCTCATCCCAGTTGCAGAGCCGAAAGACATCATCGATGGTTTCCCTCTGGCGTATCAGGCTTGGTTCTCCGTTGAGGAGCAGCACTTCCGCCGGACGGGGTCGCGTATTGTATTGACTCGCCATGACGAAGCCGTAAGCGCCTGTATCCATGACGGCAACGAGGTCACCTTCTTCCACTTGCGGGAAAGGCCTGTCTGTTGCCAGTCGATCGGTATTTTCGCAGATACCGCCGGTGAAATCCACTGTGGCTACGTGAGGCGCATCAGGCTCACCCACTTTGTATATCTTGTGATAGGCTTGGTAGAGGGCGGGACGGAGGAATGTATTCATGCCAGCATCGAGACCGATAAAATCCTTGTACCCCTTCTTCTTGCCTGTGATGCGCGACAGCAGCAGGCCGGCATCTCCCACCAGATATTTACCCGGTTCGATGAGTAGTCTGGGTGCTTCTTGCCCAGAATCGTAGAATTGAGCGAAGACGAGCGCCAGCTGCCGGAACATCTCTTCGATATCCACCACCGCCTCATCCTTGCCATAGGGGATGCCCAGACCGCCACCGAGACTGACGTAGCTGAATCGAATGGAGAGACTGTCTTCGATCTCCCGCGCCGTCTCCAGAATGGTAGTCATTACCTCCACAAAGTAGGTGATTTCTAGGTTGCCTGATCCGGGCATACATTGCAGTCCAAAGTGTGTAATGCCGTCGTGGTGGGCTTTCCGGTATGCGTTGATAATCTGCTCTTTCGGAATGCCAAACTTGGCCTCTTTCCCCCCGGTAACGATGGCCGGGAAAGTTCCCTTGCCGAAGCCGGGATTCAGGCGGAATGAGATTTCATCCGGCAGGCCTATCGTTTTGAGGCGGTCGTAGGAGGTAAGGTCGTCAAGGTTCAAATGTACGCCGGAGTCGAGAGCAGTTTTCAGTTCATCCGTACTCTCATAGTTTCCCGTGTAGATACATCTTGCGGGTGCTATCCCAACTTTTTGTGCGATGAACAGTTCGCCGCGGGATGAGCAGTCGGCTCCCAGGGACGGCAGCGCCGATTTCATAAGGGACACAAGATGGGGATTGCTGTTAGCCTTGAGTGCGTAGCAGATCAGGTGGTCAGCAAAGTGTTCAGCCATGGCGCTGTCGAGCCGCTCTACGTTTTGTTGCAAACGGTCACCATCGTAGAGATAGAGAGGCGTCCCAAACTCGGAAGCGATAGACTCCATCCGTTCCCTGTCAGAGATGAGGGAAAGCAGAGGGTGAGTGGCGTCGGTTTTCTGTGTCACTTGAGTGTTCTGGTGAATGTGTAAACGATGTTCAAAGATAGGGAGCGAGTTCTGAACATCTCAAAGGTTTTCTGGCGATGTTAGCGAATGATATGGGTAAAGCCGGACTGGTGCGACTGTCGCATATCATCGAACTTCGCCCTGAGCCACCTCTTTATCATCTTCCGCGTCAGAGGAATCAGCAGACCGAAGCCGAACAGGTCGGTAAGAAGACCGGGCGTGAGCAGAACGATTCCGCCAATGAGAATGAGCAGACCATCTATCAGTTTGTCGGCGGGCATCCTTCCGGCTGTCAGCTCATCCTGAATCTGGATCCATATCCAGAGACCCTGTGCCCGCGCCAGTGTTGCCCCGATGATTCCTGTTGCCACCACCAGAAACATGGTGGGCCAGAATCCGATTTCGGAGCCCAGCTTGATCAGGATGACCATCTCCACGAAAGGGAGACCGACAAACAGTACAATAAGTTTCGCTAACATTCGGCAGTTTCTATCTACGCTATATAGAACTTACAACGCAATGATGAGGAAAGGCTATACGACAAATATCGTCGTAGTCGTTGTAATAGGTCTCCCCTAATCCGTAAATTGACCTTAATAATGACGTCTGAAGAAGTACAGCATCTCATTGAAGAAGGGCTTTCCGGAGCTACCGCGGAGGTGACAGATCTCCAAGGAACAGGAGATCATTTTTCGGCTGTGGTAGCGTGGAACGGCTTCACGGATATGACACTCGTCCAGCAGCATCAGGCTGTATACGACACATTGGGTGACTTTCTCACCAGAGAGATTCACGCCCTTCAGTTGAAGACGCAGACAGCTAATGATGTTTCGGAAAAAGATTAAAGTAGGGAGGTTTGGAGAATGGATTTAAAGACAGAGATTAAAAATACCATCGATGAAAACATGGTGGTGCTGTATATGAAAGGGACGAAAGAGATGCCCATGTGTGGTTTTTCCAACGCTGTGGTGCAGGTTCTGGGGGAATATGGGATTCCTTATGTGGATGTGAACGTGTTAGAGGATCCTGAGATTCGCGTGCGTCTTTCTGAGATTTTCAACTGGCCTACCATTCCACAGCTGTTCATCAACGGCGAACTGGTTGGTGGGTGCGACATTACGCTGGAGCTTCATCAGAGCGGCGAGTTGAAGCGGCGTCTGGAAGAAGCTGAAGAAGAGGCTCTCTCTTCCGGCGAATAAGGATCGGTTTACACTATAATTCTGTCTGTTCTCTTTGACGGTACGGCAGTATATTTGCGCGCCTGATTTGACGTTACATCAGATCAACTGGCCCCTTCGTCTAGTGGTTAGGACATCAGGTTTTCGACCTGACAACAGGAGTTCGATTCTCCTAGGGGTCACTCCTCCGGCGCACCTTCAAGGTTTTGGAAACCTTGAAGGTTTTCCTCGTGATCGGAGGACTTGGGAATAATGTGAAATCCCGGGCACTCATCTCGTGAGCAGCATCTTGCGGGTCTGAGTGAAATCGCCGGCCCTGATCTGATACAGATACACACCCGCGCTGACAGGCTTTACCAAACCATCCGTACCGTCCCATGTGTAGGAAGGAAGAATTGGAGAAGTGGGTTTAGTTAATTAGATGAGGCTACAGAGGAAGCAACAACTGCACCTATTACTACAGCTATAATTATTTCGTTAATTGTATTTGATATTGATTCAGCAACAGATTTGTGCGTGATTCAGGATGCCCTCTGCCCGTTTGTCCGCTGAATTTGCTTGGGTGTGAATCTACGACGGAGGTCCGGCGGTATAGACCTGAAGCAATTCTGTTTCAGCTTCCGGAGCAAAGAGCAGTACGTTATCGCGGATTGAATCAAGCTGCTCACTGACAGCAGCAGCAGGAACCCCGGGTGGGGCATAGGCCACGTAAAGGGCCCGCCGAGTTGCCCCAGGAAGCCCTCTTCTCACGAAGCCCCAAGAAGGCTTTCGAGGAGATGAGGGAATTGGTGCAACTGATGTCTGGCCAGTGTACTGGCAGCCAATTCATTGCAGACATTGCTGGGAAACAATACCCGAAGGTTGAATGGTGGACTATGCTGGGGGCAACCTTGGGAGTGTTCCCAGTCGTGATCTATAGCCGTAAGTTGGATAGAGAGGGTGAGACAACCTACGAATCGAGAGTGGAAGTACGGCTGGGAGACAGGGTGGTAGCTGCTGGCGAAGCTCTGTGTAGCGATAAGGAGCCCAACTGGGCTGACGCTCCAGAGTACGCCATTAAGTCAATGAGCATTACCCGTGCCACAGGTAAGGCCTATCGGATTCCACTATCATTCATTGCGGTCATGGCTGGCCTCGCACCCACAAATGCTGAGGAAATGTACTCAGTCGAACTTCCTCATGAAAGCGAGCGCCCAAGGCCCGTCACGCCGCGCCAGATTGAGTACATTGCGTATCTGTGTGATCAAATATACGACAAGGATTCTAAGAGACATATGGAACTCCATTTGGTAGCAAAGTACGGGATTAACTCACTGGAGGAACTGAAAAAGGAAGAAGCCTCAGAGCTCATAGACGTTCTCCTTAAGGGTAGGGAACTGTCTGTTCCTGAAGAGGCTGAGTCTGTTAGCATATCTGTCTGACACGAGGAAAGTGTGAGATGGAATTGCACACTTTAGCAACTACGTGCAACTCTTTCTTGGAACGAATGTCAGGTGGGCAGAGACAGCGAGAAATCCAATAGTACGCCGTTATGAACGTCTATTGTCAACGGAGAGAGAGAATATTATGTTCTGATAGGCTCAACAGAGAGACGGAGGTTATTGAGAATCACTATCCTTAATAAATCCTTCCTTTATCCAGATAGTAATTCTGGATACGAGCACAATCGCTCCAAAAGCTAAGGGAAACCCCCACAAAAACCCGAGGGTGATTTCCGACTCAAACCAGATCCCGACTGCCGTCGAAGAGAAAATCGTTAGTACGACGTACAGTCTTTGAATCCCCGTGCTTCGAATATGCAACCACTTGAATAGCGGTCGGAATCCCAACTGCGAATTCTCCATCCATGGAGATAGTTTTTCAACCACAATTGAGGATATACTTCTCAAACCCCTACCGATCGATCTTCTCCATACCAGAATAATACCCAACAAGACAAACATGTTGCCAGCAAGGAATTCACTGAGCCCAGATGAAATATGCATAGAAGATACGTTTTTGATTCCGTAGAGAATCGCCTTCAAGCCCCATACGGGACCGTAGAATGGATAAAAAATATCATAGCCCGATAGGTACGTCAAATACACCAAAACCTGCAGTGTGATTAAAAACCATCCGAGCAAACTGAGTAATCTATTCAAAATCTTCATCGTCCCATCGAATCCTCAAACGGTATTCCCTGCCCAGACGATTTCTTTCGTCCTTCCCCCACTCAACGTATGCCTGTATGTCTAGATTATTCCGTACCATTCCAAGATTCTTATCTCTAGCCCACTTTCTCCAATTCTCAACAGTGGAGACCGCCCAGGGAGCATCAGTTACAGAAAGAACAGTTCCACCAAGACCAGGGCCAAGGTTGTAGAACATACTCTTAAATCCCAATCCCATCCTCTTGAAGAACCCTGCAACATCATCTTCATCATAAACACTATATTGTGTTGGAGCAGTAGAAGCCCCTGGATAAAGCCTTTCAATGTCCTCTATGTTTTTTTGGTAGGAAGGAACAAGGGCAAGATATCTTCTGACAATTTCATCGTCAGGTATATGATCATACTCGCCTGGATGAGCCGCCCTATATCTTTGAGCAAACTCCTGTATCGTATATGTAAGATCAGCTAGGCTATAAGCTGCGTCGCCTTTGAGCATGGGGGCCGTTAGCAGCAGACCAACCAAGATGCTTGCGATAGATGTCATCGATGTGGTCATGCTGAAACTCCACGATCACCTAGAGAGATGAGGCTGTTCCCCTTGAATGACAGGCAGGAAAATAAGGCTTCCACCAAACGATCAGGGAAGCGGTCTGGAGCAACCGTTTTCTTTGGAACTCCTGATTTGTCTTTCATCTTCTTCCGCCTTGGTATAGTGTTTGATTTACCTACAAGTCTGTTCTTACCATCGTACTCATATAGTACTCTCCGAATCAACAAACCATGTTTGTCTAATGAGTCAAGTTAAGATGTGTATTTTCATCACGTTATCAGAATAGGGAATTCACTCGAAACATCTAATCAATCAGACGAAATGACCCGATAAACTGCTCATATTTCTTCTGTACCATCGGGTAATTACTCATGTCTTGAGGATAAATGAAAGAGACTCTCTTAAGCCGTTTATGGTGCAATATAATTATTCCCTTATTAGAGACTGGCAAGTCGTAGGGTTTCATCACTCCCTCAAATTCATAGTCCAGTGAATAGTATTTATTCTTAAATAGTGAGATTCTCCTATGTAGGTTTTTGGTGTGATCATAATTGAACTGGGAAGATGCCAAAAATCCTTTCAAAAAGGTCTCGTATTCTTTTTCGGTGTCATACTCAAGCGGATATCCAGGTTGCTCGTCCAAGACCTGAACCTGGTACATGATGAAGCTTTCATCTACCAATTCGTGTGCTGTGAACGAACGAACGTAGTTATTAGATACTTCAATTTCTACTTCACTCGGGAAATCAATGGCAAAGCCGTATTTATTCGATACATAGGAATCGCTAGTTGGTCTTGAAGAACCAAGAGCTAGTATTACTAATACCGAGAAAAGCACACGAACCATAATCTCACTCCTCAAAGTAGAGAATCGAAACTGTCTAGTCCTACGGCGAATTCATGGTTAAGGCCACAGAACTTCTTCTCTCACAAGTCTATCCTCATCATCGTACTCGTAAAGTACCCTCGCCTCCAACAAACCTTCGTTGTCGTATTTCAGGCTAATCCTTGCCCTCCACCTCTCACTCCAGCCTTCTCCGCAATATGTGATAGGCAGCACTTCCGACAGAATAATCTCGTTTGGGGGACCGTGTTCTTCCGAATCCCCCTGTTGCGTAATGAGGGCCACGATTATTTTCTTCTTATGAGATCAAATACTCCAATTCTAGACCATTTCCTTCTGATGTCGAAAGTGCGTTACATGGATTATGCCATACAGCCTGGCCCGAAAACCCTTGTATAATTTCCTCTACTGCTTGTTAGTCCCCGAACTTTAGCTTACCTGCTGCATCCCTAAACCAGCCAAGATCTCCGTTTCTGTCAAACAGACCAACAGCTCCATCGGAGAATCTATCGGCTTGAATTGTGGCAACTATTTCTCCACTTTCATTCGAGATTTCAAGTCTTCCTAAACGCCGTCCGTCTTCGCCTACACCTAGGTAAGTTGTCCTCTTCCCATCATTGTTGAGAGTTAAAATCATTCCATGTCCGCCTTCATCTGATACTAAGGCGACTACCTTTTTTCCATCCTTGTTGTAGGTAAGAATCCCTCCGTGCCCGTCTGGGGCCGTTCCTAGATAAGCTGTGGCTTTTCCATCCTTGTTGCGGGTTTGAAGTGCCCCATGTCCTTCTTCTCTAGCTCCAAGGATAACGATTTCTTCTTCGACATTGTTGAGGACTTTAATTACCCCAAGCCCTTCTTCATCCGCTCCTAAGGAAGTTGTCAGTTTTCCATTCTTGTCCAGGGTGATGATCATTCCATGTCCATCGTCATCTGTACCTAAGGATGTTAAAGGCTTCCCATCATTGTTGTAGGTTCCAACTATTCCACGTCCACTTGGGCCTACTCCTAGAACAGCTCCAGGTTTTCCATTTTGGTTTTGGGTTGAAATCATCCCGCCTGAATCACTGGATATTATTAATGCGGCTACTCTGCCGTCGCGATCTATCACCTTAATAGAATTGACCACAATATCCCCCATGTTTTCATGTTGGCTTCTTGCTCCCATTGTCATAAACAATAGCGTTGCGCCCAAGATTCCGATAATGATGCTTCTTAAGTCAATTTTTTTCATTCTTCCCCCTCGCTAGTTTTACCTGTAGCTCCAAAGGTGTGCTGACGACCAATCGATTCCTCCCAAATCTGAATCACAATGTCTAGAACGGTCACAACAAGAATCCCCTGAAGACCTCACTCAGGTTCTGTTGTTGCGACACAACTGACAACCCAAGCAGCCCTTGCGGGTCGGCTTCATCGGGATTCACCTCTCTGATGGTGCAGACCATGTTCAGGCCCTGCTGCAAAAGGCGGGAAATGTGGCGGTT
>CEQE01052241.1_pt1 | contig 12528 bp, 12 predicted proteins | sample 356201 | NCBI WGS metagenome assembly CEQE01 (sample SAMEA2619970, study PRJEB7988) | marine metagenome | biome: marine biome (ENVO:00000447); feature: mesopelagic zone (ENVO:00000213) & marine oxygen minimum zone (ENVO:01000065); material: "saline water (ENVO:00002010), including plankton...
AAAAAATTAAAAAATAATTTTATTTCGTTGAACTTTAAAGATAAAAAAGAGGTGGTACAATAGTGGAACGCAGCTGCTTGAGATAGATTTAAGCTTTGGTTTTTGGTTTTTGGTTTTTTACAGCAAGAAAATGGTGGCCCCTCCCAGACTTGAACTGGGGACCTAACGATTATGAGTTGCAAAACAAGGACTTACTACGAGTTACTTTTTGATATAACTATTTACTAATTTTCATAGCTATATCATAGGGTTATTGAATCCCCCTTACCTCTGATGCATAAATCATTATGTATTTCAGAACGTTAAATTTTACGTTCAAAGTAGCACAGAGGTAGCACCATATGTCTGACACAAAATTTCGCTTCACAGAATTGTCGCTTGAAAAGATTGAATCAAACGGTAAACGCACTCGCTATTATGACAGCCTATTGTCAGGACTGATTTTAGATGTGAGCGTAGCTGGTAAAAAATCATTTAGAGTTTATAAAAAGATACCAGGGAGAGACACCCCTATTAATGTCACCCTTGGTTACTTTCCATCAATTGCACTCGATGATGCAAGGCGAATGGCTAGAAAGGTAATGGCAGATATCGCTGAGGGTATTAATCCTAATGACCTTAAGCGCCAGTTTAGAGCGGCTTCGATTACTCTGAAAGAAGCTTTTGATTCATACATCGAATCTAGAGATCTTAAGCCTATAACTGAAAGAGGTTATAAGCAAAAAATGGACTGCTATCTACCAGACTGGCATAACAAGCGCTTAGCCGATATCAATCAAACAATGATTTTAAAACGCCAACGAGAAATCACCTCAAGAAGCCCTGCTCAGGCAAATTATACCATGCGCCTAATGCGTGCTTTATTTAACTTTGCTAAAGCTGAATACAAGTCTTCAGAAGGTCGTTCATTATTTCCAGAAAATCCTGTAGATGCACTTTCTGAAAAACGAAGCTGGAATAATGTAAAGCGTAAAACAACAAGGCTGCGTCGTTCACAACTAAAACCATTCATAGACGCACTATATGAAGTTAGAAATGAAGCTGCCAAGTATCGTCAAAATAGCCGCGTTGCTTTTTGTGATTACTTAGAATTTTTAACCTTTTCAGGCCTAAGAAGATCAGAGTTACTGCAACTTCCTTGGTCACAAGTACACCTTGAGGATAGGATATTCATTTTAGAAGATACAAAAAATGGCTTAGACGTCGAGTTTCCTATTACAGATCGATTAGCTGAGATATTTAATCGACGAAAAGAATACAAAGTATCTGATTATGTGTTTGGGACAAACAGTAAAAAGGGCTACCTGACTGATCCTAAAAAGACGTTGAAACATGTATGCCAAATTGCAGGAGTAAAAATCACTTCGCATGATTTGCGCCGCACATTTACATCAATGGCTGAGAGTAGCGGAGTATCAGGATACCTCCTGAAACGCCTTCTAAACCATATTACAGATAAAAGTGACGTAACTGCTGGCTATTTAATTTTAACCGCTGAGGAGCTTAAAGAACCTGCAGAAAAAGTAACAGAAACAATAGCCAAATATGCAGGTTTGATTGAGCAAGAACCTGACAATAAGATGAGTGAAATGAAAAATCTGCTAGCAAGCTTAACTAAGGAACAAAAAGTTGAGCTGATGAGCACTTTATTAAGTTGATTTGAAGTTTGTACTACCAAGTTTAGTTGCCCTACTATTAAACTTGGTAGTATTAATTGAAAAGATAATACCTTAATTATTTAAGTGTGTTTGAGTTGAGAAATCCAAAAGCGGTGTTTACTATCCAAAAAAACTACATAAAAAGTACTTTCTTGAATGAACCCCACAACTCTAGGAAGCCCCCCTATCCCTTCAATTACTCCCCAAGCAACATTTTTATCTACATGCTTTGGATGAAAAAAATCAGTTTTATCTTTAGGTGGAAAATCTCTATAAATCTTAATTTGTTTTTGGTTAGAAGCTTCTTCACGCGTTAAACCTGAAAGCTCTTGGAGACGAGACATGAAAGGCTTTAATAGGCCTTCTCTTTCCCATAATTCAATAGTTTCACAATTTCCAAGAGGCTGTGTCTGATCTAAGAATTTAAAGCTAAAAGTAAGTAACTCCCGATGACTTACTACTTTTCGCTCTTCCCTAGTATTTTCTTTCCTAGGCTTAACCTTTCTCCGACTTCTATCCTTAGCCATTCAGCATTTCCTCTAAAGTCGCAATTGAGCTAAATAAAGGTATGGCTCCATATTTCCCTGCAAGATAATCTTTACTGTAACTGTCACCTTTCCTTGTGTAGTGTTCTTTATACTCTAACAAAGAATACAGCTCACTTTCATTTGATTTATTCTTTTCTATAAACCAGATTTGATCTCTCTTGAAGAGCTCATTTGTAAGGAGGTTTGTATCATGACATGTAATGATAAGTTGGCTGCTTCCATAATTATTTTTGTTATAAATATCAATAATAAATTTGCATAGCAAAGTATGGAATTTATTGTCGAACTCATCGACAAAAAGTATTTCATCATTAGTTAAAACATCATAAAGAGGGCCAAGAAGGTACAATAATTTTCTTGTTCCTTCTGATTCAAATCCCAAAGGCAATGAATATTCCTCACCTGTTTCTGAATCTATCTTAATTACATCAATTTCTTTATGTTTGAGCTTTTGGTTTTCAAGGTACCCTTGAATTTTCGAAACAGCCTCATTAAGTTCTTTATCCTTTAGGTTTTTTTTGCCTTTAGGTAAAGGAAAAGTTTTCTCTATTTCATCTATAACTAAGCCGTGAATTTGAAATGATTTTAATATTTCAGTTGCCCAATCTCTAAACTTTTTATTTTCATCGTACAAGTTAATAGTGAAGTCCTTAAATCCTCTATCATTAAGACCAGATAAAACATGAAACTTTTCAAACCACTCAATCACTGTACTCGACTGCTTACCATCAAACTGTGATAAAACAGAAATAAAAGGAACGAACTCTTTTGTTTTTTCTAGGACTAAAACATCACCATCACGCTTTGTAAATAATTTAGCTTCTGAAAATGAACGTTGATTGTAGTTGATTGTTTGCCCATCTCTCTGAAAGAGCATGGTTTCTCTTGCGCCCTTATTCCAATATAACCATTCCTCAATTATTTCACCTTCAGAAAGAGCAACACCATATCGATATAACTTCTCATCGGCTATAAAAGTAACTTCAAACTCTGTTGGAATATCAAAATAATCGTTTTTCAGTAAAAAAGGTATAGCTAGTCTTGTTGCGCTATCACCAACGGAGTCTAACGATCCTAAAACTAGTGCTTGTAACACTTTGAAAGAGTCGGCTAAATTCGTTTTGCCTGATCCATTAGCACCAAAAATAGCAGAACTCTTAAGAAGGCTTTTTATTCCAAATGAATTAATTTCTTTTAAATTATTAAAAATACATTCTTCTTTAGTCGAGGTAGAAGCTAACATACTAAGCTCTTGCTTCGAATTAAAAGAGCTAAAGTTCTGAACTGAAAAATCTACAAGCATTGCTTATTCCCTTATTTTATTGCTCTATAAAATAACACTTAAAAGGCATTTCTGCAAAAAAATTACGAAAACAATAAATAACTGTCGAAAAAATGAATTCAAACAACCTTTTTCCACACTGATTACGAGCCAATACATTTAGGTAGGCTTACTTTATTGTATTTTATACTAGGAGTAGAAAATTGGAGTGTTATCAAAGTTAAACATAAATCAATATCGCCACAATTTTATGTATCTTGCCAATAAATTTCGATAATGAATGCGTTTATTTCTTTATTTATAAATACGTTTAGCGCTTTCCTCTGTTTAGAACACTCAGCATACAGCTAATTCAAAGGCTGCAAGGGATATAAAAAATCAAAAGTACGAATCAGAAAAGTTAAAGGTACGACAGCTTTCATCAAAAGTACGATACTATTCAAGATCAAAAGTACGACGTTATTCAAGATCAAAAGTACGACACTAACCAGTGTTTTACCCTGTTTATAAAAGTTCGGAGTTCAGTTTCGCGAGTTCCATCCTTCTACTTTCAGTATCACGAAAAATATATAAGCTGTCGCCTTCCACCTTCAATCGGTAATCGAGTATTTTTTCTATCTTTTTAAGCCGCTTTTTTAAATCTGACAATGACGATCTAATACCAATTCTTTCACGTAAATTATCTAGCTTTATAACTTGCTTAGAAGGCCTACCGCAGCGCTTCCGGCAGACTTCATAAAGTCTGCGATCAAATGGTTTTGATAATTGAAAGTAATCTTCATGTAATGTTAATACATCATTGTCATCAATCGTCTCGATGAGCCAATCAGGCAATGTTACTTGCCAGCGGCTGAAACCACTACCTTCGATTAACTTAAAGCCTTCGATGAGACCCATATTTTCCAAAAATCTTCGGCCATTAAACTTGTAATCAGTCGTAATTAAAGTTCCTGCGAGTCGATATAAAGCCTTTTCAACAAGTTTGTACTCTTTTCCTGATGTTCCTCTCCCTGTAGCCTTTAGGAAATCATAGGTGTTGAAGCGAACTGTGTTACTGAGCTCTAACTTAGCATTTTTTGCAGCCATGATATGGCTCAAGCAATAAATGAGTACTTCTTTATCTTTGATGGTTGCTCGACCCTGGACGCTTGGAACGATTTTTATTGATACACCTTTATATGAGAAATCTAACGTACCTTTAGACTTTCCGTCTAATGCAAACACAGGCCACACCATTGAAAACATATCTGATTTCAAATTGACATGAGTCATTTTGCACTCGAAATACGCCATAACTAGCGTTACTTATTTCTTGGTTGAGAAGCTAACCAGTTGTGAAAGTCTTCAACAGGGAAAAGTAATCGAGCGCCAATTTTAATATGCGGTGGTAATGGATAATTTCCACAGCCTTGTTTGTTCTTAGAGATTTGATTAAAAAGAGCTTGTTTGCTGATAAAAAGTAAGTCAGCTACTTCTTCTGAACGATAAAATACCTTTTCCATTATATTGACCTCAAAGCGTAAGCGTTGAGCTCAATTATTAGCTCAACACATTATTAATTAGTTGAGCTACAATGGTAATTAAGTGGTAAGAAGCTTGTCCTTGAAAAACAGGGGTAACTTTCGGGGGGGTTTTGACAGTTTAGAGGAAAAGTAACTTAATTTAGTTATCAATAAAATTAAATAACTGATTTTTATATGTATTATTTTTTAAATTTGGAGTTAGCTAGTAAAAAGGCCTACAAAAAATTTGCTTGATAATCTTTTTAGGTAGGCTTTTGGAGAGGTTCTATGCAATATCATTTACATTTGAAATGAAACAAAACAGCGAAGAAGATCACAAGACTTAGAATCAAAGCGCAACCAACTAACAAAGGAGCCATATCTAAATCCTGCCTTCTTTAATTGCTGTGAAAAGATCATTTTTCAGCTTGTCGTAGCGTCGAGTAGCGCGAATCGCTAACACCATTAAAATCCACATTTGAAACCATTCGTGTATTGTCATAACTGCAATCTCTGCTAATGCTTTGCACTTGAGTATAGAAAAGATCCTTCCCAATTACACAAAGCAATAATCCACTCACTAATATTTTGTTGCTTCTGCTCATTACATCCCATGAAAGGAAATGTGATTTTTTTGCTTCGAGATTTGAAATGACTGAAAGGCTCTAGTCTAATATCCCAAACCTCACCAATTTCATTTGTTACATCGAAAGCCAACGCTTTTTGAGAAATCAAAGCAAAAAATATTTCCTGCTCTGATTGCATCTCTTTCTCTAATGATAACCCTAAAGGCTCACATTCCGCTTCGATACCAGCTAAGCGGCTTTGAAACTCAGCTACTACAGGTATAAATGGCCTTAGCTCAACTTTTTTGTATAGCTCTAAAAGTAGCATTACATTGCTCCTTAAAATTAGGCATGCCTAATTTTGAACACTGCCCTATTCTTGAAGTGATTAGTAATAGGTGTCGTAAAGCTCTCCACGTGATTGTGCATCTTCAGCTTCTTCACGCAACATAAATTCACCATCAGCGATAATATTGCCCATACCATCATTCAATTTATCTAGTTGCTCGTTTTCGTTCGACGACTGCTCATCGCTTGTAAATATACTTACCAGCAAGTAGATAGCCCCGACCAATACACACACAAACGTTTCAAGCATATTCATTCCTCCAAACTAAATTCGTTACAAAAGCTAAGTATTCCTTAGTATCTAGATTTAATTAAAGCTAAGAAACTCTTAGTTTTCAAGCTAAGAACAATAAATAATGAAAACTAATGACGAATCGCCATTTCCAAAACGATTAAAAGAGGCAAGAAAAGCCAAAGGGCTATCGCAAAAACAGTTGGGAATTTTAGCTGGAATGGATCAGTTTGCAGCATCTGCAAGAATGAACCAATACGAAAAAGGTGTACATTCTCCAGACTTTAAAACAGTGAAAGCTCTGGCTGATATTTTAGAAGTGCCAACTGCGTACCTGTTTTGTATCGAAGATGAATTGGCTGAAAGTATATTAACTTGGTCTGTGAGCTAATAAACTTAGGCATAGTAAACTTTTAAAAGGAGTTTTAATGAGAAAGCCCACAATCTCATTCTGGTTGTTAATTTTAGTCATTCTACTAGCTGTAACATGGATCTTTTTTCCCGAAGAGAACTTAGAACCAATAATTGTTTTAATGTTAGCAATCGTTAGTATCTTTCCACTTATTAGAAGTGACTTAATCCCTTGGTTTGAGCACATCAAACTTCAACATAAGAACTTCAAAAGCTTATCAGGCTCAAGCAAGATTAATGCATGTGAGCTAACTATCAGTGAAATACTCAATGGCAATATTTTGAAACTTAACCTGATTAAGCAAAAATTTCACCAGTACCCAACAAAAGTTTGCGCTTACTTTGAACAAACAGACCTGAGATTTAGGGTATATTTTGACAAGGGTCAATCGATTGAGTTACCTAAGTTCTTCAATGTTGGTTACGAAGAAGTAGATGAACCACCTTCATACCCTAAAAATACAAATGAATATATAGTTGCACAATTTGATATCGATGGTGATGGGATAGATGAACTTATATTAGGGGTAATTGATTGTGATGAACAAATACACAATGTGCAGCTGTCCGTTTATAAATTTCATCCGCCTCTTTTTGCAGAAGATCTTAATCGAATACAAAACTGGCAGAGTTTGGGAACACTCACAGCACACGGGATTATTGGGGCTGTAAAAATAGAACTTGAAAAGGGAGCTATTTGTATTCCTAGAAATCACCGAGACTTTTATTATAAGTGGACACTTGCTGACAGCAAATTTATAGCCTCAAAAATTATGTGCTGTGATACTTCACACGTTTAATGATCAGCTCCCCAAATATGTATACGTGATACTAAACCGCTCATGTCCAAGCTCACGGCTAATTATCATTCGTGCCTTGTAATCTAGTTCCCGCTCTTTGCCTACTAAATGCATACGACGTGGCCCCCCATTAGCAGGGCATTGCCAACCAGTTAGTTCTAGATAACGTTGACGGGCATAGTGATGCCGTAAGCCATGATTTTTGCTAAGGCCTACCTTATTAGTTTCGCGCTCATAGCGGCGCATTTGATCTACGTAGCGGTCTGTCGCGCGAATTAATGATGAGCGTGTAAAAGAGCGAACTTCATCAAGCAGAGAGCGCTGTGACTCTTTCAGGATAGGCAAGGAGCGGGGTTTACCACCTTTAGTCCATGAGCCTTTTAAGCGGATATAATTGCCTTGATCTGCATAGCTGACATTGAACTTTATCGCCTCTTCTCGGCGTAGCCCGAACTCTTGTTGTAAGCGCAGTGAAAACTTTACGTAAGGGCAATTAATTTGGGCATGCTTCTGCATATCTAGCTCCTTGGATTTCCCCAAAGGGCTATTGCGTACCTTATCAATACCATATTCATCATTAGTACGACCGACTACATTACGTTTACCGACTTTGTCTGCCCACCATCTAATGGCCGACATTCGATTTTTGATAGTCTTATTTGCAAGCTTTTGATCTTGCCAATGCTTTACTAAAGCATTTACGTGTTTAGGTTTTAACCCTTTTGCATCTTTTAACTTAAAGCCAAAGCCAAGAAGCTGTTTAGCAACAAGATTAAAAATGCTCTTTCTATTTTGGCGTGTAGCATGACTCCGCTCTTTATTATTAATGTTTAACTGATTTAGTGAGTATCCCAACTGGCTCATATGAACTCCTCAAAATTTAAGTGGAAGATAGAAAACCAAAACCGAAGATCAGGGGGCGTAAGCCAATAAAGGTAAGTTTTAAAGCCACTTAGTTAGTGCATAACTAAAAAAGTTGTCATAAGACACATGGGCTGGCTGATCAAAAGCAAACAAGCAAAGCGGCGCTGAGTCTGTTGATTCAAGGCGCAGACTATAGTGGTTTTGGTAGTTATTAATCTGGCTCTGTTGAGCCTGACAGCTACGGATGTAGCTCCTCTTGACGTGTCGAGGGCAGTTGGAAAACGCCCGTTTTCTTCTTTGCTCAAATTGAGCTAGTTCATATTTAAACTAGCATATTGATCTTAGATTGCAAGTAGCTATTTCTTCAAGTGGATGGCCTTCCCTCTTCTGGCCTTTCAATTTTGCGGTTGGATAATAGGTATCAAGGCATCATGAGCAGTGGCCTTGAGATAGGCGACTCTTTGAGTCGTCCCTACCTCTTCGAGTAGGTACGACTAGGAGTTAATCGGTTTTGCTAAGAGTTTTATGACCTCTTGATTTATATATTCAAGATCAAGAAAGTTACATATTGCAAAGTCATCAAAGTGAGCTTTTATAAACTGCCAAAACCTTTTCTCTTGAGGCGAAATTTCAAGCACTTTCAGAAGTAGAGTTATTACCAAATCTTCTGTAAAACCTTTTTCAACTTTACCTAGTCGAGCGCAGCTCAGAGTTGTGAAAATCAATTTAGTTCCGGCACTATCTGCAATAATGTTTCCAGAGAAAAGTTTGTGACGAATACCAGCTAAAACAAGTAGAGATAAAAGATTAATAAAGCTTTCACCATCTCGCGCATTTGGCTTCCACCCCTTAATTATTTGAGCTATTAATGATAAAGCATCCGATCTATTTGTACTGGCTAAACTAGTCAAAGTCTTGTATCTCACAGGGACATTAACATTCGCCATATTTAACAAGTACAAATTAGATTGTTGCTCATACAATGAAAGCTGATCTAAAGATGTTAAGTACAATTCATAAGCGTTAGCGAAAGTTAAGTCAGAGTCTTTGAATAACATTACAAAATTGTTATCAAAAGATAAGTAGTCATAGCCTAGCTGAGAGCATGCACATAAACTGGAAAACGTTGAGCTATCCATAAAATCTTCTAAATTCACAAGACCGATAGGTATGTCTTCTAGCTGGGTCTGGATGAGTGAAGTATTTTCTAATATAAATTCTACACCTTTTACTAATCTCTGATTTAAAATATGCTTCTCATTACTAAGTATAAGTTTGCCAGCTGGTCCCACGCTTGCTCGTAAGTGCTCCTTTTTTGAGTGTCCTAACCAACTCTCCAAAAGAGACTTGGTAATTGGGGTAATGAAGTAGTTTCGGTCTGTGAATGAGTGTGTTTCATAGAGACCTAATAGTGAAATAAAAGCCACACTGTATAAGTCTAGAATTAGGGTTTGTGAGGTAGAATCTGTTACTGGGATTTGATTTTTTATGCAATCTTTATCAATAAAAGTTTGAACAGCACTTTCAAAAGCATCTGTTTTTGATAGCCAGTATCCTTTTATTTGAATAGGTAATTGAGGATGTTTTTGGATTTCGTTCGGCTCTTTTTTCGGTTTGAGTTTAGAGATTAATTGAGCCACAGAGTCCGCTATATTTTTACTTTCGTCCGAAGACAACTCTAGTAGTTGAAATACATCAGAACCATCATTTTGCTGAGCTCTTATTTTAGGGGCAATTCTCCATGCTGCACCTAAAAATGGGGGAGCTATTTCTGTAATTGTAAATTCTTCTACACCGAATCGAACCGTATCATTCACAGTACATTGAAGAAGAGATTGAGCGTGAGGAGATTGCGAATCTAGTAGATTTCTATGCTTGCCATCATACCCATCAATTATTAGTTTTAATTTCTCTTCACCTTTAACATCTCTTAAAACATAACACGAGCGAATATTACCAACTGTAAGTGAGAAATCATATTCAACACCACTGAATGTCCCCTGAAGGGCAAAATTAGTAATCGCCTCAGAAATAATTTCAGGGTCCTCTATAAACCATTTAAGCACTATTGGCTCAATAAACTTGAATAAACCATTTTTCATGAGCGAAAATAAAATTCGCCAAGCGTCACTTGAAGGCTTATCGAAAAGAGCTGTTGGTATAAGATGGGGTAATTCGATAATTTTTGTCTTTGCGCCTGCTCTTTCATATGCAGATGTGAGTGTATTCCATAGAGATATGTTGTTCTTATACCTTTTAACTAGATTCTCAAGGGTATTAATCTCTGCATCTAGGTCACCATTGATCTGGTGTAGATTCACCCTGAGTGCCCAGCAGTTAAAATTCCAATCAGCTTCAGCTATGGAGCCAAGGGTTTTAGTTAGTTTACCGTATTGCTTTGTTTGGAAAAGGAGCTCTAAATAAAAATCATAGAGTGGTGAAAGCCAAGCTTCCTTTGGTAAGCAAAGCTCAATAAGCTTTATTGCTTGTTCAAATAACTTAAGCTTTTGTAACCCACCCGCTATGCTTAATAGAGTAGGTGGTAAAATTGTTTTTCCCGTCACTTCTAAATCTTGAATCACAGAGTTTACTAGGGTAATAGCGCAACTTGGCTCAGTTAAATTGTCATTAGAGATAAGTGTGAGCCTTAACTTACAGACACGTTTAGTAAACTCATCATCGCTATCTACATCGAGGCCTACATCTAACAATTTTCTAAGTTGCTCTTTGCTAAATAAGTCAAGTATGTTGTGATATTGAAGACTATTGAGCTTTAATTCTTCTTTTATTTTCTTTGTAATTGAAGCCTTGACATCAGAATTAGTCCTAACCTCCCGAAACTCAACCAACCCTTTATCACTAAATACATTAGGGTCACCAGATTTCATAAACTGTAGCTGTTCTCTGACGTCTTTAGGGAACTGGTTTAGAATATTGTCGTTAGCAAAGCATAGCTCAACTAATTCTCTGTCCTCACAATCAGTATGGTATAAGCAGGAACTAACTACGTTTATAATGTCACTATCAATTTCTTGATTATTTATATAATGCTTTGACTCTTCAATGACTTTATCAAGAACCTTTTTCTCGTTAAGGTCGATAATCCAGTAGTGTCGTTCATTCAACATTCTATTTAGTCTTGCAGCGCTGCAATGATAAGCTAGCTTTTTTACATGAGGGAGCTCATGAACTGCATTTAGTTTATCTATAACGGCAGCAGCATCATTTAATGCGCCAACTCTAAGATACCCATATGCAATGGCTATTAATGTGTCATCTGTCAGATCTAGACTATAAATGTCATAGAAACGCTGAATACTCTCAGAGTTTGCTAACCATCTTAGGAAAAAGTTATTTGTTAAATTTCCATTTGAAGAAGAGTCTTCATATCGCTCTAGTGCAGTGTCTAAATTCCCGTTAGCAACGTCATTCTTTAGCTGAGCCGTTATCAGAAGGTCTAATACAAAGGGGTTTTGGCAATAACTTTTATTCTCAACAAGTGTTTTAACGAACTCTGGCTCAGGAATTTCACTTGATAATACTTTTAAAGCTAATATAGCTACACTGGCTTCATGATTTAATGAATTTGTGGCCTCTAAAGTGTTGATAATGAGGTCAGCGTCATTTTGCTTACCCTGAGCTATAAAACTAATAGCATTAGATAGAGGTTTCCGAATGTTATCTGGGGCAAGTTCTATAACATGCTGAGTTACCTGCTGTAATTCAAAATTATTAAATTTATTGTCTTTGAAAGTAAGCTCGTTATTGCCCTTTCCATTATGCTTTTGAGATACATAGACGTTCCGCTCTTGCATATAGCGTTGACCTTAAAACTTAATATTTGCTTCGTTATTACCTATTCCAGAGTGGGTTTGATTTATAGTTACGTTTTGATTGGCCTTTGTTTTTGAGACTATATCTAAAACCTCTGGTAAGTTATTAAAGTATTTTTCGATTTTTCTTTCAGACCAGTCTTCATCTACTTGTGCTTCATTAGTCAAATTAACAATTTTTTCTAAATCAGAATCTGAAAGTAACCATTTCTGAAGGGCATTCTTTAATGAAGAGGTTGTGAGTTCAGCACCTTTTGAGATTAAGCTATATGTTGCAGATGCAAGTAGCGATACTGTGAATCCATCCATTTCGACTTCCTTTAATAAAAATAATATTTAAAGACATTATGTATACTCAACATATTACATGCTTTATGTTAATTTGGAAGTAGCACAGAGGTAGCACAGGGTAATTTCTGTTAGTAGGTGGTTACTTGGGAAGCTTGTAAAAATGGTGGCCCCTCCCAGACTTGAACTGGGGACC
>CEQE01054685.1_pt1 | contig 12527 bp, 11 predicted proteins | sample 356201 | NCBI WGS metagenome assembly CEQE01 (sample SAMEA2619970, study PRJEB7988) | marine metagenome | biome: marine biome (ENVO:00000447); feature: mesopelagic zone (ENVO:00000213) & marine oxygen minimum zone (ENVO:01000065); material: "saline water (ENVO:00002010), including plankton...
AATAGTTTAGAAGATTTTGCAAATATTCAATCTACTGGAAAAATTGCTATGAAACTGGATGTAGATGATAAAATAATAGGTGTAAAAATTTGCAGAGAAGATCAAGATATAATTTTAAGTACTCGATTAGGCAAATGCATAAGATTTATGTCTAAAAAATTAAGAATATTTAAAGGTAGATCTTCAAAAGGTATTAAAGGTATAGAGTTAGGAACTGATGATAAGGTAATATCATTATCAGTTTTAGATGCAGTTGATATAAGTCCTAAAATAGCAAAAAATCTGCTTAAAAATGGATCAGCTGACAAAGCCAAAAGATCAGAAATAATAGCGAAACAAAAATATATTTTATCTTTAACGGAGAATGGTTTTGGTAAAAGAACATCATTTTATGATTATAGAGTTACCAATAGAGGAGGAAAAGGCATTATTGGAATTGTTACTTCCTCTAGAAATGGAAATGTGGCAGCATCTTTTCCAGTCAACGAAGGTGATGAAGTTATTCTATCAACCGATAAAGGAAAAGTTATAAGATGTGCGGTCAAAGAAATTAGAACTGCTGGCAGAAACACTCTTGGTGTTAGAATTATTAAGCTTTCTGGCGAAGAAAAAGTTGTGTCAGCAATTAAAATAGATGATAATTTTAATTAATTTTTATCTATGAATAAAATTGGTATTTATCCAGGAACTTTTGATCCTATTACAATAGGACATATAGATATAATTAAAAGATCTTTAAAAATAGTTGATCAACTAATTGTTGCTGTGTCAAATAGCAATTCAAAAGATTATTTATTTACTGTGGATGAAAGAGTAGCTATAATAAAGAATTCACTTTATAAAGATTTAAAACTTAAATCACAAAAAATAAAAATATTATACTTTAATAGCTTAACTACCACTTTATGTTTAAGACACAAAGCCACGATCATATTTAGAGGATTAAGAGCTGTTTCAGATTTTGAAGATGAATTTCAATTAGCTGGAATGAATAGGCAACTAAATAATAAAATAGAGACTGTATTTTTAATGTCTGACCCAGATAATCAAGTCATTTCATCAAAACTTGTAAAAGAGATAGCAAAATTGAATGGAAAGATAGATAAATTTGTAACAAAAAGTACCAAGATATCATTAAAAAAAAAATATGATTAAAAAAATATTATTTTTTTTTATATTTATTTTATTCACTAACCAAACTTATGCAAAGGAAAATATTATGATTTTAAAACTAAAAGATGGAGATGTTATAATTGAATTATTTAGTGATATAGCTCCTAATCATGTTAATAGATTTAAACAGCTTGCTAAAGAAAAAAAATATGATGGTGTAGTTTTTCATAGAGTTATAGATGGCTTTATGGCACAAACAGGAGACGTTCAGTTTGGAAATTCTACATCAGAAAACTTTGACATTCGACGAGCTGGTACAGGAGGCTCAAAGTATCCCGATTTAAAAGCTGAATTTAGTGATATGCCGCACGATAGAGGAACATTATCAATGGCTCGTTCCAACAATCCAGATAGCGCTAATAGTCAGTTTTTTATTTGTTTTAAACCAGCATCACACTTGGATAGACAGTATACGGTTTTTGGAAAAGTAATTAAGGGCATGGAATTTGTTGATTTAATAAAAAGAGGAGAGGGTTCTAATGGAGAAGTGAAGGATCCAGATAAAATTATAAGTTTGACTGCAAAATAATTTCAAAAATTTATGTCCAAGGATAAATTTTCTTTCAATCTATTGAAAGTAGATGGCGCTGCTCGCGTAGCTAAAATTAATACACATAGAGGTATAATAGATACCCCCACATTTATGCCAGTCGGCACACAAGGAACAGTAAAATCAACTTTTATTGAGGATATAATAATGGCTGGCTCCCAAATAATTTTATCAAACACCTATCATTTAATGATTAGACCTGGACATAAAAGGATTCAAAGAGTGGGAGGTCTTCACAAATTTATGAATTGCAAACTTCCTATATTAACGGATTCAGGTGGTTTTCAAATTATGTCATTGTCTAAGTTGGTTAAAATTGACAAAAAAGAAGGTGCTATTTTTAGATCTCATATTGATGGAAAAAAATTTGTTTTAAGCCCAGAAGAAAGTATTAGAATTCAAAAAAATTTAAATTCTGATATTTTAATGGTGTTAGATGAATGTCCTAAACTTACTAATGATAAAAGCAAAATTAGCAAATCTTTGAATCTATCTCATAATTGGGCTGAAAGATCAAAAATTGAATTTGGCATCAATACTAAAAAAGCTTTGTTTGGAATTGTACAAGGTGGAATTTACAAAGACTTAAGATTAGAAAGTTTAAACAAATTAAAAAAGATTAATTTTGATGGATATGCACTAGGTGGATTAGCTGTTGGCGAAACTCAAAAACAAATGTTCAAAGTTCTTGATAATATAGTTCCTTTTATGCCAAAAAATAAACCGCGTTATCTAATGGGAGTAGGGACACCTTCAGATATATTAGGTGCAGTTAAAAGAGGAATAGACATGTTTGATTGCGTAATACCAACTAGATCAGGAAGAACAGGACTAGCATTTACATGGAAAGGTAGGTTAAATTTAAGAAACTCTAAATATAAGACAGACGATTCTCCTATTGACGAAAATATGAATATTAGAAATCTTAATGCTTATTCTAAGAGCTATATTAATCATTTAATTAACTCTAATGAAATTTTAGCTTCTATGATTTTGACCATGAATAATCTAGTTTTTTATCAGGATTTAATGAAAAAAATTAGAGAAGCCATCAAAAATAATGCTTTTGATGTTTTTTATAAGAAATATATCAATGTAATTTAGTTCTTTAAACTATATGCACTTGAAAAAAATTAAAAAGAATATAGTAATACTATTTCAAGGGCCGTTAGCTCAGTTGGTAGAGCACTTCCCTTTTAAGGAAGGTGTCATTGGTTCGAATCCAATACGGCTCACCATAACTAGACATAATTTCAAGAGGAAATTATATAACATTGATTAATGTCTTAAAATTATTGGATTTAAAGAAAAGAAGATCAAATTACATATTTAATTTATTTTTATTTTTTTATCTTATCGTTTCTCTTTATTTATCAGTAAAGACTGGCATCACTGCTGATGAATTAGAAGATCAGTACAAATGGTCACTTAGTCTTAATGCGATAAAAGATTTTTTCGGTCATGATAATAATGGTTATCAAAATTTATATAATTATATTTGGAAATACCATGGAATGGGTTTTCACTACTTCTCCCATATATATTTATTAATAGCTGGTTTCTTTGTACAATTTGGAAAATTTCCTGAAGAAATATCTACAGTTTTATTAAACCACACTTTAATTCTTATAACTTTTTTCTTATCAGCTATATATGCCAAAAAAATAGTTAACCTATTAATAAATGATGAATTCTTCAGCAATATTTTTTTAATTTTCTACCTATTCTATCCCTATCTACTTGGTCATGGATTTTACAATCCAAAAGATATGCCGTTTTTATTTGTTTGGATTTTAGCAACGTATATAAGCATTAGTACCGTTCTCAAAATTCATAGAAGTAGAAAAATATTAATATCAGATATTTTCCTTCTTTCTTTTATTACGGGATTTTTATTTTCAATAAGAATTTCGGGTATCTTAATACTGTTACAATATTTTATATCATTTATAATTGCATCAAGATCTTTGAATTTATCATTATATAAAATCATAAAACTTTATTATTTAAAAATATTTTTATTCACTTTCTTAACTCTAATAATCACAATTATTTTTTACCCTATTCTTTGGGAAAACCCCATTTTATTAATTGATGTTATTAATCACTTCAGAGACGTTCCGTATGGTGTCTGTACTTTAACATTAGGAAAATGTATGGATGCGTTGAATTTACCATCTAGTTATATTTTCATATGGTTATTTTTTAAGTTACCACTTTTGTCATTTATTGGATTATTGGCATTTCCATTGACTGAAAAAAAGATTTTTGCTGAATCTGCTCGACAAGTAATTTTAGGATCAATTTTATTAACAATAATTTCTATTATTTTTTTATTAATCTTTTTTGAAGCAAATATATATGATGAATTAAGACACATCTTATTTTTATTTCCTTTAATATTAATTGTGAGTTTTACTAGTGTTTACTTCTACTCAAAAAAATTATTATTATATATTTCATTTATTTCAGTATTTATTTTCTCAATACAAAATATTAATATGTATCCTTATCAATACACGTGGTTTAATTTATTTGGCAATTTTATAAATATTAATAATAACTTTGAAATTGATTATTGGGGAGTAAGTGGTAGAAATATTGCAAAAAAAATAAATAATAACGAACAATTATCTGATTACAAAGATAGATGCATTTATGTTGCGCCCAAACATATTATAGAACCTTTCATAAGTGACGATTTTAAGTGCATAAAACCTTTTTTATCAATATATCCCAAGAGTACAGAACAATATATTTTAGTTAAGTATATGAGGAATCTAAGAAGAGAAAATCCCGATAATTGCGAATTAATTTTTGAAGAAAGTTATAATTTAAATTTATTTAAGAATAAGTTGAAGTTGGGTGAAGTCTTTTTATGCAATTAAAATTATTAATTAAAGAGCATAACTAGCTAACTCAAAATAAAAAAAATGAAATTTTATACAATCTTTAAATTTTTTATAGCAAGAATAATTTTTCTCATTTTATCAGGAAACAAAAAAGCTAAAGAGTTGAAGGTTAAAAGAAAAAATATTAAATGGAGTTTTTTACTAAATGATGCATTGGGTCTAAGTTTGTATTTATTTGGTAGTTTTGAAAAAAAAAATATCACATGCTTTTCAAAATTCTTAAAGAAAGATACGGTAGTAATTGACGTCGGTGCCAATATAGGTTTATTTTGCATTCCTTTTTATAAAGAATATTCAAAATTACTATCAAAAGTTTATGCGATTGAACCGGATCATAGAAATTTTAATTTGCTGCGAAAAAACATAAATAATAATCTTCTCCAAAATAAAATTTTACCTAAGAATTTATTAATAGCTTATGATAAAAGAATCAATCCTGTTTATAGCCACTATCCCCTTGTAAAAAAAAAAGTGGCAAAAAATATTTTCAATTTATTTGAGAAGGGAAATATTAAAAATTCAATAAAAACTTCACTTGATAAAATAAAACTTAAGAAATCAAAAAATTATGTTTTAAAAATTGATGTTGATGGAAATGAATTTCAAGTGATAAAAAGTGCTAAGCTTTTTATTAAAAAGGAAAGACCAATGATCTTATTAGAAATTACTAGATCATTTTTAAGTAAAAACCAATTTAAATATATAATTAACTTTCTTAATAAAAATAATTATAATTTAATTTTGTTTAATAAATTAAAAATGAGTCCCAAACTAATTGAATTTGATTTTAGAAATTTTGGAACAGATTATTTATTTATTCATAAAAATGATTATTGATTCAATCTAGAGTTTGGATTTAGTAAAGTTTAATTTAAATATACGATATGCTGATATACAAATCGTTAGCATATTCAGAAAATAGAAAAAGCGTCTTTTCATTTTTGTTTCCCCAGAGACTCTTTCATAATATCTTACCGGCAAATCAACCAATTTATAACCGTAGTAAACTGATGAAAAAATAATATTAAAATCACCCCATATGTCTCTAAAGTTATTAGTTTTTCTAAATTCTTCAAAAACCTCCCAGTCAGATTTTTTGAAACATTTCGTGCCACATAATGTATCTGTAATTTTGGTGGATGTTATATGTGTAACTAATTTTGCAAAAAAATGATTTCCAAAATAATTAATCAATTTCATAGATCTACGTTGAGGTCTGTAAATAAGTCTGCTTCCGTTAATCAAATCTCCATTTCCAATTGAAATTGAGGAATAAAATAAGTTTAGATCTTCCATTCTAACAGCTAGATCCGCATCCACTATTGCACAATAGTAACCATCTGCATTTCTCACCCCTAAATCAACTGCTCTAGATTTACCTTCACCATTACCATTAATTATCTTTATATTTAATTCTTTATTTTTTTCACTTTCTATAATCATATTTTTATTTGTTGAATCAGAGCTGCGATCATCAACAAAAACAATTTGATATGGGAAAGAAATCTTTAGCTTTGCCTCCTCTAAAATTTTAGAAATATTTCCTTCTTCGTTTCTGCAGGGTATTATTAAAGACATTATTTTTTTTTCATTTACAGTTTTTGTTCTTTTTCTCAAGTAATAGATTTTTGCAAAACTGAACAATGATAAAAAAGGAAAAATATTTATAATAGTCGATAGAAATTGTGTAACAAATGGAATTTTAAACGGTAAGGAGATGTCACTAAGTTGTGACGATATTTCGTAATTTGTACATTGAAGAAAAACATTAATAAAAGTATTCCTAGAAAAAAAAACAGATTCCTCAAAACTGTTGATTAAACCAAAGGAAGAAAAAAAACTAAAAATTAGTTTCCAAGATTTTGAACAATAATTTATTATTATCTTTGTATCTTCATTTAATATTTTATCTAATTTGTCCAGAAAACCTACAAGATTAGTAAAATTATTCAAAGGTGTAAGTATTACAACTATTTTAATCTTTTTATTTCTTTCTAAATTATTTGAATTTATCAAGTCGTTAATTTGCTCTTCACTATTGATAAATGTAATTAAATTGTTGTCTATAAAAACTTTAGGTATTCTTTTAACAATTGTATCCCTTAAAGTTTTTTCCCATTTTCTTCTTAAAAAACTTTTATTTGCAGCCTCTAGAATATTTTTTTTCTCATTAAAAGAATTCATATTTTTTTCAAAAATGATATAACAGATATTGATTTTATCTTTAAATGAAAAAAATGCCCATTGCAATTATAACTGGTTCTGGTGGTTTAATAGGTGCTGAATCTGTAAAGTTCTTTTCTAAAAAATTTGATAAAATCATCGGTATAGATAATGACTCGCGTCGATATTTTTTTGGTAAAATTGCTTCCGTCAGAGCAAATATCGTTTTTTTAAAAAAAAAGATTAAGAATTACACCCACGAACATATTGATATACGTAATAATAAAAGAATAGAAAAAATTTTCAAAAAATACAGAAAAAACATTAGCTTTATTTTACATTGTGCATCTCAACCCAGTCATGACTGGGCAGCTAAAGAACCTTTTACAGATTTTACAATAAATGCTGTTGGCACACTTAATATTCTAGAAAATATGAGAAAATATTCTCCAAAAGCAAAATTAGCATTTTTATCAACTAATAAAGTATATGGCGATAGACCAAACCTGCTACCATTAATAGAGACTAAAAATAGATACGAGATATCAAAAAAACACAAATATTTTAGAAAAGGTATTAATGAAACAATGAGTATAGATAATTCTAAACATTCGTTATTTGGTGCAAGCAAATTGTCCGCCGATATTTACTGCCAAGAGTACAATAAATATTTTGGTCTTAAAGTAGGCATATTTAGAGGAAGTTGCTTAACAGGCCCATTACATCGTGGTGCTGAACTACATGGATTTTTGAGTTATTTAATTAAAGCTGCGAAAAAAAAAAAAAAATACTATATTTTTGGTTATAAAGGAAAACAAGTTAGAGATAATATACACTCGGAAGATGTAGTTCAGGCACTTTGGGAATTTTATAAGACAAAAAATAATAGCGGCATTTATAATATTGGAGGAGGAAGACTAAACAGCTGTTCTATTTTGGAAGTTATCGACTTATTAAAAAGAAAACACGGTTTAGTTACAAAATATGAAATGATCAAAACAAATCGATCAGGTGATCACATTTGGTATATATCAGATAATTCTAAGTTTAAGATTTTGCATAAAAATTGGAAGATAAAAAGAAATCTGAATAGTATAATTTCTGAGATTGTGGAAAATTAATTTTTTTCTACACTATTAATTTCTGATTTAAGCTTATTAAAGAATTTATAAATTAGAACTCTATCATCTTCTTTTAACATATTTTCCTTTTCCAAGCCTTTTCTCATTTCTTTTCTTAATTTATTTACTAAATCTTTTCTTCCTTGTTCATCTGTAAATTTATCGATATTTTCAACTATGGGATCAATTCTTTTCCCAATTGTAAATTCAAAACCAATTATAAATAAAAAGGCAATAATAATAGTTTTATAAATAAATCCTCTCATGATAAATCAGATTTTATATAAAATTAATTGTTTTTTAAAGATTAGATTTTTTAATTTGGTGCAATCACACATTTCATTAATTATATACTATTATCAAATATAAAGTCAGTTAAAAAAATAGATTTAATTTTTTAGCTCTTCACATGGTAGTAATAAATAACCATCTAGTATTTCACTTATTTCAATTTTTTTAATACAATTTTTACTTAAGCCTGTTTCAAAAACTTCATCGCTTTGCCAAAGCGGTTTAATTACATAAGCTATTTTAATTTTGTTTTCTTTAAGTTGGTTAATAAGCAACTGCTTATATTTTTTAAAATACTTTGACTTCTTATCTTGATGAACTACATGGTTAATAAACCAAACCTGACTTGGTGAAAAATCATATGATGATAAAATTACAGATATAAATTGATAATCAGTAATTATACTTTTATTTCTTTTATCTTTCTTAATAATATCGATTACTTCTAATAATTGTGATATTTCTTTTTTTGGATCATTGGGTCGCAAGCATGATATCCATTTTAGCCCACGTAATTTATTATCTAATATTTTTGCATCTACAGCATTTTCCATTTTAACTTTTCTTAAATCCATAAAATCTCTTTTGTGAATATATTTATAGCCATAATGTGCAGTTGAAGAAAAAGTTAAAAATATTAAAAAATATAAAATATAAGTTTTATTATTAAAATGTTTTAAGTAATAAATATGCGAAAAACCAGCCAAAATAGGGATTATGAAATATATAAATATTCCGTTAACCGTCATCAGCTGATGAGCGATTAAGGCATATGAGGAACCTATTAATGATAATGTAATTAAAAATTCATTATTTTTAAGATATTTTAAATTAAGGATTAAGCTTTTAATACTTACAATTATAAGGATGATAGAAGATAAGTGGATTAGCTTATATCGTAAAAATATTCTTGAAAATTCTAGCGGAAAAAGAAAATGATCATATCTTACTTTACCTATTGATAATGGAAACGAAATATATTGATCATAAAAAGATATTAGTGAGATTTTACTAGCAAATAAAACTATCAAGAAAATAGATATAATGACTGCTGATCCCAAAATTCCATAAATAATTTTATTAATATCAAAATTAAAAATGAAATAAATAATAGATAAAAATCCAATTATTAAAAAGATATAGCCCGTTGGAGTTTGTTTTGTTAAAAATGCCATTAGGAAAAAAATAGGTAATAAAAACCAATAGATTTTCGAATTTGTTTTTAAAGCTAAAATAAAGCAATAAATCGAGATTATTGAAATAATAGAAGCATGCTGCTCGACAAATGGAGTTCCAGCTGAAGGATAAGCTAAAATTGAAACTAATAAAGCATAGAAAAAACAAAAATGTACATTTAGTTTTAATTTATAAAACGTATAAAATGTGGTTATAGAAATTAAAAAATTAAATATAGAAGCGTGGAAAACATAACTAAACCATGAAACACCAAATATTTTAAAAAGGAGAGCTTGAGAGTAAGCAATGAACGGTCCCGATATTGTCCAATAATCTTTAAAAGGATAATGGCCATTTAAAACATCATAACCTGAATTAAAAAACCAAAAACTATCAATAGGACATACTCCTAAATTTCCATAATATTGATTAAAAGAAATTGAAAAAAAAAGCAAAATTATAAAGTAAAATATTTTTTCTCTTTTTTTAAGATTAGCTAAAAATGTAGAATACATAAAAATATTTTAATTTTATTTTTCTTTTTTAATAAACTAAATAGATATTGTATCAATATTTTCAATAAATTTAAGATAATTATCTAAATGCTCTTTTTTGTTATTTTTGGAGATAATAATAATTATCATATTGAAAATCAGTATAAGCAAAATTGTTATCAAAAATATAAAGTTATTATAAAGAAGATTTATTAAAATTAGAAAAGAGATATATAAAGCTGAGAAAAAATATACTCTCTTTTTAAATATAGATATTATTCTTAAACTGTGAAACATTAATTTAAATAGATTCATCTTAGTTTCATCAGTATATCTTTTTTTCCTTTCATAAAATATTGGTTTAATGTCTGTATAATTGTTTATGATTGCAGCTGGATACGCTCCCCACAAATCTCCACTTGATAACAATTTTTCTAATTTGTCTGAATTAATTAAACTGTAATTTCCAAATCTTATTTTTTTCCCAGTAATTAATAAAGTGAACCAATAATGTATTTCATACATAAGCTTAAAAATAATTTTTTCATCTCTTTTGGTTCTATTTATAGTTATTATTTTATTTGGAGTTTCTTTTGATGAATTTATGATTTTTTTTAATAATTTAGGATCATCCTCACCGTCAGCATCCATTATTATTATATTTGTCTTATTTTCACCAGTAGATAGATATTTTAATCCAATTGCCAAGGCTCTTTGACTACCAAGATTTTCTCTTAAATTTAATATTTTTATGGAATTTATTTTTTTATAATTTTGATTTTTGATCGAGTGTTTTGTTGTTGAATTATCATTTAAAACGATTACATCAAATATATCTGTAAACGATTGTATTTCTTGATCAATTTGTTCCAGCAAAATGTTTAAACTATTCCAATCATTATATAAGGGTATTAAAAAATTAAATTTTATCATAAATAAATCTTAAAATAATATTTTATTCATTATGTCTATGGATTAAATATCTATTTGCATGATGGTGAGCACAATTTTTTATACAATTATTATCTAATATTAATTTTTATTATCGTCAAACTACCATATTATCTTTCAAAGTAGCAAGATTAGTTCAGGCATGTTAATGTTTTAATTAGAATTTTATGAAAATGAAATTTAAAAAATATTGGAGAAAAACAAGCTTAAAAAACAAAAAGGATGGAGATTTTCTTTTAAAACAGATTGAAAAATCAAAACCAAAAAATTTTTTAGAAATAGGGGTCTTTCATGGTGTTACATCAAGAAATGTTTGCGAAATTTTACATCTTATTCATGGCGACGATTTTAAATTTACAGGTATAGATTTGTTCTTGGATGAAAAGAATCGAAAAACATTAAAAGATGAACATCTACCCAAAACTACTTTTTCAAATCCATTAAAGACAATATATTATGATTTCATAATTAAATCTAATCCATACAATATTGAATCAGTAAATAAATTATTAAAAAAATTTAGTAAAAATATAAATATAATCAAAGGCGATTCTAATGAAGTGTTAAAAAAAATTAATCTAGACAAAATAGATTATGTATTTTTGGATGGCGGTCACAAATACGAAACTGTAAAAAATGATTTAGAAAATTTAACTCAAATTGTTAATAATAATGGCATAATACTTTGTGATGATTATGATCTTTCATATGCACCTGGAATAAAAAAAGCAATTGATGAGTATGTGCAAAATAAAAATTACAATTTAAAAATTCTTAATTTTAGATTTGCTGAAATAACTAAAAAAATCTCGTAATTTATATTTCTTATTTATTATATTTATCTTTATCAAATTGTCTTTAGGGGAGGGTATTCAATAATAATTTCTGGAATCCAATTCGTTAATGAAATTATTCTTCTATCACTTGAAGGATGTGTGCTCATCCATTCAGGGGGTTCTTGACCTTTGAACTCTTTTTTCATTCTTTCCCATACTTTTATTGATTCTCTTATATCGTATCCAGATAGAGAAGAAAAAATTAAACCCAAATAGTCAGCTTCTCTTTCCTGTTTTCTCCCAAAAGGATTATCAATACCAAATGTTCTTAGCATTCTCGCCACATCAACCCCAGTAGTTCTTTGTGCGTTAGAAACTGCTCCTCCAGTAAATATATCTAATGCGGCTGTTCCAATATTTAAAACTAAAGCTCGACTTGCTCTTTCAACAGAATGCTTGGCTACGGCATGTGCAATTTCATGACCCATTACAACTGCTAAACCATCTCTATTTTTAGTAATTTTTAGAAGACCAGAATAAACGGCAATTTTACCTCCAGGCATACACCAAGCATTTTTTATTTTGTCATTATCTATAAGAATATATTCCCATTGAAAATTATTTGTAGGATTTATTACATTTATTGATTCAAAATACGCACTTATGGCATTCTCAGTTCTCGTTCCTATATCTTTAATTTCTTGAAGTTTATTTTTATCAGAACTTAATTTTGTTTTTCTTTTTACATTTTCGTATATTTGTGCAGCTTGTCTATTTAATGTATGTTCTGGCAATAATTTTAATTGTTTTCTATCAGTTATTGGTGCTGTAGAACAAGAACTAATCATTAAAGAACAAGTACAACAACCAAAAATTTCAAGAAATTTTCTTCTATTTATGTTATTAATTTTATTCATTAT
>CEQE01073031.1_pt1 | contig 12527 bp, 14 predicted proteins | sample 356201 | NCBI WGS metagenome assembly CEQE01 (sample SAMEA2619970, study PRJEB7988) | marine metagenome | biome: marine biome (ENVO:00000447); feature: mesopelagic zone (ENVO:00000213) & marine oxygen minimum zone (ENVO:01000065); material: "saline water (ENVO:00002010), including plankton...
TATTCGGTTTATAAAAAGTCTGATAAAATTTAATGACCTGTTCTCTTGTAATCTGCTTGATAGAAGAAGGGTTTCCGAGTATCGTCAGGTTATAAGGGGTACCCTTAAAAAATTTTCTCTTAAAAAACTCGTCAGCCCAGTAATAATCATTAGCGCTGCTTCTCGCTAATTCGTTAAGGATAATGCCTTTCTCTTTTTTAAATTTATTTTCCGGAAAGATGGAGTAAAAAAGCATATCTGACTGAAGATCTAAAGCCTTTTCAATAAAATCCTTCTCCACCAGCATAATATAATTGGTGTAATCCCTGTCTGTATGGGCGTTATTATAAATCCCATAATAATCCTGCTCGCTATAGAGCTGTTCCTGGGTTCTGCTTGTAGTGCCGTTGAAAAGGAGATGCTCCAGCATGTGGGATATTCCATTGACATCTTTGGTTTCATTCACGGATCCCGCGTTTACCGTAACTACCGAAGAGATCATAGGGGAAGAGTGATTTTCTATAAGTATAAGGCTTAAACCATTTTTAAGCTGAGTGACAGTCACGTTTTCTTTCGATTCCCGTGCTTCCAAACTTCCATTCAAAAACAGGGTAAAAAAAAGGGTGAAGACAATTAGTTTGTTCATTATTTGATATTAAAGATACATTGTAATCATGTCAAGAAGCCGCTTCATCTATCTGCTTGGAGCAAGCGAATAAAATGGTTATAATTAAAACCTGTGAAGACTTCGAAAGATATTAAATATGACGCGCTGCTTATGGTGGCGGATAGTGAAACTAACGCGAATATCTTGTATGCCACGCGTTTTTTTGTTCCTGATCCGGTAATCTATTTTCAAATCAAAAATAAATCGACCCTGGTCCTTTCAGATCTGGAAATAGACCGGGCAAAAAAAACCGCTTCAGTTAACCATATCCTCTCTATAACTAAAATTACAAATCAATTAAAGAAAAAAGGGATAAAAAAATCAGGAACCGTAGAAATAATTAATCATATTTTCAAAGAACGAAAAATCTCCTCTGTTCTTGTGCCAACAAACTTTCCCATTGAAATAGCTGATGGCTTGAGAAAAAAGAAGCTCAAAGTACACTTCAAACCGGATCCTTTTTTTAAATGCCGTCAGATGAAATCTTCGCGAGAAGTGAGACATATAAAAGAATCGTTAAAGGCGGCGGAAAAAGGAATGGAGGCTGGAATTAATTTGATTAAAAAATCGATTATCGGTAAAGATGGTTTTCTGTATATGGATAAAATCAAACTAACATCTGAGCTGGTAAAAGCAGAGATTAATTCCACAATCATGAAGATGGGCTACCTTCCGAGCCATACCATTGTTTCATGCGGAAACCAGTGTTGCGATCCGCATAACGAAGGTTCAGGAGCATTAAAGGCCAACAATTCGATTATATTTGATATATTTCCCCGCTCTCAAAAATCAGGGTATTTCGGGGATATGTCCAGGACCGTAGTAAAAGGAAAAGCTTCAACCCGACTTAAAAAGGCGTATAAAACTGTTTTGGAAGGGCAGCAGATAGCTTTAAAAAAAATCAAAGACGGAGTTGACGGCAAGGACGTTCATAATGCGATTCAGGATTTTTTTAAACAAAAAGGGTTTCCCACCCGCAAGGGAAAAAAACGGATGGAAGGTTTTTTTCACGGCACCGGACATGGGCTCGGGTTGGATGTCCACGAACATCCTCGTATCAGCATAACATCCTGCATGTTAAAAGCAGGGCATGTGGTCACCGTGGAACCGGGGCTTTATTATCCCGGCATGGGAGGAGTCCGTATTGAAGATGTAGTGCTGGTAACAAAAACAGGCATGAGAAAGCTGACGCAGTATCCTAATTTTTTAGAGATCTCTTGACCATCGAACTTTTTAATTGGGAAACTGCGGTTCCAAAAAAATCTCCTTCTTCTTATTAGCGCCTCTGAAAACGTCCAGTGTTTTTGGAATATTTTTTTTAATCTCTTCTAATGAAAATTTTGTGTTTATAAGCGTTAAGCCCCATTCCGGATCATATATTCCAATCATCAACCTGTGATCGGGTAGAATCTGTACGACAATAAATTTTCTTATGGCGTATTTCTTTTGAACTTCGAGGGGCATCATGTATGTCGAATTTTCTCCTTTTGGTCCAAACCTCATCACTGCTTTTCCGGATTCGACAGGCTCAAAATCTATGGACTTTAGATAGGTATCCAGTTGGGGAGAGGATATTCGCTTTGGAAATACTACGATACCATAGTTTTCATAATTTTTGTGAAGCTCATATTCAATGTCGTTCTGAGCAAAACAGGGACTAACAGAAAACAAACATATTAGAAGGGAAAAGAAGTAAAAACTCTTGTTATTCATAAACCACCGGCTCAAGAAGAAAGTGCAACACTAAAAAATCGAGTGTATTCCTTCGTTTCACTCAGGACAGGCTCCCAGCCAATTATAGAGATTCTTCGCGGATTTTGCACTGAGCGAAACGAATGTACTCAGAATGACAGGCAAAGGGGTCAGAATAGCAGGCAAAATGTTCATAAATGTCAAGAGTCGATGGACATTTTTCCCGTTCTTGCAAAAGCCTGTTATGAGCTTTATGAAGGAAGGGGATTAAAAAGATGTGTCACCCCATCAGCTATTTAAGATATTTCCTTTTATTATCGGTGGCATAAAATCCAGGGCCATTGAGGTGAAAAGTCATTTTATTATAGACTTTTTGCACATCTTCACCGCATTTTTCGCATTTTTCTATTGGTTGGTCGTTAATACTTTGCAATACCTCCGTAGTTGTTTTGCATTTTTTACATTCATATTCATACATTGGCATAAGAAAAGCACCTCCCTATCGTTATATTTTATACTATACCTTCTCCCGAGACACAGTAACGACTTTTTTCGCGCACAGGGAAACAAACTCCTGAAAGTTATTAATAGATTTAATTCTTCTGATCAACTCCTCTGAAAACATCCAGTGTTTTTGGAATATTATCTACAATTTCTTTTAATAAATATTTCGTTTCCGGAAGCGTTAAGCCCCATTCCGGATCATATATTCCAATCATCAATTCATCATCTTTGGGCAATAGCCGGATAATAATAAATTTTTTTATGTCGTGTTTTTCCTGAAGCTCCTGGGGCATCATGTATGTTTCCGCTTCCCCCTTGGTTCCCTTTCGCCTTACAGCCTTTCCTGATTCGACAGGCTCAAAATTCATGCCCTTTGCATAGCTGTCCAGGTCAGAAGATATAATATTCTTTGGAAAGACCACAATCCCAAAGTTTTCAGAATTTTTATAAAGCTGGTATTCAATATCGTTCATGGCAAAACATTTACAAGGACTAACAGAAAACAAGAATATCGATAAAAAGTATTACTCTTTTGAAGCTCCCCGAAGCAAGCTACGGGGAATGCGCTCGCTAAACACTTTCATTAAACAAGGTTAACGTAAATCTGAACTCAAAGCAAGAGAGATATTGATGAAATAAAAAGATGACGACGCGCTTAAGCGACGGAAATGAGAATCCCCGATTATAAGGAAGGATTTACTCATTTCATTAATCACCCCATTCTTGCGCTGATTCCCAGACACTAAACTCTGATTTTTTAACAGGGTTCCTCTCATAGCCTCTCGTATGTTTCATTTCCAGGCTGTTAAACTTTACTTGATTTATCGCTTCGCGCAATGCCTGTCGCGTGAACGAGGATCGTGTAGTCTTAAGTCTTTTTACAACCTTATCGACAGCATATAGTAATTCATCGTCTAAAGTCATTTGAACTGTTTTCATAGTGACCTCCATTTATATGTGGATTTCTATAGCTATAATAATCCACATATCATAGAAAGTTAAGAATTATTGAGGAGAAAAATGTGAGGATTCTCGGACAGCCTAATTTGCTTGAAGAAAAAATATCCAGTTCATTCTGTCAACGAATTTCTGCTGTCTCTGCGGTCTCCGCGGTAAATAATTACACACCCCTTAATCCCCTCTCAAGAGGGGAATTTCTTGAATAAAAAAAATTCCCTTCATCCTATCCGGAATTCTTTATCGCTTGACTACTATTGCGTCAATAATTATAGTGAATCTCATGAAAACCAGTATTGAAGGGGAATTGGATAAGGTTGTTTATACGAACGAGGACAACGCCTTTACTGTAGCCCGGTTAAAGCTTAAGGGAGAAGTAATTCCGGTGACAATTGTAGGGACCCTGGTTTCCCCCAAAGCAGGTGAATTGCTAAAGGTTGAAGGGGAATGGACAGAACATAAGGTCTATGGCCGCCAGTTTAAAATCGATTCGGTTCTTCCTATGGAACCCACTACTTTAACAGGTATCAAAAAATACCTGTCTTCCGGGATGATAAAGGGCATCGGTCCGGTTACGGCTAAAAGACTGGTGGATAAGTTTGGTAAAGATACGCTGAGTGTTATGGACAAAAACCTTTCCCGGCTGAATGAAGTGGAAGGAATAGGGGCAAAAAGGATTGAAATGATCCAAAGTGCGTGGGACGAGCAACGTGGCGTCCGGTCTATTATGATCTTCCTGCAGGGGCATGGTATCAGTGCCACTTATGCCACCAAGATATACAAGCAGTATAAGAAGAAATCGATTCAGGTGGTTAAGAAAAATCCTTATCAATTGACTTCGGATATTTTTGGTATCGGGTTTAAGGTTGCGGACCGTATCGCGTTCAATCTTGGAATTGACCCGAATTCTCCGTTGAGGGCGGAATCTGCTGTTTTATACGCACTAAAACAGGCAGGCAATGATGGAAATGTATTTTATCCTTATGACGCTCTGATTGAGAAAACTTCTGAATTGTTACAGGTGGACGCGGAAATCGTTGTGAAAGCAGTGGCATACAAATTTAAAATTAGGGAAATTATAATAGAGGATATCGCGGATGATTTTGATTCATCCCGGGTTAACCAGAAAGCAGTCTATCTCTGGCAGTCTTATTTATCGGAAACCGGCATCTCGAGTAAATTGAAGGATTTGTTAAAGGAACCACCCGGCTCATGGTGTAAAGGATTTGAAAAAGGGGTTGTTTTCGCGGAAAAAAAGTTTGGAATTGAGCTGTCCGAATTGCAAAGAAAGGCGGTCTGCGCTGCAGCGACAAGTAAAATACTGGTTATTACAGGGGGCCCCGGAACAGGGAAAACAACGATTGTTAAGGTTCTGGTGGAAGTTGTTAGACGACGGGGCGCAAAAATATTGCTGGCCGCTCCCACAGGGAGGGCGGCAAAGCGGTTATCGGAAGTCACGGGAATGGAAGCAAGAACCATTCACCGCTCATTGGAATTTAATTATAAAAAAGGAGGTTTTCAGCGGGATGAGCAGAACCCGTTAAACGGGGACATCATAATTGTTGATGAAGTTTCCATGATTGATAATCATTTAATGTACTATTTGCTGAAGGCTATTCCACCACAAAGCACTTTAGTATTAATAGGAGACAGTAACCAGCTTCCATCTGTAGGGGCGGGAAATGTCCTGCACGATATTATTGATTCCGGGATGATTGAGGTAGTGAGGCTTGAGGAAATATTCAGGCAGGCTCAGGGGAGCCAGATAGTTGTTAACGCGCATCGAATTAATAATGGAGAATCCCCCTTCTATTCTGAAAAAAGTAGAAAGCCTGCCGATAACTTTTTTCTTTTTCAGGAGGAGGATCCGGAAAAAATTTTGGAATTAATCAAAGAACTGCTTTTAAAAAAAATACCGGAAAATTTCTCCCATATAACTGCAAATGATGTACAGGTTATATGCCCTATGAACAAAGGGATTATTGGAACAATAAACCTGAATTCGGTTTTGCAGCAGTGCCTTAATCCGTCCGGTCCGGAGTTTAAACGTGGTGACAGGCTGTTCAGGCTTAACGACAAAGTTATGCAGATCAGAAATAATTACGATAAAGAAGTCTTTAACGGCGATATCGGAAAAGTAGCGGAAGTAAACCTGGAAGATCATTTTTTGACCGTGCTCTTTGACATAAAGAATGTAAGATATGAATTCAGCGAGTTGGATGAACTGACACTGGCATATGCTATTTCTGTTCACAAATCCCAGGGGAATGAATACCCGGCTATTGTAATGCCGGTTTTGATTCAGCATTACATCATGCTCCAGAGAAACCTTTTATATACGGGAATAACAAGAGCAAAGGATTTAGTAATTTTGACAGGCACCAAAAGAGCGATTGGAATCGCGATAAAAAACGCAAATATCCATAAAAGGTTCACATATCTCAAAAAAAGACTCCAGGATACTATGGGATCATCTTACCTGGAGCCGCTTTAAGACCTATTTTTGATTTTTTTTAAGAGGAGGGAAACAAAATGGGAGATATTAAAAGCGCATTGGATATTTCAATGAAAAAAGCAGAAAAAATGACCGGTGAATCCGGTGAGAAAAATGCGAGTTTGACCGGGGATCAGAAAAAAGAGATTGCTGAAATCCGCAAGCTTTATAACGCGAAATTAGCTGAAAGAGAAATTATGCTTCAGAGCAAAATAGAAAAAGCTAAAATTCGCAATCCTGATGACGCGCTTTCACAAATAGAAGAACTAAAAAAGGAATTTATTAAAGAAAAAAAGGCCTTATTTGATGAAAGAGATAAAAAAATCGAAGAAATCAGAAGTAAAAAGCACTAATATTTTTCCATTTTTAACCGTTATGATTCTATAAGAGAGAAATTATACGCTTTTTGACCAACACTCTTTCACCACTGATTAATTACTAATAGCCTTTGAAAAAAAGGTATTAAAATATGAAAAAAGTTGAAATTGCAGACAAATTGCATAAGCTGAACCACAGCAAAAAAAAAGAAGCCAATCGCATAGAAACCAAAGGGAATAAATCTAAAAATAAGACAGACTTAGTCTCCATATCTTCTAAAAGTACTGCTCTTCTAAGTGAACCCAAGGCATTAAAAAACAACCCTGATATCAGGGTGGAAATGGTAAAAAAGTACAAGGAAGACATAGAAAAAGGAACTTATGAAGTTAAAACAAACGAGATAGCAGAAAAGATTATACAGAAATATAAAGATCAGACCTTCCACAAACCTTTTCCTTAATGCCCGTTAAATAACATTGTTTCTTTTCAAACCCGCTTGATGCATAATAAGTAAGTTTAAAGTGCCTAAAGTTTGAAGTGATCTAAAGTTGTAGGAAAAGGCATATTTTTTTACTTTAGGCACTTTAGATCACTTTTCACTTCAAGCTTGGTTGTGGCACCGCAGGACTGTATTATTCGCTTTTTGACTTAAACCAGCAACTAATAACAAATAATTGATTTGCCGGTTATGGAGCTGATTATCTTAGGTTCAGGTACCTGTGTCCCTTCTCTTAAAAGGGGCTCTTCCGGTCAGGTTGTAAAAGCCGATGGAAAAATAATTTTAATTGACAGTGGTTCGGGTACGTTAGAACGACTTTTAAAGGCAGGGATAACTTACCGTGATGTGGATGTTATTTGTTATACCCATGTTCATCCCGACCACATATCAGATCTCGTTCCTTTTCTTTTTACCTGCAGATATGGAGACCTCCCCCGACAAAAGGACTTGCTAATTATTGGCGGAGAAGGATTTATTGAGTTCTTTAATCAATTAAAGCAGGTTTTTGGCAAGTGGCTTGACGCTGATAATTATAAACTCGATTTAAAAGAAGTTGTAAATGAAACAATAAGTATCGAAAGTCTTAAGGTTTTAACCCAACAGCCTGCACACTCTAAAGAGAGTGTTAGTTACAGGCTTGAGTCATCCGAGGACCAAAGCATTGTTTTATCAGGGGATACGGACTATTGCGAAAATATAATTTCTCTTGGACATAATGCGGATATCCTTGTTTTAGAATGTTCTTTCCCTGATGACCGGAAAATAGACGGGCATCTATCGCCTTCCGCTGCTGGAAAAATCGCAACTAAATCAAAATGCAAAAAACTCATCCTCACTCACTTTTATCCCCTTTGTGAAAAGTACGATTTAATCGCGGAATGCCGAAAAACTTATTCCGGAGATGTGGTTTTAGCCGAAGATTTAATGAAGGTAGAGGTAACTAAAAATTGAAATCGTCATCTTCATCGGTATCTAAATTTTCACTCGTCCCTATAGTTTCACTTTCAAATTCATCAAAAGTTTCTTTCACAGGTCTATTCATTTCAGGAGCGGTTGTTTGAGGTTTCTGCTCCAACAGCCGTTTGCCCTCTTCGGAGATTTCTACCCGATCGACCTGTCCCTGAGTTACTTTGCCTTTTGCTTCTGTATTCAGGCGGGCAATATTAAGCTGCCTCCCATAAGTTCTAATAACATTCTGAATGTTTGAAATAGGTAAAACCATTTTATTTATTGAAGTTTATAGTCTATAAATCTGGGTCTGATAAATTTTTGCCCACCATAGCCCGTAATAAGAGTTCTGCCTCTTCTTAAAGTACCAGCTCGTTCTTTCAAGAGGTTTTTATATTTCTCCAATGTTGCGGCAACTTCTTTTTCTATTGGAACTATTTTACCAATAACCTCTTTAATCTGCTGGTTAAAGGATTTAACCGTACTATCATCAGCCAATTTTGATTCTAAAGACAGATTATCTTTAATTATAGACTCTGTCTTTCTTTCAAGCTCTAAAATTTTAGAAATAACATTATCCTTTTTTAATAATAATGACTCTATTTCTGTTTTATTGATAGACTGAGCAGTTTTTATCTGAGATTTTTCATTATCATCTTGAGCAATTGCTTTTTTTTGTTGAATAGAAATATCATAGAATGCTTTGAAATATAATAATTTCATTTTCAGCAGGGATTGCATTTCTCTCATTATCTTACTCTCTTCCATGTTTTTTTTCACTTTAAGCCGTCACAGAAAAAATAACATTTTCTTGAGTAGACTTATCAAATTGAGTTGCCTGAACTTTTGCAGTACTTTTGATCAAATCAGAGGCAAAAGAAATATTACTCAATAAGTTATTTTTATTGACTGTTTTCTGGGCGATTGTACCTGACAACGGTCTGGTTAGAATACTAATCAGACCGTCTAATTTCTCAGCTATTCCGCTTGATGCGTCAGTAAAAAGGGTAATGACCTTTTCCGCATTTTTTTCAAGCACTTTTTTCAATTCTCTCTCGTCAATTGTCAGAGTATCGTCTTCCATTGTCCTGATCCCGATTTTTCCTAATCCTGCAAAAATAGAACTACTCCCTTTTGAAGGGAGCAACACCATATTTGAAACTTCACTTTTAAAGTTTGTCACCAGGTTTTTAATCGCTATCTGGTTAAATGTATTCTTCGACTGATTTTGACTCGTAATTCCTATTTCTTCCAGGTTATTAAATTTTTGATCTGCATTTAAAACATCATCCATTGTTTTATCATTTAGTCTATTTCGCATTTTTTGAGTGGAAACATCTTCTTCCAGCACTCTGCTAAAAGCGAGTTCATTATTTAAAAATTTAATTGTATCATTATAGGCGGAAACAAAATTTTTAATATTTTTTAAAGTTTCTGTCAAGTCTGTTGATATAGAGAGCGAAATATCTCTTGATGAAGTATCTTTGAGACGCAATGTGGTTTCAGGAATGATGTCTGATATTTCATTTGCCGCTTTTTCAAAACTATCTCCATCAACAGTTAAAGAGGATGTCGTGGGAAGCATGTTTAAATTTTCAAAAGTGTCAGGATCTAATTGCTGCTCCTTTAGAACAGCATTATCATCTCGATCCAATTCAAAAAAACCGAGGTCAAACAAAACATCATTATGATCCTGAAGTTCGATTTTCTTATGGACGTTAGATAAGGACTCCAAAAATAGCCTATTATCAATTATTGAGGCTACTACTTCCAATTCTGCCACCCCTCCATCCAACAATTCATTCCCATTTGAGTCTTCGCTGCCCTGTATAACGTTATCTCCATTGATATCTTCGATAATGTATATACCTTTGGCATGGGAGTTACTCGCTACTTGCAATACCTCTAATATACCATTTTTATTGAGATCCTCCTCCAAGTCAAGGACTCCGTTTTTGTTTAAATCTTCTCCAAAGTTGATTTTATTTTTAATATCGTCTAAAGAATCGGACGTTTCAATATTAACTTCAAAACCATTGATTTGAATAGCACCTGACGCGCCCAGTCCCGCGAATGGGTCGGAAACAGCATCAGAAACAAGCTGCTGACCTCCTGCCAGCCGGGATATATTAATTTTAAAATTATCAACAGAGCTTTTTGCGGTGGTCGTTGCAGTTAATGCATCGGTATTTGAAGATTTAGCTGATTTGATATTGAAATTCCCTGCCTGGCTTACATTTTTTATGGCATTTTTCAAACTTGACAGTTTTTCACTGATTTTCAGGAATGACTTGATTTGTTTTTTTATGAATGGTGACCTCAAAGGCAGGTTATCAACTATAGGAATGCGGGTTTTTTCTTGCCTGAGGAATTCTAAATCGCTGTGAACCTGGTATGCTGAAGCGGCGCTATCCAGTAGTTCTACTTTTGGAACCCTTCTTTCAACAAAGTAATACGAACTGGTTGCGATAGTTTCTTTTCCAACCCTCTCCAATTTAGTATCCGATAATTTTTGAATGGCCTTATCGGATAATGAAACCCTGTCTTCTCTGATTCCCGGAATTGAAAAATCGCGTAAAGCTTGATTTTTATCTGTAGTTGACCTTCTAAAAAGCTGGCCAATTTCAGCAAAAGCTGCTGTAAACAGATTGACCCTCATACTCCCCCTCGCTAATCAGGTAATATTGCAAAACCTGATACAAAATAAACCTACTCTCTGAATTTAGTCGAGGGTCAACTTCTCGAAAACTCTATAACCTATTGAAACTAAACAAATTCTCTGAGGATTTGTTTTTCTGTTTCACGCGCGGTTTGCGCACCCCTCCCTTCCGGACGGGTTATTCTGTTGCGGATTTAATAAAACTAGGCAAAGTCGTTAACCGTTTGTCCTCGTTCATTTGATGAAGTACTAGCTACATTATTAGCAGCATCAAAATTATTTTCCTGTCGCTGTATATTATTTTCAGGATTCTTTTGGACCCCCTCAGTTTTAGTTTCAACTTTCTCCGGAGCCGCTTTTACTTTAATTTCGGCAGTGCTATTTCTTGTAGCATTGGTATTCGTTGTGTCTTTGTTCTCTTGCCTCGTAATACTCCTCTCAACCCCCTCAATTTTCCTTTGCTGCCCAACATTAGTATTGGTTAGACCAGCAACACCACCAACTGCACTAGTTTCTGCCATAACCTCACCCCCTTTTTATTTAGGTATTTTGACCCTCATAGTGCTTATCGGCCAAAAACAAAATAACTTTAGCATTAATTTATGCCTGACTCGCTTTTTTTTGAACTGCCCGAACAAATAACGGCAGAACAGACTGCCATTCTTCCAGATAAGGGGTCAGTTCATACTCAAGAAGGTCAGCTAACATAACCCAGTCCTTCTTATCCTGAGAATCGTGAATTTCTTTTGTTATCGATAATAATTGCTTCTGAAGCTCTTCGAAACTTTTTGAGCCAAAATCCAACTTTTCAAGCTCCAGTTTTAATAAGCTACTAATATTATCTACTACTTCCTGAAACCAAGTCAAGCCTTCAACGCATTGAAGATAATATTTATTTGCCTCTTCCGGGCTCTTTGTCCTGAAAAGCTCGGATGCATTTTTTACGGCGGGAATGAGCTTTGCCAGGTATTCCATCACATTGTTTATGCTGTTTAAAGTCATTTCAGGCAGTGTCAAAATAATCATCTCAAACGTTTCAATATCGTTTACCGGTAAATCTCCTTTTTTTTGAAGCTCATTTTCGCTTAACTCCTCACCATTGAGTTTGATACTTGTCACAAAAGATTCCTTCGTGGCAAACTCACCCAACAAATTCTCATACAGTTTATTTAAATTACCAAAGGACGAAGTATCACAATTTTTTTCTTCATTATTAATGATTATTTTTGGCATAACGTTAAATATTATTATAAATTTATGCTGAAGTGTCAAAAGATTGTTTTAAAGATTCGCATAACTGAAATCCAATCTGGTAAATACTACCCGCCTGAAATTTAATATTTTGATATAAGACCAATGTTTCCTTTGCGAGAACAGAAACATTTTCTCCCTGCAAATTTTCTTTACCAAACCGAAACATATCTGTAATAGGTTTTATAATCGGATTCGTAAGCCCCATTAAATTAATTTTTTCATCAAAATCAGCTATTTTTTCGCCTAAAGATTTTATTTTCTGGATTTGAGGCGGATTTGAGATCGATGCTTGAAGCAGCTTCTCAGTTGTGCGAGACGCCTGTTTTGAAACGTCCCATAGTTTGTTAAACTCTTCTAAAGATTCTTTTAAATCAGGATATAAACTGGAAAATTTTTTGAGGTTGTAATGGGTTTTTAGCTTCTTTAGAATATGTTTCTCCTCAACAGAATCCTTAAAATGCTTTATCCTTTTCTCGTCATTTGGGCTAAGAGTTATTTTCCACACCAATCGATGCACAAAGTAAAAAAAATCCTGTTTGGTTATCGAACGTTTTAT